>PDWI01022246.1_pt1 | contig 10052 bp, 7 predicted proteins | sample 1430891 | NCBI WGS metagenome assembly PDWI01 (sample SAMN01162508, study PRJNA174530) | Oral metagenome, whole genome shotgun sequencing project. | biome: Marine environment; feature: Marine mammal; material: Swab sample of the gingival sulcus; isolation source: swab sample of gingival sulcus... | reverse complement strand
AAGGTTGCCATGACATCCATGCCCCAGATGGTTGCCATTCTCAACAGTTTTGGAGGATTGGCAGCGGTTCTCATCGGATTTGGCTCTTACATCAGTTTGCCCCCGAACATGACTCCTGTGGAAATGAATATACACACGGTTGAGGTGTTTCTTGGGGTTTTCATTGGCTCTATTACCTTTTTTGGTTCTGTGGTTGCCTTTGGAAAACTGGATGGAAAAATTGGAAGCAAGCCTCTGATTTATCCGGGAAGGCATGTCGTCAGTATTTTGATGATTGTTCTGGTGCTGATTTTGGGGGTATGCTTTGTGATGCTTGCCCCGTCATCTCCCTGGGGCGGCGGCGCTCTTTTGTTTTTGATTGCTGCCATTACGGCAGTTCTGGGTGTTCTCCTTGTCATGGCCATTGGCGGTGCAGACATGCCCGTGGTGGTTTCCATGCTCAACTCCTATTCTGGCTGGGCAGGCTCCATGACAGGGTTTATGCTGGGAAATGATCTGTTGATTGTTACCGGCGCATTGGTGGGAAGTTCGGGTTTGATTCTTTCCATTATCATGGCAAAGGCCATGAACCGTTCCCTGTTATCTGTTATGCTGGGAGGTTTTGGCGGCGGCGTTTCTTCCGATTCTGGAATGGAGATTGAAGGAACCGTAACAGACACCACCCATGCAGAGGTTGCCCAATTGCTCAAGGATGCACAGTCGGTAATCATTGTACCAGGATACGGAATGGCCGTTGCCAAGGCCCAGTATCCCATTTATGAGCTGGTACAAAAGCTCCAGGCTGACGGCAAAAAGATTCAGTTCAGTATTCATCCCGTGGCAGGACGTATGCCTGGACACATGAATGTTCTGCTTGCAGAAGCCAAGGTACCCTATGATATTGTCATGGAAATGGATGAACTGAATCCTGAAATGCCTGATACTGATGTGGTGTTGATCATTGGTGCCAACGACATTGTTAATCCGGCTGCCGAAGACGATCCGGCAAGTCCCATCTATGGAATGCCGGTCATTCAGGCGTGGAATGCTCAAAAAGTCATTATCATGAAACGCTCCATGGCAGCAGGATACGCAGGCATTGAAAATCCGCTGTTCTACAAGGAAAATGCCGATATGCTTTATGGAGATGCTAAATTTAGTGTTGATGAACTGAATAAAAATTATGGGTAACTCCTGAGCCACCATCAGAATACCACCTGCGGCGTTACCCCTCTTATAAAATGTGGGGGCAACATCCCCCTGCGACGTATGCCGAATACGACTCCGGGTGCTGTTGCCTTACTGCCTTGCATCTGGCATCCTGCTGGTGGCCAGGAAATAAACTGGGGTAACAATTGCCCTGAACAATAAAAAATCCCGGCGCATGGAAATTATGTGCCGGGATTTTTTTATTTTTCTTTTGGGTTTCCTTTATTTTTGCCTGCTTTTTTCTCTTCTGCTGTGCAGACAAAAAAGTCTTTGATGATCTCTTCTTCTTTCAGGGCATTGCCATATTCCTCTGCTGCGGTCTTGTCGGAAAATCCCTGAATCCTGATGACATACCAGGTTTTGTTCCCTCCCTTGACCGAACGTATTTCAACGGGTTTGCTTTGTCTTTTCTGGATTTGCTGTGTCAGGGCTTCTGCGTGGGGCTTTTTCAGAAACGCTCCCAGCTGAATGGCATAGCCTTGGGAAACAAGGCTTTTCTGGGCTGGCAGGAAAAAGAGCAGGGGACGGGAAGGGGTAAGATAGATAATGGCGCACATTCCCGAAAAAATGGCCAGAACCGCTCCTGCGGCAATGGCTCGGAAGGTTTTCTGGGATTTGGTTCTTGTGCTGCCGGAATATCTGCTGGACTTTCTTTTTCCCTTTGACAGGTCAAACAGGTTCTGGAACGTATCCTCAAATGATACCTGATCCCAGTTTTCTGTCAGGGTGCCGGATAGTTTTTTTGATTCTCTTCCCACAAGCAGATAAATTTCTTCTCTCAGGTTCTGGTCAAGGTCAGGTTTTTCCAGCATCTGGCTGTACAATTGCATGGCCGGATAATCTGTGCGTCCAAGCTCCAGAAATACCTTGAGAATCATGGGCCCCAGAATTTTATGATCCTGATGGGTACGGGCAAGACCGGAAAGGGTTTGCAAGGGAAGGGCGCCTCCGGTCATACGGGGCTGTCCTGTGGGAAACTGTTCTAACCACAGCCGGGCAAGTTCTGTATCATGGGGATGGTTTTTCAGATATAAAGAGGCGATCTGTGGATGGAAAAAATGGGTTTTTGGAGAATTGGACAGGGAAAATACACTCAGGGAATGAATCAGGTTCTCTGTAAGACCTTTTCCAAAAAAAGGAAACAGCAAAAAGCTGTCATACAGGGCAAGGGCCTTTTCATATTGTCTGGCAGCCCGAAACTGAATCCCTGCCTGTTCCCATGTCATGGCTTTGTTAAGTCTTTGGCGGATAAGGATTCTGCCGAAAATGGTGCATCCCAGGCTGATGCAGATACTGATACCCATAAACATACCCGCTGCCAGAATTTCTGGGGCGATATTGGGAAACCTTGCCTGGAGCCGGGCAATGGAGGTAAACATCACAGGCATTCCTGCCCAGAATCCCAGCCAGAGGGATACAGAAATATGTTGAATCATGCGGATCATGGCGTATGGCAAACCTTTTGGCCGGTTTTTAATACAATGTTCATTGTCTTTTCTTTTTGCTTTGCATTGTCAGAAACTTTGCATCCTGTAACCGGATGTACCCTGGCAAACCGGACATGGGGAGGACGGGGAAAATCCCGCTCCGGGGTCTGTTCCAATGCCCGGCCCATGAAATCGCCCCAGATGGGAGCTGCCCCCCTTGCGCCTGTGATGCCTTTTTGATTGGAATCCAGCAGGGGGGAAGGCTTGTCAAAGCCTACCCAGACAGAGGCGCATAATCCCGGAGTAAATCCTGCAAACCAGGAATCAACAAAGTTGTTTGTGGTTCCGGTTTTTCCTGCGGCGATTCTGGTAAATCCCTTTTTTCTGATGGAGCGTCCGGTTCCTTCATCCATTACCGATTTCATCATATCCACAATCTGGTAGGCAAGGGCAGGGTCCAATACCTGTTTTGGTTTTTGCACATGCTGAAACAGCACCCGGCCAAAGGAATCTTCCACTCTTCGGATCATAAAAGGCGCCCGGTACATTCCCATATTGGCAAGCACTCCATAGGCAGCAGCCATTTCCAGGGGAGTAATGGCAGAAGAACCAAGGGCAATGGAATACACGGGTTTTAAAGGACTTTTGATACCGCATGCCCTGGCTGTTTCCATGACAGCTTGCGGCCCTGTTTTTTGCACCAGCTGGGCGGCAATGGTGTTTACAGACAGGGTCAGGGCTTTTTTCAGGATCATTTGTCCCCGATGGCGTTTGGTAAAGTTTCTGGGTTCCCAGGCAGGGCCCCCTGTAACGGGGATGATCACTTTTTTATCTGTCAGCACAGAGCCGGGATGCAGCCCAAGTTTATGAAAGGCCGTATAATACACAAAGGGCTTGAATGCAGAGCCTGGCTGTCGCAGGCTGTCTTTTGCCCGGTTAAATTCGCTTTCAAGATAGTTTCTGCCCCCCAGCATAACCCGGATGGCTCCGGTCTGGGTATCCATTGCCACAAGAGCACCCTGGGGCTTTACCGCTGCTTCTGGCGCAATGCCCATGAGATGATCCATTTGTTCCAGTCCTTTTTGCAGGGCTTTTACGGCAAGGGCATCCATCTGGGTATCCAATGTGGAAAACACCTGAAGTCCGCCATTGAACACCACGGTTTCGTCAAAACGCTCAATCAGCTCTTTTACCAGGGCATCAATAAAATAGGAACCGCCCCTGGCATCGGTTTTTGGGCGTTTCAGTTCCAGGGGCATGGCCTGGGCTGCATCTGCCTGGTCTTGTGTGATATATCCTGTTGTGGCCATGCGGGCCAGTACAATTTTTCTGCGGGCCAGGGCCTTTTCAGGATGAAGAAAAGGATTGTACAGGGTGGGGGATTTGGTCAATCCTGCAAGCAAGGCCGCCTGATCCAGGGTCAGTTCGCTGGCAGGTCTGGAAAAAAAGATATTGGCTGCTTTTTCCACGCCTTTGGCATTGGGAGCAAAATGAATCTGGTTGATATAGGCTTCCAGAATTTGCTCTTTGCTGTGGGAGTATTCCATTTGAAAGGCAATGAGCATTTCCAGAAACTTTCGTTTGTAGGACTGGCCAAAGCTGAAAAACAGGTTTTTGGCAAGCTGCTGGGTAATGGTGGAAGCACCCTGCATTCTGCCTGCGCCTTTCAGGTTCCGGTACAGGGCCTTGAAGATTCGTGAGGGATTGATTCCGTTATGGGAAAAAAACTCATGGTCTTCCGTGGCAACAATGGCGTTGATAAAATCTTTGGATACAAGGGATAGGGGGACAAAACTCTGATCTCCAAACTGACGCACCACACTTCCTGTGGACGAATAGATAATGGTGGGAGCTGTTCTGGTCATTCGGTTCAGATCATCGGGTAATTTGGGCAGCTCCTTTGACAGGAACAAGGTTGCAATAACACAGGCTATACCTGCCAGAGCCGTTATCAGCAGGCAAAGGTAAAAGACAAGGCGTATGCAAAAGATCAGAGCAGATTTCATTGCGCATGTTCCTGTAAATATAACCCCAGTTGCCAGACAACCCATTCTTTTGCCCTTGCCTGGATTACCCGGATTCTTTCCTGGTTGTCTTCCTGATTGTGAAATTCAAATCCGATACGCACATACCCTGCTTCTGACTGGTTGGCAATGCTTACCCGTTGTAATGTGCCTTTTTCGGCCATGAGGGTTGCAGGGTCTTCCATGAGATTTTCCAGCATGTCAGGGGGCAGTTTCAGGGCTGCCTTGAAAAATCTTTGGGCAGAGTAAATGGTATCTGCAAATTCCGGTATCTGATCAAGGGGGCGTGTTGCTGTATTCTGGGCAGAGCGGATGGATTGCAGGATGGATGGAGAAAAATCCATTACCCCCATTACCTGACGGTTGGCATCCATAAAATATATGGACATTCCCTGGGATTTTCCCTGGCACAGAATCTGGCTGGCTCCCTTTGCCTTGACCAGCCATGCCAGGCGCAGGGGTTCCATGAGAACACGGGCCTGTCTGGCAGGAAGCCCCTGGTACAGACGGATCAGGGTTGCTTTTTCAATTTTTACCCATTGGTCAGGCCCAAGGCTTTGGGAAAGCTCCATAAAGGAATCTGCCTTGAGAACATTAAGCCGCATGTCTTCCCTGTCTTTGATGATATTGGCAATCCGGGCCTTTGCCGCGGCAACTCCCTGGCCTTCTTCCCAGACAGCGCCTTTTTCCGGCCGGGCAGCATTGGTTGCGGCAAGATATTTGCCAATGATCTGTTCCGGCCAATGGGTACGAACCCCCAGGAACAGGATCAGCCCTGTAATACAGATCATGCCTGTATTGGCAATGGAAAACCAGCGCCTGCGCCATTGGGAAAATGTTGTGGGGCTGTGCCAGTTCATGATGCTTGTCTGATGGGCTTTTGAGGATGAATCAGAATTTCCAGCAGGTGGAAGACAATTTTTGCAGTTACCCCCCAGATGGTTACTTCTTCAAATGGGTAGGTCAGTTCCATGACATCGGGGCGTGTGGTATGGTAATTTTGCTTTTCATGCCAGGCAGCAAGGGTGTGCAAAGGGATGTCCATGACCCTGGAGATTTCCGAGGAATCAAAATCAATGGGGGTGTTTTTGGTCCATATTCCGCAAAAAGCCTGGATGATGGTGGTGTTAATGGTGAGATAATCTCCCAAAGGCCCGATGACTTCCACCTGATCTGGAACAATGGAAAGTTCTTCTTGTACTTCCCTCAGGGCAGAGGCAAGAGGAGAGGGATCTTTGGTATCCTGGATACCGCCGGGAAACGCCATCTGATTGCGCCAGGGGTAGCCTTTTGTGTCAGTTCCAGATTGGGATGGCTGGCGGTCTGTATGGCTGTTTTGATGGCCGTAATGTTGTATATAAAATTCATCTGGTTGGATATATACCTTTTTAAAAAATTTGGGAAACCATACAACTTTTATATGAAAGTCTCAATAACTTTTTGAATTACTTTCATTCTTTGTTGTGGGCCAAGTCTGGTCATGGACAGACCCAAGCGGCCCGTGGCCGTTTTTATATGAAGATTTTTATAACTTACTAAATTACTTTTATTCTTTGTTGTGGGCTGAGTCTGGTCATGGATAGACCCAAGCGGCCCGTGGCCGGTGGATGTAACATAATGGATCAGGATGAGTATTTTTATTCCGTAGGAAAACAGGATGACGATCCTTGCCGGGTGGTGGAGATCAAGATCAGACGATCCACTTTTATCTGTTCTCTGGCCTATGCTTCGACTATGGAAAAGGCCAAGGAATGTATTTCCCAGGTTGCCAAACATCATTCTGCTGCCACCCATAACTGCTGGGCCTATATTATGGGACCTGCCGGAGAAATATATCATAGTTCCGATGCTGGAGAGCCTGCGGGCACGGCAGGAAAACCCATCCTCAATACCCTGAATAAATACCGGATGACCTGTACGGCTGCTGTTGTTACCCGGTATTTTGGCGGTGTGAAACTTGGTATCCGCGGTCTTATTGATGCCTATTGCCAATCTGTGGAAGCTGCTATTGAGGCAGCGCCCCTGATCCGTCTGGTGCAGACCTGTTCCTATCAGGTACACTTGGCCTATGATGTTAATGATTTGTTCTTGCAGCAGATCAAACCGTTCGCTCCCAGGATTTTTCATTCTGACTACATGGAAGCTGTTACCCATTATATGGAAGTGGATGAGGTTTTTTCCCAGGATTTTGAAAAAATGCTCATGGAGTACCAGGCACAGGGAAAAATACAGTATCAGTCAATGGATGCAAATGCAGAATAAACGCAAGGATAAAGTTACTGATTAGACCAGGTGGTTTTCTTTTTTGCAGTTCTGTCAGCTATTCTTTGAATAGCGCTTGATAAAGCAGAAGAAAAATTGATACTATCCGCCCGAAAAACAGGCAATACCGGAGTGCCTTTGGAAATTCCATGTCAGTTTTAACATACTTGCAGACTATATAGGAATTGGTTCTCGATATGAAAAGAGATGTGTCCATTTTAGTAGTGTATTCCGCTGTGTTATTATTGAGTGAAATCCTTTATCGCACAGTATTTCATATTACTCCGCTTTATCGTATCTACGAGAGTTTTTTCATTAATTTTGTTGTACTTTCCCTTTTTTATTTTTCTAAATACCGGATGTCCCGTTTTTTTATTGCGTGCTTTTTTGCCATGAGCATCATTATCAATAATGTGCATTATGAAGTGTACCTGAACTGGATTAACGGTACAAATTATTTATTGATGATCAAAGAGTGGCGGGAAGTTACCCATTCGGGGATGGCAATGGCCGGTAAAGTTTCCAGCGGCATCATTTGGGGGTTCCTTGAACTTATTATTTTTCTGTCTATTGGTCGGTTTCGTAAAAAGACATATCTGGCCGCAGACCTTATTTTTGCATTGGCAATGATCTATATTTTTGTCCGTTCTTTTGATACCAATCAGACATTAGGGATTACATCCAATCCGGGCTATTCTCGTATAAAACAAAATTATTACTCTTTTGGGTATTTCGTTGGAAGAATTTTGCCCTATGATTTGTTTGAATTGAGCAATGTCCCTGTTTATTATGCAGAATCTCCCAAAATTATCAGCAAACCAAAGGTAAAAAATATTATTTTCATTGTGGGAGAAAGTGCCACCAGCAAACATTGTAGTGTGTTTGGATATCCGCGTCAAACAACGCCATTTTTAGAAGAACTATCTGAAAAATACAGTCATATAACACTAAAACCTGCTTATTCTGCCGGGCTGGGAACCGCCATTTCATTGCCTGCTTTTTTTAGTGCGGTTCCTTACCCCAACGGTATGGAGCAGATTGTTTCAGGCAGAACCAACCTGTTTAAATTGGCAAAAGAGCAGGGATATCAAACAAGGTTCTATTCTGCCCAGCCGGAAAACCAAATGATGATTATCAGCATTATGGGAAAAACCTGGATTGATGATTTACTTTTCCCAACCAATTTGGGCTATTGTGTTTCTGATCTCATGAATGACCATAAGCTTCTGCCGTTATTTGAAAAAATCAACCTGGATCAGGGACGAAATTTTATAGTCTTACACCAACGTGGTTCGCACAGTCCCTATGCAGAAGCATTAACAGAAAATGAAAAAATATTTAAACAGGATACACCGTTAGATAAATACGACAGCACCATTTATCATACCGATTGTTTTATTAAAAAAGTATTTACCCATTTACAGAAAAGAAAAAAAGATGACTGGGTGTTACTCTACACTTCCGATCATGGTCAATTTGTAACCAATGAATCTTATCGTCAGGGAACAGCAGAAGAACCCAACTATCTTGTGCCCTTACTGATTTATTCTCCAAATAAAACAGTAGAAAAATTGCAGGAGACATTTGTATCCTGTGAAAGAATGTTTCATCAGCAGCTTGCTACGTTTATTATGCATCTTCTCGGGTATGATATGCCTGTTTCAGACTGCAAAAAAGGAACGGTTAATTCCTTAATTTTAACAGGAGATTCCGGCTATTTACAAATCGAAGCCAATAAAGAGCCTGTTTTTGTGTATCCAAAGAAACCCTGATAAAAATCCCTTCTCTTTTTCTTTTGATTTTTTTATGTGAAAGTTTCTATAACGGCCACGGGCCGATCTGGTCTGTCCATGACCAGACTCAGCCCACAACAAAGAATGAAAGTAATTTAGTAAGTTATAGAGACTTTCATATAAACGGCCACGGGCCGATCTGGTCTGGAGGATAATATACCCAGACGGGCCGTGGCCGTACCAGGGAAAGCAGGGACAATTTGAATTTGCTGGGCATGGTGGGAAATCTTCAGCAATGTAAAAAATTTGTCATATCCCGTGTTCTTCATGTATCCATTTTTCTGCCTTGGGTATAGTGTTTCCGCTATTTCTGTCATAATAAGATGTTATCAATATACCAAATTTACAGGGAAGATTTTTTCTATGGCCCGGAGTTTTTCTGCAACATCCCATCCCATTGCCGTTGTCGGCATGGGGTGTATTTTTCCCGGCTCCAGTAATCTGAAAGGATTCTGGAATCTTCTTTTCAATGGAACCGATGCCATTGAAAACGTGCCTGCCCAAACCCATTGGGACCCTGCTGCCTATTTTGACTCTGATCCCTTGCGCCCGGATCATGTGTATTGCCAAAGGGGAGGATTTTTGCCCCGCACCAATTTTAATCCCCTGGAATTTGGCATCCCGCCCAACAATATGCAGGCAACTGATACGGCCCAGCTTTTGGGACTGCATGTGGCAAAAATGGCCTTGCAGGATGCGGGCATTGCTCCTGGCGATCCTGTATTGGAGGAAAAGAAAGTCAATGTGATTCTGGGGGTAACAGGAACCCAGGAGCTTGTGATTCCCTTGGGAACCCGGCTGGGGTTTCCGGTGTGGGAAAAGGCTCTGGACAAGGCCGGAATCCCGGACAGGCAAAAGCAGGCCATTCTGGAGTATATTCAAAATTCCTTTGTGCAATGGCAGGAAAATTCCTTTCCCGGTCTTTTGGGCAATGTGGTGGCAGGACGAATTGCCAACCGTTTGAATCTGTCCGGCACCAACAGCGTTAGTGATGCGGCCTGTGCAAGTTCCCTTGCTGCCGTGCATACCGCTGTCATGGAGCTTGCCACGGGTCGGTGTGATATGTCCATTACCGGCGGAGTGGATACCTTAAATGATATTTTCATGCACATGTGTTTTGCCAGGACTGGCGTTTTGTCCCATACAGGGGATGCCAGACCCTTTTCAAAGGACGCTGACGGAACCGTTCTGGGCGAGGGTGTGGGTATGTTGGTACTCAAACGCCTGGAAGATGCCCAAAAGGACAATGACCGCATTTATGCCGTGATCAAGGCAATGGGAACTTCCAGTGACGGCAGGACTTCGGGGATTTATGCCCCGGATGCAAAAGGACAGCTCAAAGCCCTGGAGGATGCATA
>PDWI01018024.1_pt1 | contig 10052 bp, 9 predicted proteins | sample 1430891 | NCBI WGS metagenome assembly PDWI01 (sample SAMN01162508, study PRJNA174530) | Oral metagenome, whole genome shotgun sequencing project. | biome: Marine environment; feature: Marine mammal; material: Swab sample of the gingival sulcus; isolation source: swab sample of gingival sulcus... | reverse complement strand
TTTCGCGTCCAGCCCTGGCTGTAGCCGAGGCTAACCCCTCTTTTACCCGAGCAACATTTTCGGCCAATTCTTGTTTTCTTTTATCCATACTATCCAACTGAGTCCGGGCCGTAAGTTTCTTTTGATCTTATCGACCCTTTTTTCATTTAGTTTAATAAATTAATAAAAAATATGCAGTTACCCAATGCATTGTGTCTCCATATCACGATTTGAAGGCATGTAACCACCTGATTTTTCATCTAAAGGACAAGCTCCTAAAAAAACACGATTTTTTATGAGCATGTCTAAGCACTCTGGATAACAAGATCACGAAAAGGTGGAGTCGGAGCAAATTATAGCTTTACTGTTTCAAACGCCCTTTTCTCCATGAGAGCTGGCGAGGTGGTCAAAGCAAAGGACTGTTCACGCATTTGACCTGCCAAGACGCGCGGGAGGGCCAAGCCGTGCTTCCTTAGCAGGAGCCGTCCGCTTCGCTTCCGGCTGACGCGTGGCATAAAGAGGTGCCTGTCGGCGCGGGAAGTATGATGGAAACGTATCCTCAAACCAGATGAGCCCCAATTGTCTCGCCCCATAGCGGTGAAGATTGTTGTCGACATTTTGACCGTGAAAGAATTATTTTTCATCCATTACTATATATGGGTTGACGACCTGCCGCATAAACGTGCATAGGAGACCCGCAAAGGAGTGCGATGGGCCATCCATCGACCAAATGACTGGTTGTTGAAGCGGTTGTGCTCCTTCCCAACAGAACGATTGTGAGTAAAGCATGTCAAAAGACCTTATCATTGTTGAGTCTCCGGCCAAGGTGAAGACCATTTCCAAATTTTTGGGGAAGGATTACATGGTGGACGCCTCCGTCGGCCATGTCCGCGATCTTCCCACCCGTGACCTTGGTGTGGACGAAGAAAACGGTTTCGCACCCCAGTACGAAGTCATCAAAGGCAAGGAAGACGTTGTCAAACGCCTCAAGGCCGCAGCCAAGAAGGCGGACACAGTTTATCTGGCCCCTGACCCGGATCGAGAGGGAGAGGCTATTGCATGGCACGTTGCCGAACTGATTAAGCCGGTCAACAACAATATTCGCCGAATCCAGTTTAACGAAATCACGGCCCGTGCCGTGAAAAATGCTTTGAAAGAGGCACAAAACCTGAATGAAAACCTCTTTGACTCTCAACAGGCTCGACGAATTCTTGACCGTCTGGTGGGCTACAAGATTTCTCCGATTCTCTGGAAAAATGTCAAACGTGGCATTTCTGCCGGACGTGTACAATCCGTTGCCCTTAAAATTTTGGTGGAACGGGAAAAGGAACGCCGGGCTTTTAGGGCTGATGAATATTGGCCGTTCAAAGTCCTTTTGGAAGGGGGTAACCCGCCACCGTTTTGGATGGATTTGCACAAGCTGTCGAACAAGGCCGTCAAGCCGGGCGTGAATCATATCTCCAACCAACGTGAAGCCGAAGAGCTACAAAAAGCCCTTGAAACAGGCGAATTTGTGGTTGATTCCGTGCAGGAAAAGCAGCGCAAACGCTCTCCTTTGCCGCCGTACATCACCTCCACGCTTCAGCAGGACGCCAACCGACGTATGGGCTATTCCGCGAAGCGGACGATGTCCATTGCCCAGCGTCTCTACGAAGGCGTGGAACTTGGCAAACGGGGTACCACGGCTCTTATCACGTACATGCGTACCGATTCGGTCCGTATCGCCAAAGAGGCGCAAAACGAAGCCAAAAAACAGATTCTCGACAAATTTGGCGGTGATTACTACCCGCCAAAGACGCGCAATTTCAAGACAAAAGGTGGTGCTCAGGACGCACACGAAGCTATCCGTCCGGTCGATGTCACCATCACTCCCGATGATGTGAAGAAGTTTCTTCCGGCCGAACAGCACAAGCTCTACCGGCTCATCTGGCAACGCTTTGTTGCCTCACAGATGGCTGTGGCAACGTTTTGGGACACCACGGTTTTGGTCAAGGCTCCCAAAACCGTCTGGCGTGCAAAAGGAGAACGCCTGCTTTTCCCCGGCTTCCTCGCGGCCATGGACAAGGTTGGCAACAACGATGACACCGAGTTGCCCAAGCTGTCCAAAGGCGACACGCTAACGCTCAATGAACTCAAGAAAGAACAGAAATTCACCCAGCCGCCGCCGCGTTTTTCCGAAGCCTCACTGGTCAAGACACTGGAAGAGTTGGGAATCGGACGTCCGTCCACCTATGCCGCCATTATTTCCACCCTGCTGGATCGTGAATACGCCCGGCAGGAAGAAAAACGATTTGTTCCCACGGAGTTGGGCTTCACGGTATCGGATCAGTTATCTGAACATTTCAAGGCTCTTATGGATGTGGGCTTTACGGCACAGATGGAGAACCTTCTTGATGATGTCGCCGCAGGAAAACAGGACTGGGTCAAGCTACTCAATGATTTCGGCGGTGATTTCTATCCCACTTTGGACAAGGCTCGCACCGGGATGGCCCGATCTCAGCAGAAAACAGATATCAAGTGCGAAAATTGTGGCAAAGCCATGGCCATCAAATTCGGCAAGACCGGTGAATTTTTGGGTTGCACTGGTTTCCCGACCTGCCGAACCATCAAAAATTTCACCCGAGACGAGCAAGGTGCCATACAGATCGTTGAACGCGAAAAACCGGAAGAGACTGGTGTCAAATGCGACAAGTGCGGTCGCCCCATGGCAATTAAGCAGTCTCGCCGAGGAGAATTTCTTGGTTGCACCGGGTATCCCGATTGCAAGACCATCGTCAATTTTGAACGTGACGAAGCGGGGAAAATCACGGTCATTGAATCCGAAAAGCCCAAAGTTGTCGGCTCTTGCCCAGAGTGCGGCGGGGAACTGTTGCTCAAAAAGGCCCGCACGGGTTCACGCTTTATCGCCTGCTCCAACTATCCTGACTGCACCCATGCTGCACCGTTTTCAACAGGCGTTCCTTGCCCGGCAAGCTTTTTTATTCCTGCTCCACCTATCCCCAATGCGACTATGCCGTCTGGAATTGGCCTGTCAATGAGCCATGCCCTCAATGCGGGCATCCCATTCTCACTCGCAAGACCACCAAGGACAAAGGCGAGCACATTGCCTGTCCGCAAAAAAAGTGCGGCTTCACCAAAAGCATCGAAAAATAACCCTGTATACCAAGGCGCGCCGGCTTGCGATAGCGGCACATCTGCTTCGTTGCCGGGCATGAAAATCCAACTGCCCCCGATATGGCAGCCCCTATCGCTCTGCTCAGGTCCGCACTTTGCCGACCAAGATGTTTTTCCCTAGTTTAAGGTTTATTAAGGTATTTTTTAAATTAGCCGAAATTTTATTTTAAACTTGCGAATAATTAAATTTAAAATTGCTGTAGATTTTTTTTAAATTAGCCTCTACAATTTCTGTATGAGCACAAACCAGTATATTCCGAGATTGATTGAACCGCGTATTCACGAGGCCATGGAGGATACTCCGGTCGTTTTGATTCCCGGACCACGACAGGCGGGCAAAACGACCCTGGTCAGGCAATTTGTGAATCAGGATATTCGGTACCTGACTCTTGACGACGAAACTACACGCAAGGGGGCGGTGGAAGACCCCACCGGATTTATCCGGGATTTGGACCGGGCGATCATTGACGAAGTGCAACGTGCGCCAGCTTTGCTCCTGGCCATCAAAAAGACCATTGATGAAGATAGACGCCCTGGCCGGTTCCTTTTGACCGGCTCAGCCAATGTCATGACCATGCCAACGGTTGCCGATTCTTTGGCTGGACGGATGGAGACTCATCCTTTGCTACCATTGGCGCAATGCGAAATAAGTGAACAGGGAACAAATTGGATAGATCGTGTGTTCACTGGCAAAACTCCAGTTGTTGAGCAGGCTGTGGTCGGACAGGAATTGAGAGAAGCTGTTATCACAGGAGGTTATCCCGAAGTCTTAGGACGCTCAACACCAAGGCGTAGGGAAGCCTGGATCATACAATACCTCGCCGCGCTCGTTCAGCGGGATATTCGAGAAGTTGCGAACATCAACAAAGTGGAAAGTCTGCCGCGATTTTTGGAGGCATTGGCAACGACCTCCGGACAACTGTGCAATTATTCAAAAATCGGCGGAAAGGTCGGCCTTAGTAGTCCGACTGTCAGCACCTATATGGCCCTTTACGAACAGATGTTCCTGCTGAAAAGGGTGGCCCCTTGGGCGACCAATCGATTGAAGCGTGTCGTCAAATCTCCAAAATTGCATTTCCTTGATTCAGGCATCCTGTCCCATCTTTTGGATTTGACAACAGACACGGTGAAACAAGATCGGGACGCCTTTGGAAATGTACTCGAATCCTTTGTTTACAGCGAGCTTCGCAAGCAGGCGTCATTTTCGGATGCAAGGTATCGTATCTATCACTACAGGGACCGGAACCAGGTGGAAGTCGATTTTGTTGTAGAGAACAGCCGAGGCCGCCTGGTTTGTATAGAAGTTAAGGCAAGCGCAACGGTCACGCCCTCTGACTTCAAAGGTATTCGGCAGTTGGCAAACGTATTCGGTGACGACCTAGTGACAGGGATTGTTCTCTACGACGGAGAAAAGACGATGCCGTTTGGGGACAGGTTGTATGCTGTGCCGGTTTCAAGTTTGTGGTGTAAATAGATGTCGTTCAGCCCAGGGAAATGAAACAAGGGTATCAATGAACGATAGAAGTGGATCTAAAAAACTGGCCGAGGTGGCATAGCTTCTACTTTTCAAGCCTATTAAAAAGGGGAGGATTACCGACACTTCCCGTGGTAATCCCCCCGAAAAAAGTAGTTCTGAAAAGTAGAATTCTCTCGTAATCAAAACACAGGAGATTTTACATGAGGAAGTCCCGCTATTCCGAGTCAGATTTTGAGTATCTTGAAGCAGGCCGAAAACGGTGTGCCAGTGACTGAGCTTTGCCGTGAGCATGGCATGAGTAGTGCCACATTTTACGAGTGGCGTTTTAAGTACGGCGGCATGGATGCTTCGCTCATGGCACGTATGGAGGAGCTGGAAAAGGAAAACCGGCTTCTTAAGCCTATGTATGCTGAAGAAAAGATGAAGGCCGAAGTCATTGCCGAGGCTCTTGCAAAAAACTGGTAAGGCCATCTTGTCGCCGCGAGATGGCCAAAAGAGCCGTGAAAGAGAAGAAGTTGAAGATTCGACAGTCTTGTGAAGCCTTTGATATTAGCTAAACGTGCTATCGGTACGAGCCAAAACTCTCGGCAGAGAATGAACGTGTGGAGGGTTACCCTCTAAACGCCACATGAGGAAATTCAACGGCATCTCGGCCAAGAACTTCCCTCTGTTTTTGAAGGGATGTGAGAGGTGATTTAACAACAGCAATCCGCGAAGTCAGTTTAAACAACTGAAACAATGGGTTAAGAAACATATTGGTTAGTTATCTGGTACAGCCCCTATAGTTTTTCGTAAAAGGCTATGAGTTGGTCAGCCACATGTTTGTCTGACCAATGGTTCTCCATGAAGAGTCGTCCTTTTAAGCCTATCTGCTCGCAAAGGGGCCGGTCATTATATAGTTCGCGCAAACGGCTTTCCAGTTGGTCCTGATCATGGGCCAACACCCATGGCAGGTTCTCTGTCTGTGCGAACCGACTGACTTGTTGTCGAGTCCATGCATTGAGCCCTGCTATGACGGCCAGCCCCTGAGAGAGCCCTTCAAGGCTACTGACACCATAGTATCCTTGCATGTGGTCAAACAATATATGGCAACGGCGTTTGCGGGCAAGACATTCCTCATTGGGCACATCATCTATCAAATCCATGTCAATATGGAGATTGTCACGGGAAAGGTGGCGGATGGCGGCAAGAAATTCATCGGTATTTTTAAGATCCTTCCGGGTGGGGGAATGACAGACTTTGAGAGCGGTATGGTCGTCAAACCGTCCCGATATGGGAGTGAGCAGGGGGGCGTGAATCGGCACAACATTGGGTTGCCATGTCGCTTCGGGCAACAGTTTCATGAGGTCCGGTGTCGAAACGAGCAAATTTCGGCGGCCGAGTTTTTTATACTTGGAACGAAATGACTTTGGGTTTGAACGAAAATCATGATGTCCATGATGATGGTGAACAATGGCCTTACCGCGCATATGGTCAGCCGGAAGATGCGGACCGAAGCGATGATGTTCATCACAGGTCATATGAAAATGGAAGATGTCGGCATCTTCTATGAGAATACGGATTTCTTCCATCCCGTCCGGCCCTAGATCCGGGACATGCAGATCTTTTTCCCATGAATGGCTATAACGGGTTTCCAGCGTAATCAATCGGGAAAAATGCCTGCTGTGGCGGTTGATTGCTTTACAAAACTGGATGGCGGTCCCTGCCGGGTCGTTGATGGCAAACATCAGTATGTTCATTGATTATTCCCGGTAGCCGCATGCGTGGTTTCTTGTTTTGAGAACCGCAGTGTTATAATTTGATATCGTTGGAGTGCATGCGGCTGAGCTTCTTGATCCAGACCTCACCGGTTTGGGTTTGAAACATCAGCTTTCTTCCCTGGGTACCACCCACATCTTCGCTCTCTATAGGGAGTTGAGCCAATTTCAGCAACTTGCGTGCCATTTCCACATTGCGACGACCGATATTATAGGAATTGTATTTCATGCCACGAACCGCAATGCCGGAGGAGCCGCCGAACATTTTGACGGTCAGGTCTCGCCGGGGGATACCTATCTTGTCCATGCTTTCCAGCATGTTTTGCAATGCCGTATCCACATATCGGCAGACTTGCGGTTCACCTTGTTCGCCTTGCCTGCTGTTACAACTATTCGGCAAAAAGGCATGGCAAATGGCTCCTATTCCCTGGTTTTTGGCATGGATCGTCACCGCTAGGCAAGAACCCAGTACTGTCGTTACCAGCGTGGGTGTGACGCCCAAAAAACAATCTCCTGTTTGCAGGAACACTCTGGGGAGCCCTTTTCCAATTTCTTTCATCTGGTTACCTAATAATATCTATTTTCACAATGGAGCAAAACACCATGAGAAACTGTACCGTGAGGCTGTCCAAGTCAACCATAAATGCCACGAAATGCGTTGCGTAAGGGGGCAAATATGTCAGACATAAGCCCAACATTCGGAACAAGCAACATAGGGCTTTGAATCGATAAAGATCAAGAGTAGAGTGGCCGCATGAGCGACACTCCCATCATAGTCAGCGCGTGCCTTGCAGGCGTATCCTGTCGATACAATGGAGAAACCCAGCCCTTTGAAGCTGTTGTAGAGCTTGTCCGTCAGGGGAAAGCCATTCCTTTTTGCCCGGAGGTCCATGGAGGCCTGCCCACTCCCCGTGCGCCGTGTGAAATTGCGAGAGGGCGGGCAATCGACTCCCACGGTAATGATCGGACCGAACAATTCCTGCGCGGGGCCGAAGAAGGCATGCGCCTGGCCCGCCTTGTCGGTTGCAGGGAAGCCATCCTCAAAGCCCGTTCTCCCTCATGCGGTAGCGGAGAGATTTATGACGGAACATTCACGTCAACCCTCATCTCCGGGGACGGTTATTTTGCTGCACTCCTCAAGAAGAACGGTATCGACGTACAAACGGAACAGGAACTGAAATCCTGATGACCACGTATTGCGGACTTCCTTTGACGGTCAAATCGCACCCACGAGCCAAGCGGGTGTTGGTTAAACTCGTCCCTGGCCGTGGACTGGAAGTGGTGGTGCCCAAGCAGTTTGACACCAGCTTTGTGCCCGATATCCTTGCAGAAAAACGGCTTTGGATTGAGCGGACCAAGGCAAAGATGGAAGCCAGAGGCACTGACCTGAGCGGTCAACCGCCCGACCTGCCCGACACCATTGATTTTCAGGCCATGGGCCGGACATACACTGTCCATTATTTTGATCGGGCCGGACGAATTTCCGTCATGGAAAACGGGCCTCGACTGATGGTGAATGGCCCCCACGGAGAGTATGTCGCCCTTCTTGATGCGTTGCGCCAATTCACTGTCCATAAAGCGCGGGAATTTATCTTGCCCAAACTGGGCCGGATGAGTCGAGAGTTGAATCTATCGTATACGGCATTACGTGTCCGTAGGCAAAAGACCCGCTGGGGAAGTTGTTCCGGCAAAGGGACCATCAGCGTCAACGCCAAACTGCTTTTTTTGCCGATGGAGCTTGTCAATCAACTGCTTCTTCACGAATTATGTCACACCCGTCACATGAATCATTCTGCTCGATTCTGGGCGTTGGTAAAAAGCCATGAACCGGACTACAAAAGATTGGAAGAAGAACTCTCCAAGGGGAATGTTTTTGTTCCAAAATGGTTCGGATAGGCCGGGAACGCCCATTTCATAACAGGCATAGAATAAGCACTGGAGCAAATCCCATTGCCACGGATGATTTCGCAAAGGGATTGCAGAATGATTTTTCGGGATGGGAAAGGGATTCTGCCTAAGGGCGTTCATATCCGGGTTGTGTGAGTAGCGAACGCAACGTGTCCAGATTGCGAATATCGTCTTTCAAATCTTTTTCTTTTGGTGTTTCAAGGACTTTGGGAACGTCGGCGAATCGGGAGTCGCCCATGAGGAGGCGGAATCCCTCCAGGCCGATGGAGCCTTGCCCGATGTGTTCATGGCGATCCTTGTTGGAATGGAACTCGTTTTTGGTATCGTTGAGGTGGAAAAAACAAAGGCGATCAAGACCGAGAATTTGTTCAAAGGCTTCAAATGTTCGGGTGTATTCTGTGGGGGTACGGATATCGTAACCCGCAGCAAAGGCGTGGCAGGTGTCGTAGCAGACACCAAGGCGTTCAGGATGCGCGGATTTTTCAATGATGGCGGCGAGTTCTTCAAATCGGGAGCCGAGATTGGTTCCCTGGCCGGCGGTGGTTTCAAGTAACACCATGCCGTTTTTTGTACCGGAATCTTCAATGGCCCGGTCAAGGTTGGTCACATATCGCTGTATTCCGGCTTCAACGCCTTCTCCGAGATGTGAGCCGGGGTGTGTGACGAGATAGGGGATGTTCAACGCCTCGACCCGACGGAGTTCTTCGGCAAACCCAATGCGGGATTTTTCGGCCTGTTCTTGTCTGGGAGAGGCAAGGTTGATTAAGTATGAATCGTGGGCCGCAATGGGATAGTCGCCCCATTGTTGTCGGGCGGCAGTGAATATTTCAATGGTATACTTCGAGAGAGGAGGAATCTTCCATTGGCGCTGATTGCGGGTGAATATTTGCAGGGCCGTACCGTTCACTTTACGGATGTGTTCAAAAGGCATGTGCAGACCACCGGCAATGGACATGTGTGCTCCGAGATACATGAATCCTCCACGATCACAACAGGCTGACGGGGCTCCGGGCAAGCTGTTTAAAAAACCGATTGTCTGGAAATGACAATCGGTTTGCCTTGAAAGGACTGAGGGCGATGTCAGGCTTACCGTATCCAGCCGTTGAGAGCGTCAACAATTTTTTCCGCCTGGGCCTGACTGGAAATGTTGAATTTGGATTTGGGCCGGTAGGTACCATCAACTTTTTGGTAACGGCGAATGGTGAACTTTTCCGGGCCATATTCCCCTTTGGCACGGTTGAGTTCCTGATAACGGAAAATGATCGTTGTCCATGCTCCCTTGGACAAGATGACCTTGTCCAATTCCTTGACAATGAGTTGGTTGTCCTCGGAATAATTGATCGTGATTTCATCCACGTTGGTTGCCATTGTCGAGTACTCCTTCAGTATATTCTTTCCTGAATAACAGGTGCTCTGTCCGTGACTGGCTTGCTTGAGGTCAGTCACGGCAGGAACTCCTTTACATATGTGGTGCGCGTTGGCAAGGGCTGACCCCGATTGCGTCAGCACAGCCGCTGTTACAGGCAGACAGAGCCAAAGATCGGGTGTCCCCCTTTTGCCGGTTCATTCGATTAAAACGTACTTTTTAATCATGCCTCTCGCGCTGACAGGCGCACCCGTTACCGCGCGTCAGCCGGGAGCGAAGCGGACGGCTGACGCGGAGCAAGCGCGGCTCGGCACTTCCGCGATTCTTGGTAGATCAAACGCGTGACCACGCTTCTGCTTTGGCTTCCTCGCCACACGCGCTCTCATGGATA
>PDWI01013011.1_pt1 | contig 10052 bp, 6 predicted proteins | sample 1430891 | NCBI WGS metagenome assembly PDWI01 (sample SAMN01162508, study PRJNA174530) | Oral metagenome, whole genome shotgun sequencing project. | biome: Marine environment; feature: Marine mammal; material: Swab sample of the gingival sulcus; isolation source: swab sample of gingival sulcus... | reverse complement strand
CTTACTGATGCAGGTAGCGACGACAATCTGCCAACCAAAATAAAAGAATTAAATTTCACACAAGGTGTAAACAATCAAATTTCTGATTGGCAATCGGTTATATCAGGTGCAAAACTGTATGGCGGCAATTTACCAACTGCCGGAATTGATGCAAATATCAACAAAAATAAATTAGAATTTGAGTTTGAAGAGCCAATTTCAATTACCGATGGCGAAAATGAAACATTCAATCTAAAAATATTTTTAAAGTCGGATTTATCGAAGATTAAAGATGGTCAAAATATTGAATTTGAATTAGATAGCAAAGATATTGTAACCGATGAAAATGGCAGTTCATTTGCAGACGGCAAAATCAGTAGCGGAGCAATAAAAATTGATATTAAAGCCACAAAATTAGTGTTTCAAAATTTGGATACAATGATTTTGACTAACCAAAATTTTACGGCAAGCTTAGTTGCCACCGATGCCAACGGAAATATCGACACCGATTTTAATCAAAATGTAACGATTAGTTCAAATAATGGAAATATCACTGCGGCATCTGGACTTACGAAACCTGCGAATAATGGACTAATAGAATGGGCTGATTTAGAATACAATAAGGAAGCAAATTTCAATCTAATTGCAAGCACTGCCGGCTTGGCAAATACTGAAAGTAAGACAATTTTTGCCGCAAATCCTACAAAATCTTTGCATTGCAATTTTGAAAATAATAATCTAAATGGTTGGTGGTTTACCAATGATTGGGCAATCTCGGAAAATGAGGCAATTACTGGTTCTAAATCATTGAAACACAATTTAAAAGATGTAAAAGGAATTAGCTGTATTACTCACAATTTGGCAAATTTAAACCTAAATGAAAAAACGGTAATTTGGCGTTTTAATCTTAAAAATGGCAATTGGGACCCAAGCACAAAAAATGGTTTTTGGTTTTATCTTTTGGCTAATGAAAAGAATTTAATTTCAGATACTGTTGATGGCTATGCTGTTGGTATTCAGTTGAATGCAAAGGGAACAAAAGACAGCCTAACACTGTGGAAAGTTACCAATGGCAAAGCAGACACCGCTCTTCTGACTTCCAATTTTGATTGGAATAGCAATGATGCCATTGGCATAAAAGTGGAATTTCGCGAGCCAAATTTTGTGGGAACAGTGAAAAATACTGATTATCAATTTCACGATTGTTGCGGTTTGGTTTTCAAATTTAAAGGCGCAAAACCGCGCGCCGGCGAGCTTTGGCTTGACGATTTGAGCGTGATTTTGGATAGCATTCCTCCAAAAATTACAGAAATTATAGTAAAAAATGAAAATACTATTTGGCTACAATTTTCTGAAATATTAAAAAATAAATCTGCACAAAATCTTGATAATTATATTATTACAAATTTTGGCAAACCCAATTCTGCAAAATTATCAGGAAATAAAAATTCGGTAGTTTTACATTTCAACAAAAATTTTGAAGCTAAAAAAGAATACGTTTTAAATATTAAAAATATTGAGGATATTAGTAAAAATAAAATTGAAAAAACTGTAAAAAAGTTTGTGTATAAACCCTTTGTAGTTGAAAATTTATATGTGAAAAGCAAAAATGAATTGGAGATAACATTTTCGCACAAAATTGACCGAGCAAGTATTTCAGACACAAGTAACTTTCTTATCAACAATGATATAGGTAAGCCTCTGGCAATGAAAATGGTTTCGGATAGCGTTTTAAATTTGATTTTTAAAGACTTTACACAAAGTGTAAAATACGTATTGACTGTTGCTAAATTAAAATCAACAAAAGGAATGCTATTGAAGCCACAAAGCATTGATTTTGAGTATTATCCGGGCAATATTTTTGATATTGTGATAAACGAAATAATGGCAGATGTGAGTCCGCCGCCTGCTGTGTTGCCAAATTTTAAATACATTGAGCTATACAACAGGTCGGAACATGCAATTGATTTGACAAATTTTAAAATTCAATGTGGCAATAAACGTCCTCGAAAATTAAAGCGTTTTGAAATGCCGCCACATAGCTATTTGCTGTTGTGTTCATATAAACATGAGGCTGATTTTCAGGGTTTTGGCAAGACTATGGGTGTTTTATCCGAAAGTCAATTGGTGGCTGCCGGCACTCAAATATCGCTGACTAATAGTGTGGGCGAACTCATTGATTATGTGCAATATTCCGAAAAATGGCACGATAAAAATGCGCAAAAATCCAATTCTTTTTCTCTGGAACGAATTGATGCGAATAATTTTTGTGCCGGAAAACAAAATTGGCAAACTTCAACCGATTTTCGTGGCGGAACTCCTTGTGAGAAAAATTCGGTGAGCAAAGAAAATAAAGATAATATAGAGTTTAAATTACTTAAAACCATTGCTTTAACTCCTTTTAAAATTGCTCTTTATTTTAATAAAAATGTTGATGAAATGGGTGCATTAAATCCGGACAATTATAAACTGAATAACTCAAATATGCAGGCTTTATTCATTAATTTTTCCGATACTTCGCGTTCAACTGTAATTTTACAATTTGCTCTTCAATTTAAAAATGGCGAGAGTAATGAGCTGTTAATTAGTGGTTTAAAAGATTTTTGCGGAAATAAACTTAAACCAACCAAAACATTTTTCAGTTATTTTTTAATATATCCGATTGCTGTTTATCCGAAATCGAGTAATTATTTGAAAGTAGAGTTTTCGGAAGAGGTTGAGAAAATTACTGCACAAATGCCTGAAAATTATGTAATTAATAAAGGTATAGGCAGTCCGAAAGCTGTATATAAAAATGCTGTAAATCGTAATGTTGTTTATTTAGAATTTGCAAACGATTTGAGAAATCAAACAAAATATGAACTGTCGATAAGCAAGGTTAAAGATTTATACGGAAACGAAATTAAGCCTGCTAATTTGGAATTTGTATATTTTACGCCATCTCGTAATAATATGATTATCAATGAAATATTATTCAACCCAAAACCAAATGGAGTTGATTTTGTTGAAATTTATAATAAAGCGAAATTGCCTGTGGATTTGAGCAATATGTATCTGGCGAGGAGAAATGATGAGGGCGAAATTGAGTCGAAAAAGCAATTGGCGAGCAAAAATACTATGCTGAAACCGCAAATTTATGTGTGTATCAGCACCGACAGCGCGCGAACAAAGGCGGATTATCCTGCTGCCAAATATGGGCAATTTGTGCAAATTCCGGTTTTGCCGGCTTACAACGATGACAAGGGAAATGTGCTGCTAATGTACGGCGATTCGATAATTGATGAGGTTGAATATAACGAAAAAATGCACTTCAAACTTATTGCGCACAACGAGGGCGTGTCGCTGGAACGCATCGACCCTTTTGCGCCAAGCAATGATGCTGATAATTGGCATTCGGCGGCGTCTGTGGCGGGATTTGCTACGCCGGCAAATAAAAATTCGCAATATAAAATATTGTCGCAAAGCATTGATGAAGAGATTGTTGTAGAGCCTGAAACTTTTTCGCCCGACAACGATGGACGAGACGACCTCGTTTTTATTCGCTATAAATTTGCCGAAGCCGGATATGTGGCAAATGTGCATGTTTATACTTCGCAAGGGAAATTGGTTAAACGTTTGGCACAAAATGAGTTACTCGGAATTGAGGGCGAATTTAGTTGGGACGGTTTGCAGGCGAACAACCGAAAAGCCAAAGCCGGAATTTATGTGATATATTTTGAGGTTTTCAACTTAAATGGCATTGTTAAACAAACTAAAAAAGTATGTGTTTTGGCAATTAAGTAGGAGAGGATAATTTGTTAATTTTCAAAATATAAAATTTCATTTGCCATTAGATTTAAGTATAGTTAAAATGGTGAGTATTAGTATTTTAAAATCAAGATACAAAGACCTATTGTTCATATATAAAATGTCGAATTTTAAGCGTTCGAGCATTTCCTCAATGTTTTCGGCATAGCCAAACTTCACCTGACCTAATGAGGTAATTCCGGGTTTTGTTTTCAGCAATTGTCGATATTCGGGAGCGTGTTTTACTATTTTATCAATGTAAAATTGGCGTTCGGGGCGCGGACCAACTATCGACATATCGCCTTTTAGCACATTGTAAAATTGCGGAATTTCATCGAGCCTTGTGGAGCGCATAAATTTGCCAAATTTGGTGATTCGCTGGTCGTTGGTTGATGACAGTTGGGGCTGCCCTTGCTCGGCATTTTGCACCATCGAGCGAAATTTGTAGATATAAAATTCTTTTTCGTTTTTGCCCACACGTTTTTGCTTGTAAATAATGCTTCCTTTTGATGATAATTTCACGGCAATGGCTGTTGCCAAAAAAACAGGCGAAAAGAAAATTAAAAATAAAATTGAAGCTATTTTATCAAAAATAAGTTTGAAATTATGTTGCCAACTTCTTAATTCAAAGGTTTTTAATTGTAAAACAGCTATATCGTAAATCATTGCAAATTGGGTTTCGCCAATTAAATTTGGGTATAAATTTGAACTAAATTTTATTATTAAATTATAATTTCGCAGCTCTGCTATAATTTTTCTCAGCTCTTTGTTGTGTTCACTTTCAAGAACTATTAAAACTTCATCAATATCACTGGTTTTAATAATTTTTTTTATATCGTCAAAATTGCCCAAATATCGGCATTTTTTGCTTAATTCTTCATTTAAATTGTTAAAAACATTAACGAAACCTATAAATTTACAAGCTGAATTATTAATATTGTTAATAAATTTTATTGCCTCATCGGAGTTGCCAATTAATAATGTATTAAATGCAATTTTACCTTTTCGTAGTTTCGATATTATTCTGGTTATTAGTATATTACGAGGAATAAAACTGATAGTTATTTGTAAGATAAGCAGAACACCGAATGAAAAATAATATGTTTTGTAGTCAACAATAATGTCATCTAAAATTAGGGTGAAAAATATAACTACAACACCCAAAACTGATGAAGTTATTGTTTTGTAAAAATCAATAAGTCGCGATTTTCTGTAAACATCGTGGTAAAAACCCACAAACCAATAAATAAATATCCAAAATGAAGAAATTATTAAAGTGCTTGTAATTAAATAATTACTAATTTGTAAATGTATTGGTACTCCATAAACAGACGATTCAATACATGTTTTGCGCACCCAATTAAAGATAATCCAAGCCAAACTGGAACTCAAAAAATCACCAATTATATATTTTGAAATTTGAATTTTATTATTCATTAAAAATAAACTAAATAAGTTTAGACCCAATTGTTCAATTATCAATTAGTAATGAGCAATCAATAATTATGCTGCTGATAATCAGGGTATTACATGACGAAAAGTCCGTTTTACAAAATATTAATTATCAGCCGATTACAAAAATGTAAAGGAGTATTGTTAGATTATAATAACATTAAAATTAGCCAATTTATTGTAAGTAAAACACTTTGTTAAATTTGCAATTAAGTAATGAACAATTAACAATTATGTTGCTGATAATCAAAAGATTGAATAATAGAAAGTCTGTTTTGCAAAACATTAATTATCAGACGATTACGAAAATGTAATGGAGTATTGTTATTAATGTAAAAAAATAAATTTAATTTAAGGCTAAATTGTTGCTAATAAATGTTTTATGATTGCTTTCTTTCTTAAATGTAAATGAAATATTTTTATTTATATATTTTTATTATAACTTTGTCAATGACTTTTATGGTTGTGTAGCTCGTTATTTTATTTCTTAAATTTAATGAGTTTTATCCAAATTTAACATTTTACTAATTTAAAAATTTTACATCATGAAAACATTAAAAGAATTAACATTTTTGGGAGTAGTAATAAGTTTGTTGGTATTATTGACGGCTTGTCCGTATGCATCGAAAGTTCCTATTGACAAACCAAGTTTAACAGTTGATAAACAGCTAATAGGCAAATGGGTGAAATATTCGGAGAAGAAAAAAGAACATCCTAATTATTTTGACATTTCGGATATTGGTAATCATCAATACAATATTTGCAAATTTGAGTATAATAAGTCGGACAGCAGTTATAATAAGAGTGATTATTTAGCACATATTACGAAAATTGACGATTATAAATTTTTGAATATGCAAAAAGATGGCGAAGGTAGTTATTATTTATATCGTATTGATTTACAGGGAAATAAATTTAGACTTTATGAAATAACTGACAACATTGATGAAACATTTAACAGCTCGGAAGAATTGAAACAGTTTGTAAAAAAATACATGCACCTTAGCTTTTTCTACAACAAAGAAGAAGAATTATATATGAAAAGCAAATAATCTGTATAATAACTATTCAAAAGTAAGAGGTTGGTGAATTTTTGAGCAACAAATAGAGCTAATAAGATTTTTTTTTGTAAAAATATCGCTTTATAACTGCCTTATTTTCAATATAAAAGCAACTATTTATCATTAAAAAAAATTATTACTTGTAATTATTATTTAAAATTTGTAGAAAGTTTTTAATTTTGCGGCTTTAAATTCTAAAAAACAAATAACAATGGGATTAGGTAAAAAGAAATTATCAGATAATGTATCTAATAGTCAAAATTTATTAACAAACTCTATTAACTCGCTTGCACAAGGCACCGAAGTAAAAGGAGATATTAAATCGGCAGGCGATTTAAGAATAGATGGTAAATTGATAGGAACTATTGATTTGAAAGGTAAATTGGTAGTTGGTAGTACAGGTGTTATTGAGGGTGAAATTCATTGTGCAAATTGCGATGTACAAGGCAAAATATCAGGAAAATTAAGCGTTGTAGAACAACTTACGTTGAAAAGTTCAGCATTAATTCAAGGAGATGTGAAAACAAAAAAATTATCAATAGAACCGGGTGCTGTGTTTAACGTAAGCTGCAAAATGAATGAAACAAAAACAGGGGATACGAAAAAATCTTGATAAAAAAACGTCTAAAAACACCATTCAAAATATCGCAAAATACACGGGCTTGTCATTTCAAATGCTAGCCCTTGTGTTGTTGTTTGTTTTTGGAGGCAAAAAATTAGACGAATATTTACAATTACAAATGCCTATTGCTACACTAATAATGTCTCTTATTGGCGTTGCATTGGCAATTTATGTAGCTATTAAAGATTTTATTTCCAAATAGATACCTTGTTTTTGTTGTTTTTCTATTCCTAAAATTAAGAACAAAAAAACTGCGGCTAATGGCAAAAGTGAAAATAGCACGTTGGTTTTAGGAGTTTCAGCACATTACCCAATTATCTCATTATTAAATTAACAGATTATAAACTGATGAAAGAAAAGTTAAAGAAAAGTATTCCATATATTATAGCGTTTTTATTTTTTATTGCTTTTAGCTACGCATATTTTAGTCCGATATTGCAGGGCAAAGCAATTTCGCAAATGGATTTGAACCACTCTAAGGGAATGGCACAAGAGTTAATTCAGTTTCATGATAAAACCGGCGAGGATTCTCAGTGGACAAATTCAATGTTTGGCGGAATGCCATCATACACAATTTATGGCGGAACAAGTTATAATATTTTCACATATATTCATCGTTATGTGCGCTTCGGCTTGCCATACACAACAGTAGGAATATTGTTTTTGTATATGTTTTGTTTCTATCTGCTTCTTGTGTCGTTAAAATTTAGTAATTTGCAAAGCGTTTTGGGCGGTGTGTCGTTCGGGTTGGCATCTTACAACATAATAATAATTGCCGTAGGACATATTACAAAAACTTATGCAATTGCATTTATGGCTCCTGTAATTGCAGGAATATTAATGACTTACAGAGGCAAATATCTTTGGGGTGCATTGCTAACAACCTTCGCCTTGGGAGTAGAAATATCCGCCAGCCACATTCAAATAGTATATTATTTAGCTTTAATGGTTTTGCTTTTGATTATAGTGAAATTCATATATGCTATCAAACAAAATGAAATTAACAAATTCATTAAAGCATCGTCTATTTTACTTGTAGCGGCTATTCTTGCAGCCTTGCCCAATATTACCAAGTTGGCAACAACCTATGAGTATGGAAAAGACAGCATTAGAGGTCCATCGGAGCTTACCGAAAAGAAAAAAAATGACACAAAAGGAACCGACCGCGATTATGCTTATGCGTGGAGCTATGGTGTGGGAGAAACGCTCAATTTAATGATACCAAACTTAAAAGGTGGCGCAAGTCGTCAGATTGGTTTTGAAGATATGGATATTTTCAAAAAGGCTGACAAACGATATATTGAATATATTGGCAAGCAGTCGGCATATCATGGAAATCAGAGTTTTACGGCGGGTCCTGTTTATATGGGAGCTATCATTATTTTTCTCTTTGTTTTGGGATTATTCTTAGTTGAGGGAGAATTAAAATGGTGGATTTTTGCTTCGGCAGTTTTAGGGATATTATTATCGTGGGGTGGAAATTTCAAACTACTTACCGATTTCTTTATTGATTATGTTCCGTTTTATAATAAATTTAGAACATTGTCTATGTCGCTGGTAATAACCGGATTTGCGGTGGTTTTTATGGCAATGCTTACTTTGCGCGAAATTATTGAGAACAAAAATATTCTGAAAGAAAAGAAAGTATATTTCTTCATTGCATTGGGACTTACGGCAGGTGTTAGTTTGTTAATTTACATAATGCCGGCAACATTGCTCAATTTGCTTTCAAATCGAGAAATTGCATCGTTTGAGGCACAAAAAGCACAACAGGCAAATATGGTTAGTCAAATTAATTTGTTTGTAGCCGGATTAGAAAGTGTGCGTGCCGAAATAGTGAAAGCCGATGCTATGAGAAGTTTCCTATATATCTTATTTACAGCGGCTTTATTGTATTTTTATTCATACACCGATTTGATAAAGCGTAAGGAATATTTACTGGCTGGTGTTATTTTGTTGGTAGTTTTAGATATGTGGACAATAGACAAAAGATATTTGAATAATGATATGTTTGTGCGCAAAAGAATTGTAAAAAACGAATTTAAAGAAACTAATGCCGACAAAATGATTCTTAAAGATAAAGACCCTGATTATAGGGTGTTGAGTTATCTGCATAATCCTTTTAATGATGGGTTTACGCCTTATTTTCATAAATCGGTAGGTGGTTATCATGGTGCAAAGATGCGTCGTTATCAGGAACTTATAGAAAAGTATTTAGGTCGCGAGGTGCAAATTGTGGCAGAAGCTTATCAACGCGATAAAACAAATAGTATTTCTACTATTTTGAGTGAAATGAGTATTCTCAACATGATGAATACAAAATATATAATATACACACCGGTTGAATATGAGTTAAATTGGCATGCTTTGGGACATGCTTGGTATGTTAATGATTATCAAATTGTGGATAATGCCGATGAAGAAATGCGCGAACTTGCCACTTTTAAGCCTAAAAATACGGCAATTATAGATAAGAGGTTTAAAAAAGTGATAGATAAGTTGCCTGCACCGAATATGTTGCAGCAAGATTCTACTTCTTTTATCATGTTAAGCTCTTATAAGCCAAACCATTTGGTTTATAATTCGGCTACTCACAGCGATAAATTAGCGGTATTTTCTGAAATTTACTACGACAAGGGTTGGAATGCCTATATAGATGGAGTAAAAACCGACCATATAAGAGTAAATTATGTTCTTAGGGCAATGATAGTTCCAAAAGGAAAACACAAAATTGAGTTTAAATTTGAACCTCAAACTTTTAATATTAGTCGTAAAATTTCATTTGCAAGTTCAATACTTGTGTCGGTTCTTCTACTATTGATGATTGGGTTTAGTTTTAAAAAGAAGAATACAGATAATTCGTAATTTTAGAATTAGCTGTTGCATTTTGCAATAATACGCTCATCAAACAAAAAATCCGAGTTTTTGGCTCGGATTTTTTGTTTTTTGGTAGGCGCATTCGGAAAATACGCCTATGTATTAGAGCTTTCTGATTGGTATTATAATTACAAAAAACAAAAAGTTATTAGTGTCCGGTAAAACTTTTTGTTATAATGTCTAGTCCTGAAATAGGTTTACACAAAATGACAGGAAAAATATGACAAAACGACCTAAAAAAACAATTCGGTACAGTACTTGTTTTAAGCAAGCAG
>PDWI01010944.1_pt1 | contig 10052 bp, 10 predicted proteins | sample 1430891 | NCBI WGS metagenome assembly PDWI01 (sample SAMN01162508, study PRJNA174530) | Oral metagenome, whole genome shotgun sequencing project. | biome: Marine environment; feature: Marine mammal; material: Swab sample of the gingival sulcus; isolation source: swab sample of gingival sulcus... | reverse complement strand
GCAAGCATTTTTATAATTGCTTTTTCGGTCAATTTTTCCATATTTACCGTATCCACATAAAAAGCATCAATAAGCGACAATAATCTTTGATATTTTATGGTTTGATTCTTTACTTCTTCCTTTTTTTGTGCTTGAACTCCGCTAACCAAAAACAAAGCAAAGGCTATAACCAATCCTTTTTTTAAAAAATTACTTACTCTATTCATCTAAAATTATGTTTTGTTTATCAATTATAACTCCTATTAAAAATGACATCAAAGATACTATTTTTTTTTCGAATACTGATAAGATTAGAACTTTATCAATTTAAAGGTCATTCAACTATTGTTTTGTTTGAGTTTTATTTGCATTTTTGAAATTTTCAAACAACTTACAATAGTGTGGTACTAACATATGCTCATGTAGGGTACACACATTGCGTATAAACAATAACGGGTCGGTTGCTTAACCAAAGTTAGTGCATTTTAACCCGCTACTGCTCATACACTAACCGTTAGCTTTAATCTAAAAAAATGAAAAATAAATTTGCAATTTTAGCTCCATGCTATAATGAAGGAACTACAATCCAAAAGTTCCTTGATGAATTAAACGAAATTTTAGGTTCTTCCGAATATGATTTTACTGTTTTAATTGTTGATGACCACTCACAGAATTACACACTTGAAATATTGAAAAACTATGAGTTTAAATCAACCAATTTGAATTTAGAAGTTATAAGATTGAAAATTAACATGGGGCATCAAGAAGCCATAAGACAAGGACTCCTATATCTAAATCAAAAAAAGTCTAGGTTTACAGGAGTAATTGTAATGGACAGTGACGGAGAAGATGATCCTAATGCAATTTTGGAAGCTGTTAAATTACCGGATTTTAATATCGTTTTTTTTCAAAGAGGAAAGAGAAAAGAGTCAATCTCTTTTAAAATTGGCTATAAAATATACCAGTTAATTTTTAAAATTGCCACCCGGAAAACAATTACCATTGGAAATTACTCCATGATTAGTAATGAAATTTTAGAAACCCTGCAAGGTCAGAAATTCTTTCATTATGCAAGCTTTTTGTCTAAACAAAAAACTAACATCATAAAAATTAAAACAGACAGAAGAAAGCGAATTGATGGAAAATCAAAAATGTCATACAACAGTTTAGTAATACATGGCTTAAAATCCTTTGTAGAATATTCTGAGGAGCTGCTATTCTTTTTCATAAAGGCTTTGGTTCTCGTGATACTAATCTCTTTGGGATTTGGCTTAGTTGTTCTCTATAAAAAATTCGTTTCTCAGGAAGCTATTCTTGGTTGGGCTAGTACAATAGGTTTATTGTTGTTTAATCTAACAATAATTGTGGTAACTTTTCTACTATCCAGTATGATGATTTTATCTATAAAAAACATCCTTAATACTGAAAACAATATCTCGAATGAAAGAATTAAGTAGTCGTAAATTATTTATTGGGGGTATTATCTTCCTTATGGTTCCCTATTTGTTTTGGATATTTTTAGGGGAAGACTCTTATGTTTTAATTCATGATTGTCTTGACCACGAATTTGTTTTCATTCAACAGTTGCTGAAAAGCGGGAATCTTTTTGGATTTGATTTAAATGGAAAAATTGAGGGGGTAATGCATGATATTCCAAGGATATTCTATCGTTCAGGGTTTAACTTTACATTCTTAATTTTTAGTTTTCTCCCACCTTTTGAAGCATATGTTGTCCATCATTTTACTGTTCATCTAATTGGTTTTGTAGGAATGTTTTTTTTATTAGAAAAATACTTCTTACACAACAAGAAGCTGTATGTTTTAGGAATATCTCTTTGCTTTGGAATGCTATCGTATTTCCATATTCAGTATGGCATATCCATAGCGGGACAACCCATTTTACTTTACGCTTTTTTGAACTTGCTTAATAATAGCAAGAAGGTTTATAACTGGATAATTATCTTTTTCTTTCCCTTCTTTTCCTTTTTACCTGTTACATTACCCTTCTTTTTGCCTTTTTTGGTCGTAATCGGATTTTACTCTTATTATCAAAAAAGAATATTTCCAATTCACTTTACATTAGGCATTATATTGTTATGTACAGTAAATATTCTTGTGGAATTTAACCTGATTTACAGTATTCTTTATTCAGATATAGAATCCCACCGCACCGAAATGGATAGGATCTTAATACATGGAGGGCTACCCAAACTTAAGAATTTTATCTTTATAATTTATACTGGAATAATATTCACTCCATATCATGCTGGAACGCTATCTGCAATTCCTATAATTTTTGCTGTTTTGCTGTTTTATTGGCAAAGGAAAAATAGTATAATCCTAAACTTTATTCTATCTATACTTCTGTTCACTCTCATTTGGTATGTACTGAGTGATTATTTAATCTATGGATTAAGAGATAAATTTAGCCTCTTTAATACTTTTAACATCAAACGATTCTATTTTTATCTCCTTTTTTGTGGCTTTTAGTACTAAGCATTACAATTGATAAAATGATATTTACAAATTGGCTAACAAAGAAAATACCCATCGTTTTAATATTTCTTACTATCTTAAGTACACTATTTACTAATGAGGAATTTATAAAAAACGTAGCTATTCTCATTCAACACAAGAAGGCCAAAGAGTTCCCAAGCTTCTCACAGTTTTACGATAATCGGTTGTTTGAAATAATAAAAAACGATTTAGAATTGAAGGATGAGAAAACACAACATAAATTTATCTGTATTGGAATGTTTCCAAACATCGCTCAATATAATGAACTTAGCACATTAGATAGTTATCAAAACAATTACCCTTTAGCTTTCAAGCATGAGTTTCGAAAAATCATCTTTAAGGAATTCGAAAAAAACTCTGAAATCAAAAATTACTTTGATTTATGGGGTAGTAGGTGTTATGCCTTTTCTGCTGAACTAGGAAGAAAATACCTTTTTAGCAAAACGAATAACCAAACAATCAATAAGTTAGATTATGATTGGGATCAGTTTAAAAAAATGAATGGAAAGTATATCCTCTCAACCATTCAAATAGACACTACTAGTCAATCACGTTTAAAATTTCATAGATTGTACACTACCGAAGAGTCCTTCTGGAAATTTTATTTGTACGAAGTAAAAGACTAAAGCTAATTGAGCAGCCTGCCCTACCAATAAAGGGCAGGGAAAAAGCTCACAACAATAGAAACTTTTAAATTATGCCTATTAAATTAGAACAGTATTTTGACAGCGAAGAAAGGTGGTTAGAATTTTCAGAATTATTTAAGGAGTTTTGGAATGATTCTGACTCTCAAATTGACCTTTTGGAATTATGTAATAAACAGAAAGATATTGCAATGGTAATTTATTATCACACAGGGAATAATTATAAAAAATGGTTAAACAGTAAAGTTCCTGCTCTTGATAATTTAATGCCAATAGAATGTTTTAATGATGAAATATTAATAAAAAGGCTAAAAGTTTGTTTAAGAAGAATGCCTTAATGAAATATAAAATAGAGAAATGGAACAACTATGGATTTGCAAAGAGTAAATGAATTACAAGACAAATTAATTGAAGAACTTCAAAAATTGATAGTTCATTTAGATAGATATGAAGAAAAAAATTGGTCAACTACCTTTTCCAAAATTCAGAAATTGATTAATAACGGAGATAGACGTGGAATAGACGCACTTAAAAGTATGATGCGTGGAGGAATGGGTAGTTTTATTGATTTAATCATCTGTCAAGTAAATGGACATAAAATTGATAAAAGTGAAGAAAATTTCGCTAATGAAGAATTAAGGAGATTAGGAAATATTGTATCTAATACGGCAGATAAATTAAATCGTGAATGGAACAAAAATTGCACCTAAACGAGTAGCCAGCTCCACCCAATAATGAACAGGAAAAAGCTCTCACACTCCCCTACTTACCAGACCGGTATAAGGCGGTTCTCAAAAATTGGTAAAACAGATTTATAAACTTCAATAAAACTTATATACAAACTTAAATATTTACGATTTCTACCAACGATGATTTTGTTTTTAAAAATAGTTCAAACCATTATTCACTATGGGTTACATCTTATTTTTCCTGTTTTTATAGCATACAAATTCTACAAAAACAGTTGGAAAAAAGTTTATCTTATATTACTATCAACCATGTTAGTCGATTTAGATCATCTGTTGGCAAATCCAATTTTTGATCCAAATAGATGTAGTATAGGTTTTCATTATTTACACAGCTATTATGCTATTTGTTTTTATATATTATTACTGTTTCAAAAAAATAAAATTATAAAAATCATCGCCATTGGATTATTGCTACATATGGCAACAGATTTTCAAGACTGTTTATGGAATTCCTTTATTCGCTCTTTAAAATGATTGTCAATAAATAAAACACGAAAAAAACTCCTTAAACAAAAGACCTAACAGATTTTAATCCTCTAATTTCCAACAATATAAACCTTTACACATTCTATAGAATGGCATCACTATTTTACCGTTCAACAACAAAATATTGTTAGAAAAATATTTGCATATTCATTTTATTTATCTACTTTCGTGACCGGAAATACCACTAACAACAGCCCGACTTTCTAAAAAGAAGAAAGTCAATTAAACTAACATTAAAAATATTGTTTAACAAAATATATTGTTTTCTACTAAAGTGGATAAACATTTAATTGAATATATTTAATTTTTTATATTATGAAAAAGATAGAATCATCAGAATTAATAATTAACTCCGACGGAAGTATTTTTCACTTACACTTACGTCCGGAGCAATTGGCAGACAATATTATTCTTGTGGGCGATCCCGGAAGAGTTGATTTAGTTGCCAGTTTTTTCGATAACGTGGAGCTTACCGTTTCCAATCGTGAATTTGTTACCAAAACAGGAACTTACAACGGAAAACGTATTTCGGCAATATCTACCGGAATAGGAACCGATAATATTGATATTGTTGTTAACGAATTAGATGCCTTGGCAAATATCGATTTAAAAACTCGTTTACCTAAAAAAGAGCACCGTACTTTAAATATGATAAGAATTGGAACATCTGGAGCATTACAAGGCTTTATTCCTGTGGACTCATTCCTATTATCGAAAAAAGCTATCGGTTTCGATGGTATGCTTAATTTCTATGCTAATCGCGACGAAGTTTCCGATTTAGAATTCGAAAAAGCCTTTAAATCTTATGTAGATTGGAGTGAAAAATTGGCATCACCTTATGTTGTTCCTGCATCAACAGAACTTTTAAACAAGTTAGACGGCGATGATATGATACAAGGAGTAACCATTTCGGCAAACGGATTTTATGGTCCTCAAGGTCGTGTTTTGCGTCTGCAAACTTTAGATCCTAAATTGAACGATAAAATAGAACACTTCGATTTTAACGGTGAAAAAATTACCAATTACGAAATGGAGAGTTCTGCAATTTTCGGATTATCGGCAATGTTAGGACACCACGCTGCCTGCGTTTGTGCCATTATTGCCAACAGAGTAAATAAAAATGCAAGTGCCGACTACAAACCAACAGTTAAACGCCTAATAAATACCGTATTAGATAGACTAACACAGTAATCTAAAACTGTTAAAATTTACTAAAAGCCACAATGGAACTACTCCTTGTGGCTTTTTTTTCCTACATTTATTCCATACCAATTCAAAATAGTATGGAAAATTCAGATTTAAAAGTTCTTTTAAGAGCATTAAATGATAAAGACAAAGCTATTATTGAAAATGCTGAAAGAGAACTCTCGAAACAACCTATAACCGTTATTCCTCAATTGGAAGATATTTGGTTAGCCACTACAAACAAGGCTCTACAACAATGCTTGGAACATATTATTACCAATATCAAATTTCGGGAAGTGAAACACCAGCTAATGGATTGGGGAAAGAGACCAAATCCCAACCTAATTGACGGAGCAATTTTAATCAACCAAACCCACAACCCCGATATAGACATCAAACGGATAAAAAAGACCATAGAAAATATTAAACAAGATATTTCACCAGAAATAGAAGAACAAAAAAATCCATTAGAAAAAATAAAAGCACTCAACAATTTTTTCTATAATATACATAATTTTAAAGTAACAGCCCCCGAGAAAGTAACTTTATGGTCGTGCGATATAGAAACCGTACTAGATCAAAAACAGGGAAATTATTTTATGATTTCTACCCTTTACCTCGCCATTGCACAAGAATTAGGATTACCGGTAACAAGTATAAAATTACCACAAAGTATTCTTTTATGTTATTGCAATTCGGAAAACAACGAGGTTTTATTTTATATTAATCCGGCAGAAAAAGGAAAAGTTTCCAGTAAAGAAGAGTTGGAAAATTTAATTCATACCAAAAATATCGATAATAAAAAACAGTATTATCTGCCATCTACCAACACCACATCTCTTAAACGACTGATAAGATACAAGATACAAGTCTTTCAAAATCAAAAACAAAATAGTTTTATTTCTAAATTTGACGATTTATATCAAATTATATAATTACATAAAAAAAGAGATGACCAAAAACAATCATCTCTTTTCTACTACAATATATCGTTGTTTTATTCTTATTCTCCTAAGAATCGTTCTGCTTCTATTGCAGCCATACAACCTGAACCTGCCGATGTTACCGCTTGGCGATAGTGAGGATCCTGTACATCGCCGGCAGCAAAGACTCCCGGAATTGAAGTTTTTGGTGTTCCTGGTTCGGTTACAATATATCCTTGCTCATCAACTTTCAAATAATCTTTAAAAATATCGGAATTTGGGTGATGTCCTATTGCCAAGAAAAATCCGTCAATATCTACCTTAACTTCCTCTTCTTCAGGAGTTCCCATTTTTTTCAATAAAGTACAACCTTCTACGCCATTATCACCCCAAAGTTCTTTGGTGTTGTGTTCGAATAATACTTCAATATTTTCAGTTTTAAATACTCGTTCTTGCATTGCTTTTGATGCACGTAAATAATTTTTACGAACAATAAGATATACTTTCTCACACATTCCTGCAAGATAAGTAGCCTCTTCGCAAGCAGTATCGCCACCGCCCACAACAGCAACTTTTTTACCTCGATAGAAAAAGCCGTCGCATGTAGCACAAGCCGATACGCCCATTCCTTTATATTTTTCTTCGCTTTCCAAGCCTAAATATTTAGCTGTAGCTCCGGTAGCAATAATAATTGTTTCGGCTTCAATCTCTTTTTCGCCATCTACTTTTACCTGGAAAGGACGATTCGACAAATCTACCTCGGTTACAATTCCCCAGCGGCTTTCACAACCAAAACGTTCCGCCTGTTTTTTTAAGTCTTCCATTAAAACAGGACCTGTTACTCCTGCCGGATAACCAGGAAAATTATCAATTTCAGTAGTAGTAGTTAATTGTCCTCCGGGCTGTAATCCTTCGTAAATAACAGGATTAAGGTTAGCTCTTGAAGCGTAAATACCTGCAGTATATCCTGCCGGTCCCGAACCTATAATCAGGCATTTTATTCTCTCTTTATTTTCCATATCTTAATTTTCTTTTTTTATCTGTACAAAAATACTACTTTTTATTGATTTTTTATTTTCTCTAACATCGTTTTTAAAATTACCTCATCGGTAACTCCCATCCCTTCGTTTGCCAATCGTCCGATATTTCGGATTGTAGTTTCCACATTATTATCGATAATACCATTCAATCCGTTTAAATAGTTATTATTCATTGCCAGTAATGCTGCTTGTACTGCCATTCCCACACCGGCAGCCAATTTATTGGAACAACCGTATTTAGCTCCGTCACAAATCATTCCGGTAACTCCGCCGGTCATATTCTTTATGGTCATACTAATCTGCTCGAATGTTCCTCCCATCATATAAGTAATAGCACAAGCCGCTCCTGTTGTAGATAGAGATATTCCACACAATGCAGAAAGCTGTCCCACAAACGATTTCATATAGATGGTGGTTAAAATAGATAAAGCCAATGCTCGCAATAAAGTTTCGTGAGATACTTTTAACTCTTCGGCAGCAATCACCACCGGAAGACTAACACTAATCCCTTGATTTCCACTGCCGCAATTCGACATTACAGGCATTGTACTTCCTGCCATGCGAGCATCGGAAGCTGCTGCAGTGTACATAATAGAGCGGTTCATTAAGTCTTCGGAAAGTAATCCTTTTTCAATGTTTAATTTTATAGATTTACCAACTCCCAAACCGTAATTTCCTCGTAATCCCTCTTCGGCTACATTTTTATTCAGTTCAATTCCTTTTTCTATAAATCGAATATCTTCGATATTAACAGTTGTAATAAAATCGTAGATGGTTTCCATACTCCACCCTTCGGTGGTTCCCTTAATATGTCTTGTGGTTGCTCTTTCTTCCGCTTTATAAATTACCTCTTCGTTGAATTCGACGAAAACAATATTGGTATGACGATCTTGTATAATAACATGTGCTTTATCCGTTCCCTTTTTCGCAAAACATTCTATATACAATTTTGGGACATCGTATTTAACATCTACGGTAACTTTTTTATCGGCTACAAACTGCTTGGCTTCTTCTATTATTTCGGGAGAAATGCCTGATAAAACCTCCAACCCTTTTTCGGTTTTCCCTCCCAAAGCTCCCATAGCTCCGGCAATGTGCAGACCTACCATTCCCGAACCGGGAATACCAACTCCTACTCCATTTTTAAAAACGTTACCGCTTACTAAAATCTCAACGTCTTCGGGTTTACTACCTAAAGTTTCACAAGCTTTGGCTGCTGCAAAAGCTACTGCTACAGGCTCGGTACAACCAAGTGCCGGAACAAACTCCGCTTTCATTCGTTGTAAATAAATCTCTTTCATATCTCTGTTTGCTGTTTTATTTTGTTGCTGTAAAAATTAATGTAATTGTCTCATTATATGCAAAATATAAACTCTAATTATTTTAACATTAGAACTTCTATTTGGATTGGCTAAAATACATAAAAAGCATCTGCAATCATAAAATTGATTCATCTTAATTTCGGATACTTATTTTAGCCTTTAAAATTTAATTTTTTCAAAATAATTTATTCTTTTTTAGAATTGAAATATATTATTATTCCCTCTTTATTTTCTGTTACCAATTTTATTCCATTTGTCTTTAAACAAAATTCTCATTTCTGTCAAAAAACAAAAAAAGGTGCAATAATTTAGTTATTATCACACCTTTTATTTGGTTTTATTTATTTAATACATTGACAGTCTTTCCTGCTTTGTAGTTTTTAATACCGTCATCTAAGAATTTAACAAAGTTATCTATATCTAAATCGTAAGCCTTAGGCATAGATATATCTTGACCGGATGAATTTAACAAACAGTAATAAGGCTGTGCATTAACATTGTATCTTGTAATCTGATAATCTGAATTTTTCTTACCTAATGTTTTCTTCTTTTTGCCATCGTAAGTTGAAACAATCCATTCTTCTTTTGGCAATTTAGTTTTATCATCAACATAAAGAGCCACCACAATGTAATCTTCTTTTAGTCGCTTTAACACCTGTGGGTCAGACCAAACATTGCTTTCCATTTGACGACAGTTTACACAACCGTGTCCTGTAAAGTCGATAAATATTGGTTTGTTTTCTCTCTTCGATGCTTCTAAACCTTCCTGTAAATCGAAATATCCGTGTATTCCGTGAGGCAGGTGCAGATATTCAGAATATTTTACCGGCTTGGCTTCTCTACGCTCAACAGTTCCCGCATTGTTTCGTACAATTTCGGTAATATCAAAATCGATAGAATTTTGCGGAGGTAAATATCCCGATAGACCTTTTAACGGAGCTCCCCACATTCCGGGAATCATGTAAACCACAAAACTAAGTGTTGTAATTCCTAAAAACAATCGAGGAACACTAATGTATTTTATATCGCTATCGTGAACAAACTTTAATTTTCCTAACAAATATAATCCCATTAAAGTAAATACCACAATCCAAATTGCTAAATACACTTCTCTGTCTAAAATTCCCCAGTGATAAGTTTGGTCGGCAATACTTAAGAATTTTAAACCTAAAGCCACCTCGATAAAACCAAGCACTACTTTTACAGA
>PDWI01010943.1_pt1 | contig 10052 bp, 10 predicted proteins | sample 1430891 | NCBI WGS metagenome assembly PDWI01 (sample SAMN01162508, study PRJNA174530) | Oral metagenome, whole genome shotgun sequencing project. | biome: Marine environment; feature: Marine mammal; material: Swab sample of the gingival sulcus; isolation source: swab sample of gingival sulcus... | reverse complement strand
ATTTGCTGAAAAGTTGTGCATATGTATTGTTTTGTGAGAATCACAATATACTGCTTTGTAGCAGATTGCACAACTTTTTCTAAATGCACTACGGGTTTTTTTAAGGAGTTTGTGAATTTACAATTTCAGCTAAACACTAAAAATTTTGATGCGTTCAAAGTAAAAAATAAAATTTATTTTTGCAAATTACAAAAATGATTTATATCTTTGCAAACGCAAAAAAAGGAAGTGTGGGTGAGTGGCTGAAACCACCAGTTTGCTAAACTGACGTACGGGTCAACCGTACCGGGGGTTCGAATCCCCCCGCTTCCGCAAAATAAAATTTTATAAAAAAATAAAACACTATTCTACATTTGTAAAATGGTGTTTTTTCTTTTAGAAGTCTTATGTCATTTTTTACTTAAAAATGTCTAAAATTTCTATCCATTACATTACTTTTTTACAAAAATGTCAGTTCATTTTGGGTTAAACACTTAAAGATAAAATGAATTCTTTATAAAAATGTTCAAAGAATCATTTATTATACTTTTTTAACTAAATAAGCGTTATAAAAGAAATTTCATTGACAATGACAAAACAAATCAATGCAACATTACAAGTCTTACCCTCAGGCGGAGATTTACACCCTTACGAAATGGTAGATAAAGCTATTGAAATAATCGAAAAATCGGAGTTAAAATATAAAGTTTGTCCTTTTGAAACGGTAGTTGAGGGAGATTACGACACCATAATGGACGTTTTCAAAAAAGCTCAACAAGCGTGTTATAAGGCAGGTGCAACCAACGTTATGGCTTATTGTAAAATTCAATCTTCGAAGAATGGTGTTACCATTGAGGATAAAATAGAAAAATACAAGTAAAACACTGATAATAAATGATAAACGAAGTAATCAACAAGATAAAATCCAATCAGCAAATATTTAATAATATGAGTTGGCTAACATTATTGCAGTTTGCCAATTATTTAATTCCGCTGTTGCTTATACCCTATGTGGTTCGTATAGTGGGTGTTGAATTGTTTGGAAAAATAACTTATGCACAAAACATTATTACTTATTTGATTATTTTTGTCAATTTTGGATTTGAATATTCTGCTACACAAGAGATTGCAGTAAACAGAGAAAACAAAGAAAAGGTAAGAATAATCTTTTTTTCTGTATTAAAATTCAAAGGATTACTGCTTCTTGCTTCGTTTTTTATTTTTTTGATTTTAGCATTCACTTTTGAGAAGATAATAGAAGATAAACTACTCTATTTCTATGCTTATTTAATATTAATTGGACACGTATTATTTCCCAATTGGTTTTTTCAAGGAATAGAAAAAATGAGTAAAATGACCCTTTTAAATTTTGCCATCAAATTATTGGGAGCGTTATTAATCGTTCTATTTGTTCGTCAAACAGCAGATTATCGTTTGTATTTGCTTTTTTTATCTCTCTCTTTTATTGTAGTAGGCATACTTTCACTTTTTTACGTTATTCAACATTTTGATATCCAATATACTAAAAGAAGAAATCATTTTGTTATAAAAAAAGGCTTTCCAATTTTTCTAAACAATATATCTGGTGCTATCTATTCTGTGGCAGGAGTTACCATATTAGGATTATTAGTCTCCGATTATGATTTAGGAATTTATTCAGGTGCATACAAAATCATCGCTGCTTGTCTAATGCTTGTTACAGTTCCTATCAATATGGCTCTTTTCCCAACAATGAGCAGAAAATTTAACACCTCATTTCGATTAGGATTTATCTTTTACAAAAAAGTTTTTCTATGGAGTGCTGTTTTTGGTTTACTTATTAGTATTTCAATATTTCTTCTATCCAAATACATTGTTATTCTTCTACTTGGAAATGAATTTGAAGAATCTACATTGATATTAAAAGTCCTTTCAGCAATCCCTTTTTTGGTTATTACAGCCAGCATGCTTACTGTACAAGGTTTGTATGCACTTCAATTACAGAAGTATGCACCGTATATTGGTGGAAGTATTTGTGTGGTTAGTTTAATCTTAAATTATGCTTTAATATCTCATTGGGGAATGATTGGAACGGCGTGGGCTTATATTTTTGTTGAAATATTGGAAATAATTTTAGTTACTTTGATTTTAACCTATCATTTCAAACAGCAGAAACAACAATTATTATGATATTTGTATTTATATTTTGTTTGCTTTTGGCAATTATCAGCTTAATCACATCTAAAAATAATATTTTCTCACCGGGAGTTATCACTTCTGCTGTTTGGTTGGTCATTTTAGGACTATTTTGGTTTTTAAATCACAATCTGCCTTATCCCGGAAAAAAATTTTTAACGGCAATTAGTCTTTGGGTATTCGTCTTTTCTTTTGGTGCATTACTGATGCAGTCTGTTAAATTTAAAGTAACAGATTTAAAACCGAGTCAATTTGTACGAGACATATTTTTCTTTGCTTCTATCGTTTCATATCCATTTTTTTTACTTTATGTACGAGATGCATTTTTGTTTGGCGAAACAGGAAATTGGGCGTTAGATTTAAGATATGCATCATTGGGAAAAACCTCTCATTTTAAAGCCCCTTATGGAGGTTGGCACGTTTTAATTTGGAATGTTGCCTATTTAATAGAATTTTTCTATTACTCAAAAAAGAACCGAATAAGAGTATTTATATTAGCATTTATTCTTTTATCTTTTGGCTTTTTCACTATGTCAAAAATCATTTTCCTTGACTTGTTAATCAAAAGTCTTTGTATCTCATTTTTTCAAAAAAAAATAACTTTAAAGCCGATTTTTGTCTCTGTAACAAGCATTCTTCTTGTTTTTATGATTATTCAATCAGCACGAACCGGATTAAATACCAAATCAATAGAAAAAAATGACCTTTTAGTTCAATACATATTAGGAAATCCTCTTGCTTTTGAGACTTTACAGCCTCACTCATCAACCCATTGGGGGGAAAATGTATTTCGGATTTTCTACCTCATAGGAGAAAAAACGGGTTTATCCACCATTAAATCTATCAATCCAATATTGCCATTTGTCCATAAGCCTGTACCAACCAACACCTATACCATATTATATCCCTTTTTTAAGGATTTTGGCTACTGGGGAATAGGAATTTTTGCCCTACTTTTGGGGCTACCCTTAGGTTGGATATTCAAAAAAGCTCAACAGGGTTCTGAATTTTTCATTATTCTTTATACTTTATTTGTTTCAGCTATCGTTATACAGTATGGAGGAGAAATGTTTTTTACTCAACTACCAAGTTATATGAAACAAATTTTATTGTTACTTTTGCCATTTTTAGCAATAAAATACAATCTTTTTAAGAAAAAAAGTTTATGAAAAAAACGGTTCAAATCATCATTGTTCTGTACAAATGCGAACTCTCTGAAAGCCTTAGTTTTCAATCGTTAGAAAAGCAACTAACAGAAAAAAAGAGCAACATTCAATATGATTTATTGATATATAATAATGATACAACGAGAACAATTACCCACCCAATTTATACCGTCGTCAATCCAACAAACAATAAAATGCTGGCTGGTGCATATAATTTTGCACTTAACAAAGCAATTAATTCTAAAAAAGAATGGCTTTTGCTAATAGACCAAGACACAGAAATTCCTGAAAAGTATTTTACCGAAATAAAGAAATTCTTACTCAACAATACAAATAATGATATTGTAGCAACCGTTCCTTTTTTAATCTCTCATAATAAATACGTTTCACCAGAAATAACTCAAAAATTCGCTTGGAGACAAAACAGAATTGCAAAATCAGGCATATACGAAGGACGTGTTTCAGCTTTTAACTCTATGTCTTTGTTAAATGTAAAATTTCTTTCAGACATAGGTGGGTTCAATACAAATTATCCGTTAGATATGTTAGACCATTGGCTTTATAGTCAAATCAATAAAAACAAAAAAAAAGTATGCGTTCTTGATGTAAAAATCACTCATAATTTATCCTTATTAGATAAAAAAAATTATATGCCTTTAGACAGGTACAGAAATTTTTTGTTGGCGGAAAAAATGTTTGTAAAAAACGAATTAACTCTCTTACATTATATTTCATACAAATTTAGAATAATTCTCAGAGCAGGACATCAATTGCTTAGATTTAAAGATAAAAAATACTTTTTACAAACAATTAAAGTTTTTTGGGGTTTATAATTAAATATCACTAAAACAGATTCATCAATGCAAACTTCTATCTGTATATTAAATTATAACTCTTGGCAAGACACGATTGAGTGCGTACAAAGCCTTATAGAACAAACTGTTGATAATTTCAATATTATAATTGTAGATAATAGCTCGGACAACAACTCCGTACAAATGATAGAACAAAGTTGTTTGAACAGCAACATAAAATACATCACGCTTCAAGCAGAAGAAAATATTTTGCAAGATGAGTATCAAATATACATTGTAAAATCCCCTAAAAATGGAGGATTTTCTTATGGAAATAATGTTGGATTTTTGTTTTCCAAAAAACAACTACACTCCGACAATATTATCTTTCTAAACAATGACACAGTAGTAACTTCTAATTTTGTTGAAAAAATGCAACAAAGTTTTCACTTACACAAAAAAAGAAATCAAAAAATAGCCTTAGGATGTTACGAATACAACTATTTCACAAAAGAACTTTCACACAAAGGATTTCATTATTTACATCTTTTCACAGGATTGTCTTTTTCTATTCCTATATTTCCTTACTTTAAATACATCTGTGGGGCTTGTTTAATGGTAGATATAAATGCCCCCACGATGGATGAAAATTATTTTCTCTATTTTGACGATATACAATACACAAAAATATTAAAAAAGAATGGTTATAAAATAAGAACAACAAATGCTACAAAATATTTTCATAAAATCAGTGCGACTACCAATCTTATCAAAAAAAAGAAATTAGAATATCAATTTGAAAGTACTTGGCAATTTTATGATAAAAATTATTCTTTTTTTCGTCCTATCGTCTATTTAATCAGAAAATTACAATATCTATTAACACAAAAAAAAGAAGTGATTGATATAATTAACTCCACCTATAAACGTTATTAATTATAAATGGATACAATGTATATTATCAATGGAAGATTTTTATGTCAGAAAATGACAGGTGTACATCGTTATGCTTATGAAATGTGCTGTGCATTGCATCAAGCAAATTTTTCGTTTGTGGTAGTAGCTCCACAAAAAATTCAGCCTAACTATATTTGTCCTTTTTCAGTTGTTCAAACAGGAAGAACATCATCACATTTTTGGGAACAAATTGAACTTCCACTTTATATTAGAAAACATTACAAAAAATCCATTCTTATTAATTTTACAGGAATTGGCTCTTTGTTACACAAAGATATTGTTTCTACCATTCACGATTTGTCTTTTTTAGAAAACCCCAAATGGTTTTCTAAATCTTATTATTTACTTTATCGTTTTTTAACTCCTATAATAGCCCGAAAAGCGAAAAAGATAATCACTGTTAGTCATTTCTCAAAAAAAGAAATCATTCAGAAATTAAAAATTTCAGAGAATAAAATTTCTGTTATTTACAATGCCGTTTCGGACAAAATGATACAAAAAACAGAACATCAGAAAGAAAAAATAATCTTATCTGTATCCTCTATTGACCCAAGAAAAAATTTTTCAAGGCTTATTGAAGCCTTTAAGAATTTAGATAACTCAACATACAAACTTATTATCGTAGGAGCAAAAAATAATATTTTTGGTAAAAATGATTTTCTCAAAAAAAGCCCTAATGTAGAATTTACAGGTTATATTAACGATAACAAATTAATTGAATTATATAACAAAGCCTCAATGTTTATCTATCCTTCTTTTTATGAGGGATTTGGAATTCCCAATTTAGAAGCAATGAGCAATGGTTGTCCTGTAATAACATCAGACATACCACCCCATAGAGAAATTTGCAAAAATTCAGCACTCTATTTTGACCCATACAGCACCAAAAAATTAAAAGAAACAATAAATCAGTTGATTACGAACGAAGAACTAATAAAGGAAATGGTAGTTAAGGGGTATGAAAGAGCTAATTTTTTCTCTTGGAATAAATCAGCAGAAAAATTAATAAAAGAGTTAAAAGAAATTACTGAATAGGAAATAGAATGAAAAAAATACTACATATTTCAAAGTTTTATCCACCTTACTATGGTGGTATTGAAGATATTGCCTATGCCATAGTTGAAGCACTAAAAACAGAATATGAACAACGAGTAATATGCTTTAATCACGACAAAAACACAAAACAAGATACAGACGAAGTAGATATATTACGCATTAATACCTCATTTACAATAGCTTCTCAACCCATATCTATCGCTTATCGTAAAGAATTAAAAAAACAAATTAAAGAATTTCGTCCAGATTATATTCATTTACATCTTCCTAATCCGCTTGTAGCAGCCTATCTTTTGTCTATTGATTTGTATGGTGCTAAAATAGTATCTCATTGGCATTCTGATATTTTAGGACAAAAATATATTTATCCTTTTTATAAAGGATTAGAAAGAAAACTTTTGAAGAAATCCTATAAAATAATAGCAACAAGTGAGATATACGCCTTATCATCAAAAAGTTTAAGAAAATATTTTAACAAAACATTTGTTTTGCCCAATATCGTAAATGAAGAAAAATTTACATTGAATGACAAAGACAAAACAGAGATAGAAAAGATAAAAGAACAATATAAAGATAAAAAAATCATCTTTTTTGTCGGTCGGCACGTTGCTTATAAAGGTATTGAATATTTAATAAAATCAGCACCTTATTTAGATGACGATTGTATGATTTTAATTGGAGGAAATGGCGAATTAACAAACCAATTAAAAGATTTGGCAAATCCATCAAAAAAAATAAAATTTATTGGTAAACTTTCCAACAACGAATTAAGACATTATTTGTATGCTTCAACGGTTTTTGCTTTTCCCTCTATTACTCGCCAAGAGGCTTTTGGAATAGCATTAGCAGAAGCTCTTTATTGCGGATTACCTGCTGTTTCTTTTCATATAGAAGGCTCAGGGACTATTTGGGTCAATCAAGATAATCATACAGGAATTGTAGTAAAAAATAAAACACCCAAAGATTATGCCGAAGGATTAAATAAATTGTTAAGAGATGAAGATTTGCGTTTATCATATTCTCAAAATGCAAAAAAATGGGTCAAACAAAATTTCCTAAAACAACATATCAATACCACTATGAAGTTGGTGTATAAATAATGCTGAATATATCTATTGTTTTATATAATCACAACGTCAATCAAATAAGTCCGCTTGTTACAGTCTTAAAAGAATTGGAATGCGTTAATACTATTTTTTTAATAGACAATTCGCCTATTATCAATTCTAAGTTTCAACAACTCCCTGTAAAATACATTTTTAATAATAAAAATATGGGATATGGTGCTGGGCATAATATTGCTATGCGAAAAACAATAAAAGAGAATATTCCGTATCATTTGGTATTAAACCCAGACGTTATTTTTGAGAGCTTTATCTTAAATAATCTCATCGGTTTTATGGAAAGAAATAAAGATGTTGGGCATTTGATGCCGAAAGTGTTTTACCCTAATGGCGATGTGCAGTATTTATGCAAACTTCTTCCCACTCCTTTTGATTTGTTTGTAAGACGTTTTTTGCCTTCTTATTGGACTATTCAATCACAAAAACGATTTGAATTACGAGATAGCGGATACAATAAAACAATAGAAGTTCCTTATTTATCAGGGTGTTTTATGTTATTAAGAACAAGTGTATTAGAAGAAGTTGGATTGTTTGATGAACGCTTCTTTATGTACCCCGAAGATATTGATTTAACAAGACGTATTCATCAAAAATATAAAACGATTTTTTACCCCTATGTCTCTATTATACATCAACATACACAAGCCTCTTACAAAAACAAGAAAATGTTGTTTGTACATATTTTTAACTTAATCAAGTATTTTAATAAATGGGGCTGGTTTTTTGATAAAAAGAGAAAAAAAATAAACAAAGAGACTTTAAAAATGTTAGATTTATTGTAAAATTCATTTAGACCTTTTTTATTTCTAAAAAAGATTAAATAATTTCATCGTTTTTTAACAATCACTTAATAATAATAAACTTATGAATTTAGGTACTATTGATTTTATACAGATAACAAGTGTTTTCTTGGTACTTTTTGGTATTATAGATATAATCGGTTCTATTCCTATTATTCTTCAAATAAAAGAAAAAGGAAATAAGATAAAAAGTTTTAGTGTTGCTTTGGTTTCGCTACTTATTTTGTTGCTTTTTTTCTTTATGGGAGAAGCCATTCTCAATCTTTTTAATGTTGATGTAGAATCTTTTGCAATTGCTGGGGCGTTAATTATTTTTATTTTTGCATTAGAAATGGTCTTAGATGTTGAATTTTACAAAAACAACAGTCCAAGTAGTGGTTCAGCAATCGTTCCAATTGCTTTTCCTTTGGTAGCAGGACCTGCATCTTTTACTACCTTGTTATCATTACGAGCTAAATACCAAACAATAAATATCTTAATTGCCTTATTTCTCAATATTTTATTTGTTTGGCTTGTACTCAATTCAACCAGCCTGATTGAAAGATTTTTTGGAAAAGGTGGAATTTATATTTTTCGTAAATTTTTTGGAATTATCCTTTTAGCCATCTCCATTAAACTATTTATGGAAAATATTGGTGCATTTATAGAAAATTTTTAAAAAAACATCTTAAAATTTTGGTAAATAAGAAAAAAGTACTACCTTTGCAACACTTTTGAAAAGAAAGAGGGCGATTAGCTCAGTTGGTTTAGAGCATCTGCCTTACAAGCAGAGGGTCGGCGGTTCGAATCCGTCATCGCCCACACCTAAATAAGCCTTTTAGAACGTATACTAACGTTTCTGAAAGGTTTGTTTGTTTTTATTCCTAAAAAATCAACCTACCAATATTTTCATTATGTAAAACAAAGAATATTACCTTCAATAACAAATAGTTATGCTTTTATCATAAAACGAAGTATTTGCTTTACCAAAGTTAATAAATTATTTAAGGCAGTAAAAAAGTAGAAAAAAGCAAAAAAAAGAATACATTTGCAGAAAATACAAATATTATGAATAAAATATTATTGGCAGGAGCAACTGGATATTTAGGACGTTTTATAACTCAGGAATTAATTGCAAGAGGCTTTGAGACAAGGATAGTAGTACGAAATAAAGAGAAAGTAAGTATAAAAGCTCCAAATTTAGAAATAATAGAAGCACAGGTAACAGATTCTAAATCGCTCAAAGGTATTTGCAAAGACTTTAATACTGTAATAAGCACTGTTGGTATTACACGCCAGAAAGATGGATTGACCTATATGGACGTTGATTATCAAGCAAATGCAAACTTAATAGACGAAGCTAAAAAAAGTGGTGTTACAAAATTTATTTATATCTCTGTTCTTAATGGAGATAAATTAAGACATATAAAAGGTGGAGAAGCAAAGGAAAAATTAGTGGATTACTTAAAAAAATCTGGATTGGATTATTGCATTATAAGACCTAATGGTTTCTTTTCTGATATGGGGGATTTTCTTAAAATGGCAAAAAGCGGAAGGATATATTTATTTGGTGATGGAAATTTCAAACTCAACCCAATCCACGGAAAAGATTTGGCAGAGCTTGTTGTTGATGAAATAAATAATAATAAGCAGGAAATAAATGTGGGAGGACCCGATATGTTATCTCATAACGAAATAGCAAAATTAGCATTAAAAGCATACGGGAAGCCTCTTAAAATAGTTCATATACCCGATTGGATACGAAGATTGGTTATTTGGTTTTTTCGTACTTTTACCAATCAAAAAACGTATGGACCTATTGAATTTTTCTTAACGATAATGGTAATGGATATGCAAGCTCCAAAATATGGAAAAGAAAAATTAGAGGATTTCTTCAATCAAGAAGTAAAAAAACAATAAAACTTAGGTTCAAGATAACTTTATTGGTTTATTTCTCATACTCTTTAACCAAATTAAATATAAATTTTTGTTTCTGCAATTATATCTAAACTCGCACTCTTT
>PDWI01010942.1_pt1 | contig 10053 bp, 7 predicted proteins | sample 1430891 | NCBI WGS metagenome assembly PDWI01 (sample SAMN01162508, study PRJNA174530) | Oral metagenome, whole genome shotgun sequencing project. | biome: Marine environment; feature: Marine mammal; material: Swab sample of the gingival sulcus; isolation source: swab sample of gingival sulcus... | reverse complement strand
TAGAGTGCTTTGACTATCAAATAAATATAGGCAATGGTGAAATAAAACGTATTAAAAAGATAGGGAAAAACCTATAATTCAATTGTTTGTTGATTAATATTTTTTGTGAAATACTGTTATATCGAGACCAAAGTCTTAGTGTAGCAGTTTTTCTATTTTAATATAATTAAAACAGAGCAAAAAAAGCCAAATGATAAAACGAAATCGAGCCAAATGATAAAATGATTTTGCGTTATAGTTAAAAGATGCTATTAGAGCGGAGAAGATGGGGTTCATGTAGTGCCAATCGGATGTTTGAGGGATTAACAAGGTTTCTAGATTTGTCTAGGTCATTATTATTAAGTATTAGTAAAAAATTAAGACGGTGCAAAATCCGTCTTAATTCATGTTCTTATCATTTGATTGTGACAGGTACATTTCTTTATATGTTCCTCCAAGTTTTATCAGTTCATCGTGGTTACCACTTTCTATAATGTTGCCTTTATCAAGCACATAGATCATATCTGCATTTTTAATCGTAGAGAGTCTATGGGCAATAATGATTGTTGTTCTCCCTTTCTTAAGTTCTTCAATACTTCTTTGTACATACTTTTCGGTTTCAGAGTCTATGTTTGCTGTTGCTTCATCCAGTATTAATATCGAGGGGTTCTTAGCGAGCGCTCTTGCAAAGACAATGAGCTGTTTTTCGCCTTCAGAGAACGTTGAGCCTTTGTAATCAATGACAGAATGAATTCCTTTAGGATGGTTTGCTTTAATGATATCACCACCAACTCTTCTAAACGCGTTGGCGCAGTCTTCATCACTTATGCTTTTGTTATCAAGGGATATATTACTCTTGATTGTCCCTTTGAAAAGATATGCGTCTTGAAGTACAACCGATATGTTTTCTCTAAATCCTTTTATGGAAATATCATGTAAGTTGTTGCCATCAACAAGTATCTCTCCATCATTTATCTTATAATACCCAAGTATAAGGTTTGCTATGGTACTCTTACCAGAACCGGTATGACCGACAAATGCGACAGTCTCTTCAGGTTTTATTTTAAATGATATATTTTGTAAAACGTTTTCACCTTGTTTATATTCAAAACTCACATTCTTGAACTCTATTTCACCAGTTGCTTTATACTCTTTGTATTCATCATATGTTGCTTTTGTATCAAGTAGTTTAAATATATTATTCGCAGCAACACTAGCTTTTTGAATTTCCGAAATTCTACTTGCGATTATTCTAGAGTATTCAAATATTAACTTTAGATAGAAGATAAATACATACACTTGTCCTAATGGGAGACCTATTTTATCTCCTAGGTTACTGTAGCCGAATATAAACAATACGATAATGATTACAAGGTTGTTCATCGCGAAGGTGAGATTAAACGCATTGTAGGCATCTAGATGCGTTATGTTTACGTTTTGCTCATAGATTTCCTTATTTATTGTCATAAAATCATTTAAAATGTATTCCTCTTTATTGAATGATTTTATCAAGTCTATCGAATGAATATCTTCATTTAGACTGGCGTTTAGTTCCCCTATTTTCTTTCTATAAATAGCATTGAATGTATTCGATTTCGTCTTATGATCCTTCATTATTAGGTATAAAAACGGCACACAACTAGCAGCTATCAAAAAGAGATATATATTTATAAATGGCATGATGATAAATACGCCAAGGGTAAAAAAGGCTGCCGTAAATATATCGAGCACAATGTTATTAAAGAAATCTCTTATGTCACTAGTATCGTTCGTTATTCTTGATACCGTTTTTCCCACAGGCGTAGTATCAAAATAGGATATTGGCAGATTTTGCACATGCTCAAAAATTTCTTTTTGCATAGTAAAGACGATTTCGTTAGCCAGTTTGCTAAAGGATAGCCTTGCAAAGAAAGTAATGCCTATAAAAATAAGTGAACTACAAAAGTAAAGGATTATCAAAAAATAGATGTTGTTCAAATCAGCATTCGATTTTTCTACGGTAATAATATTTATAATATTAGATACTATTTGTGGGGCGATTAATTGAAATGCTGTTGCAATAAGTATTAACACTAGACTGAAAATAATCTTTTTATTTGTCTTTATTATATATTGTAGAAGTCGTCTATTCATAGATTCCTCCTAACTTTTGGTGTTCGTATTGTTCCTTGTACCAACCCCCATTCGTAATTAATTCGTTGTGTTGACCTTGTTCAACGATTTTGCCATCATCTAGCACAATAATATTATCTGCGTGCATAATAGCAGATATTCTATGTGAGACAATAATATTTGTTTTTCCCTGTCTATATTTTTTTATATTGTCAATGATCTTTTCTTCTGTCTTCGCATCAAGCGCGCTAAGGGAGTCATCCATAATGAGGATGTCCGGATCTTTAGCAAGGCTTCTTGCTATTGCTATTCTTTGTTTTTGGCCACCGGACAAACTAACACCCATTTCTCCTGTTAACGTTTCTATTCCATTGTTAAAAGAAGCAATATCTTTTCTAAGCGATACAATATCAATTAGTTTATCGATATCGGTATCCAGTCCAAGAAGGATGTTTTCTTTGATTGTTTTAGAAAAGATAATATTTTCTTGTGGGGTATAGCCCATAAGTGCCTTTATGCTTTTTGTACTAAAGCTTTCAAAAGGAGCACCATTTATGAAAATAGAATTCGGGTTGTGTTTATAAAAGCACAGTAGTTGTTTTATAAGAGTGGTCTTCCCAGAACCAACTTTACCGACTATGCCAAGTGTTGAGCCTTTTTTTATCGTTAGATTGATATTACTTAGCACAGTTAAATCGTCATACTGAAAAGAAAAATTTTTAAATTCAATAGTACCGTTTGTTGCTTTTTTACCATCTTTTCTTTCATCAACAACTTCTTGATACGTTAACATCTTATCAATTCGTTTAGTTGCGCTTAACGCTTCTGTTGAAGCGTTTATGTATTGACCAATTGACATGATTGGCCATACGAGCATTTGCTCATATAGTATAAAGGAGATAAGAGCGCCTATGGTGATGTCGCCACGAATAACGAACACGGTTCCAAAGAATAGACCTATTGTTACCGATAAGAGTTCTAGAGTATCTATACTTGGGCTAAATAGTAATTTTACTCTAGCTAGTGCATAATTTGTTCTTCTAAAATAGGTGGCCTTTTTAAGGAAAGCATCGTATTCACTATCATATTTGCTATAGGCTCTAATGAGCTTAACACCACTTATATTTTCTATCATTTTGTCATTTAAATCGCCAAAAGCTTCCTGACTCTTTTTAGAATATTCTTCTATTTTTGATTTTAATCTTTTCACAACCATAGAGACAAATAGAAGGGGGATTATCGCTATAAGTGTTAGTTTTAAGGATGCATAGTAAGCCATCGCAGCGATAACCGATACAGAAAATGTGGTGGAATCAAACGCACACATAATACCAAAACCAACAAAACGAGCGATTGCACGTATGTCATTTGTAGCATTTGCCATTATTTTACCGGCCGTGTTTTCTTTAAAAAAATACGTATCCGTAGTTAATACTTTATTAATTATTTTTTCCCTAAGTCGAAATGTTACATTGTCTGACGCTTTGAATATGTAGTAAGACCAAACGTATTGCAGAATGTATCCAACGATCATATTTATTACCTGTAAACCCAGTAGAAAAAGAAGGGCGTTCATCGTATAGGATTTACTTGTAATCAAATCGGCAGTTTTACCTAATAGAAAGGGTATTAGGATAATGTTGATATTACTTAGCAGTAAAAATAGGATGCCTATGATGTATTCTTTTTTATTTTCCTTAAAAAACCAATGTAGTTTTTTGTATATTTTAAACATATATACCTCTCAACTATAAAAGAAAGAGTTCTACAACTCTTTACAATTTGTTTATCATTTCTAAATACTCGTCGTATTCATTAAAATCTGTTGTATCATTATCGAGCAAAATGAAGTTATTTCCTATTTTTTTGTTATCAAATGACGATTTATTATAAGACGCATACACTTGCCATCCTATACACCGTTTAATGACCCCTTTAATGTATAAGCTTCGAACCCTTTTCACATGGAATGTAAATAGATTACTATCATACACTTTTATCGCAACAATCGATTTTTCGTTGCCAAAGAAGTCGATTTCCCCTATATTTAGCGATTCGTTTATTATTCGTTGAATTGACGTATCGGTATAGTACGTATCGCCATATAAGAAACAAATATTATCCTCTATTAGCTCCTCTGTAAATCGATCAATTTCGAGTTCATTATTTTTAGGTTCATAACGCGTAGCATATTCATTGTCATATCTTTTATCATGAGATGTAATGATGATTTCTGCGTTGTCATCGTATTTTTTTATCAGTCTTATTGTTCTATTAAGTAAGGTTTCTTCCTTTATTTTCACAAGGTGTTTTGGCAAGTTGTCTGGACTAGACCATCTTGTTTCTTTGCCATCTGCCATTATAATATATTTCATATAGTCTCCCATTATTTTATAACATTATGGTATCTATAAAAATTACCCAATTCTTTTGTTCGTTGACCACCCCATACTTGGATTATGTTTACACCAGACGAGTTATTTGCTTCAATGACTGAAATTTCGCCATCTGGTTTCACAATAATATCCCAAGCGATAAACTGCAGATAGGGAAGTTTGTTCGATAAGATGAGCATTTTTTGTTTTATCATATCCCAGTTTGGTATGTGAACGCCTTCAATTTGAGCGCCAGAGTTGGGATGAACCGTGTAACTATCAAGTGTTCGTAAAGATTTTGCAGCACTAAGCACACCTGTTTCAAGATTGATTTTAGAAACGAGCGCTCCTTTACTGCAATTATCAACAGGGATGGTGCTATCAGTTCCTATTCTGTGTAGCGCAAATAGGATGTTGAACATGTTAGTTTTTGGATCTTTGGTAGTAATTAGTCTTATGGTGTTATAGGTCTTATCATATATCGTTCTAGAATATCTATGTTGCTCTGCTACTTCTGTTAATATCCAGTCGTTTCTGTCTTTTAAAAAAGCAATCATACCGTCTCTCGTTTGTTTTTTGCTATCAATATAATAAGCACCATCGTTGTATTTTAGTATTGAAACGCCATTTCCTCTGCCATCGCTTATCGGTTTAATAAATAGCATTTTAAGCGCCATAAGCATGTCTATAATATTATCGTAGTGACATGATTCTCCCTCTAAACGAATTAATGCTTTGTTTTGTTTTATTGCAACGATTCTTGGCGTATCTATATGATGCTTTATGATTTCATAACAAGCGATTTTATTGTTCAATAAGAAGTCATATGGTTGATTTATAAATCGAGACCTATGCCAATCTAATTCAGATAAGTATTCATTTTTATCATTGTTTTTCAAATCAAATAGGATATACTGGTCCGCTAAAAAACCTCCAAAAATATTTGCTCTTATTTTTGTAATTATCGATGGATTTAAATGGCTTTTGGCGAATACTATTCTTTTGAAATATAGTAACAATAGTTTTGCTTTTCTTATCATTATCTATTCCTCTTGTAATAAATTTGATATAAGCGAAGTTATTTTTTCAGTAGAGTCCCCTAGCGTTGGTGATAAAAATTTATGTTTATATTTTAGTAATTCTTCTTCAGGATACAAGTCGTTTTCTATCCTTTTTACTACATCATCAGCGTTTCTAAAAGATAAGCGCGGACATTCTTCCTCTATGTTTAAGTTTAGTCCATTGTATTTTATATAGTTATCGTAATCCGGCAAATAGTAGTAGGTTTTTAAATCGATTACTGCTGCTTCCAGCGCTATGGCAGAGTAGTCTGTAATAAGATAATCAGCAGCTGACATAACGATTTCTGTACGAAGCTTATCACAAGTTCGATATTGACCATACCTTTCCTTAAGCTTTGATTCGGGATGAATTTTAACAATTAACTGATAGCTACTAGAACGTAAGCTATCGATTGCCTTTTCATAGTTAAACGCATAACCCCTTCTAAAGGTGGGAGCATAAAGCACGATTTTTTTTTCTTTAAGCTCTGGATATGAATCAAAGAATATGGTCCTATTTCGTTCCTTATTTGCTATTAGTCGATCAATTCGAGGCAATCCATAATTGCGAAGTTTAGATTCCTCTACATTAAAAGATTGACAGTAAAATTTGTTCCAATAGGTTGAGCCAGCGATAATATAATCATAGTTCCTATGCATATTTAACAAAAGGGACGTCTTTTTATTTCTTCCTGATGGTTTGCCGAGTGTTTGGTAGCCAGATTTTTTTACCTTTCCAATGGAGTGCCACAGTTGTATTACTTTAAAGTCTTTGTCCTCTATTATTGACACCGATGGCCAGTATGAGTCAAGCACACAAACTTTGCAAGCAGCAAGCATTTTTACGCTTTTAATACTATAATATAACAACTTCATTTTTGATGATAAGCTACTATCATATTTAAAAAAAAGTTCTTTCGATTGAACATTGGCTAGACGTTCTTTTATCATTGCATAGTCACTACTTAACGTATTGCTTTTTTTACTAAGAAATACGACAAGTTCCTGTTTTTCTATTTTTTTATTATACCTTTTATATAAATAGTTTATAAGCTTTTTATATAGTTTAATTATTATTTCCATTTACTATCCAATTCGCAAAAAAAATCTACTAATTCATTATAACATAATATGCTTTTAATAATATATTATTTTAGTTTTGGTGCTGTTTCATAACAGAAGACGTATGTATGTTTTTGTTGTTGTATTCAATACAGTAAACGTTAATATGAAAATGAAATAAGATGAGAATAGTATTAAAAATATGAAATATACGGACGTTTTTTCATTTTGTTTCTATCATTTTATGGTATTATATATCAATTTGTTTTATAATTAAGTTGTATTTTTATTGATGGAGGTTGTAATAAGAATTGTATTATATTGATAATAATTCTGGTAAATTTATAGTGTTAGACACCTTTATTTTAGGGTTCATTCTATTATTAAAAGGCGTTAACGCTATGTATAGTTTATATATTGTGGCTATTGTAATAACCATATCGATTATTTCTGGTGTTTATGAAAACATCATAATTCGGGGGTATTATAAAGAATTCAAGTCTTCTTTTTTATTCTCGGTTAATAGTATATTAACTTTAGTGTTTTTAGATAGATACATAGCAGGATTTAGTATGGAGAACATATCGATATTGTATCTATTTATCGTTCTTTTATTTGGCACGTATTGTTTGAGATTATTATTAAAACTTAAGGTTAAAAGAACGATTCATTCTAGACAAAAAAATGTAATCGTTATATCAAAAGTCGAAGATATCGCATTGTTTGAATTGCTAGAGAATGAAAAAATCGTAGCAATCATGTCAAAGGATGAAACACAAGCATATAAAGACATACCTATATATGAGAATCTTTATGATGTAGATAAAATTTTAGTAGATACGCCTATTGATGAAGTATATATTAATTTTAATTCTGGCTTTGATAGAGGTGACATCATCAATTTTATCAATGTAAGTGGGATGTTAACACATATAAACTGTAAACCAATAGCAAATCAACTAGATGGGAAACATATATTTCATAAGATAAGAGATGTGGAGTACTTAACCGCGTCCATTCATTCTATTTCTATTTATCAAATCATGTTTAAAAGGCTGTTGGATATTTTAATTGCTATTATTGGTTGTGTGGTTATGGCTATAACGGCGCTTATCATTTATCCAATAGTGCAATCACAGTCCAAAGGAAGTCTATTTTTTACCCAAGAAAGAATAGGTCAAAAAGGCAAGAGATTTACGATGTATAAATTTAGGACGATGCAGATGAATGCGGAAGAATTAAAAGAGAGTCTTCTTGATAAAAATGAAATGTCAACAAACCATATGTTCAAAATAGCCAATGATCCTAGAGTGTTTCCATTAGGCAAATTCTTAAGGAAATGGTCGTTAGACGAATTGCCTCAATTTATTAACGTATTAAAAGGTGAAATGAGTGTTGTGGGTACGAGGCCACCCACTAGCGACGAATGGAAGCGCTATAAAACGCATCATTTTAAACGGGTATTTTTTAAGCCTGGCATTACCGGATTATGGCAAGTAAGCGGAAGAGGTAAAATAGTCGAATTTGAAGAAGTGTGTAAACTGGATTTTCAATATATGAATAATTGGAGGTTGATAGACGATTTCAAAATAATACTTAAAACAATTTATGTTGTTTTTAAAAGGGATGGGAGCGTATAGATGGTTAAAAACAAACTTCACATTTTTTCATATGGTCTACTGTTCATAACAATGTTGATGTTGTTTTATTTTAATTATTTGATATATCAAAATCATATGTTTCAGTTTAATCATTTGCATTTATATATACATATAATATCCATAATTATGTCAATTCTTTTCTTTTTTTTAGTTTATAAATTTGGTAGTAAAACGATTGTGTTTTTATTGATTATAGTATTATTAATAGGTGTTTCTTTTATGGTCTTTAAAATACATATGACCATGAAAACCTTTCATGATATGAATGAACGAGCCAAGAAAAACAAACCAGAAAATATGATTGAGATTTTGGTTTTGAAGGAGTCGAGATATCATACGGTAGAAGATGTATATGGGAAAAATATTGTAGGAATTATAAAAGATGAAGAGGATATAAAAAGGACGCTAAAGGAGTATAGTAAGTTAAACGTCGATTATAAAAGCGGTATCAATATTTATGAGTCGCTCATGAATAAAGAAGCAGATGCTATTATTTTAAGTAGTATGAGTTCTTCTTTAATGGCCGATGATAAGATTGATATGGCGTCTTTTAGAACCATTTATAGTGAAAAAATAGTGTCAAAATCGGATATAAAAGAAAAAAAGGTGGATCATAATAAAAAGACTACATCGTATGAAGGCGATAAGGTGTTTAACATCTATATCAGTGGAACCGATACCTATGGGTCCATTGATACCGTCTCACGCTCTGATGTTAATATTATTGCTAGTGTTAACATGGACACGGGTAAGGTGCTACTAATTAGTACTCCTAGAGATTCTTATGTACGGATTGCAGGAGATGGAAACAATGAATATGATAAGCTTACTCATGCCGGCGTATATGGTGTGGAAAGTTCCATTGAGACGTTAGAAAACTTATATGATATCGATATCGATTATTATGTGAGACTTAACTTTGATTCGGTGATCCATATTATTGATCTATTTGATGGTGTTGACGTATATAATGACCAAGATTTTGTCTCACTTCATTCGTCCATACATTTTAAGAAAGGTATGGTGCATTTAGATTCAACCAATCTTTTACCATTTATTAGAGAGAGATATTCCCTTGTGCGTGGAGACCATGATAGGGGAAGAAATCAACAGAAGGTGATAGAGGCGATAATAAAGAAAATTGTAAAACCCAATTATTTAGTAAGTAGAGGCGAATCGATCTTTGTTGAGAGTTCAAAATATGTTGAAACCGATATAGAATTTAAACAAGTGATGAAGTGGATTAACTATGTGGTTGATTCTAAAACCAAATTTGAAGTTAAGAACATTTCTGTTAATGGGACAGGAAGTATCGGATTGCCTTCTTATGCAATGCCGGCCCATGACTTATATATGTTTGAAATTGAAGAGTCTAGTCTTAATGATGTAAAGAATCAAATCAAAGAATTATCGTTAGAAAAGAAATAAGGACGTAATTTGCTTTTTCAAAAGCGTTTATTGGAATAACCATTTCCATTCCAAGGCGTACTATTTCTACGCCCTTATTTTTTTTAAGTTGTATTCTAATGCGTTTAAATGGCCTTTCGCTAGGTCAACTACGTGGATATAATTTCTAACTCCGGTTTCCTCTTTAACATAATACTACCTTTTGACCTTTATTTGCCTACAAAATAGTTTTTTGTAGCTTGAGAACAACTTGTCTAAAAGTATTTTAACTTGTACAGTATCTTTATAAAAAGATACTTCAGACTGTAGACAAAGTCTTAGGTAAATGAAGATTTACTTAAGGCTTTTTTTATTGTTTGAAACAGCTAAAAGCGTTGGAAAATCAATGAAAAATAA
>PDWI01010941.1_pt1 | contig 10053 bp, 9 predicted proteins | sample 1430891 | NCBI WGS metagenome assembly PDWI01 (sample SAMN01162508, study PRJNA174530) | Oral metagenome, whole genome shotgun sequencing project. | biome: Marine environment; feature: Marine mammal; material: Swab sample of the gingival sulcus; isolation source: swab sample of gingival sulcus... | reverse complement strand
TTCCTTGCCATTATCATCTTTTATAAGTAAGCTAAGATTTGCATCTTTTAAAGGTGTTTGGCTTGGTTGTGAGAGGGTTAGAGTTTTTAAAGTTGTATCTATGTTTGGTTTTGAAGTGTTGTTATCTTTGTTAGGTTTTGTTATATTTTTATCTTTTGTTGTTTTATTGTCTTCTTTTATAGAAACATTTTTATCATCATCTTTTTTAGTTTCGTTTGTGTCTATGAAGATTTTATCATCATCTATTTGATTATCTTCTTTTGTAGATTTGTTATCATCCTCTTTGAGTGAAACATTATTATCATTATTTGCTTGTTTATCATCATCTTTTTTATCTTTATCTACTTTGCTTTGATTGTTTTCACTACTTTGCTTATCGTTTTTACTTATTTTATTTTTATCATTATCATCAGTTGAACTTATATCATCTTTTCTCTCAAAGTCCGTATTTATGGGCTTTTGAGAAAATTCATCTTTTTTTGCACTTTTTTCATCTTTTTTACCAAAAGTAACATTTTTATCGGTATTGTTCTTGGCATTATCTTGCCTCTTTTCCTTGATGAGCTGTATCTTCTCCTTAGTATCCTTATCACTTTTAAAACAACCGCTGATACTAAGGGCTAAAGACCCCACCAATACACTATTTAATAAAACTTTTGCTTTCATAATACTTCCTTTGTTTTAAGCTATGTTTATTATAGTATTATTATTTTAAAAATGAAATGTAAGTTTTGTTGTTTTTTACATGTAGATTTTACAAGCAAATTTCATATTTAGAGCGACAAATTAACTTACATGTAAAAGTATGGCTAAAGTTTTACAAGACATATTTGTTTATTCTTATAAAATAAATAGCAGGTAAGGCTATGCCAAAACTTATGGCTCCTAAAATGGAAAAAGTTTTTAAGCCATTTTCTATAAAGGCACTTAAAAGCTCTTGACTTACTCCTTTGTTGTTCATAACTATCAAAATAGTCATAGATTTGATAGCAAAAGTTCCCGGAATGATGGGTATGATGGAGGCAACCATATAAGTTGGGCGTGGGATGGTGTTTTTCTTTGACCAATAAAGTGATATGATGCCGATGATGGTTGAACTTAAAAAGGCACAAAGAGCCAAACTCATATCAAACAAAAGAAAAATATTTCTACATGTAAGAGTTATGCTACCCCCAAAAAAGCAATAAATCAAAGTCTTTTTAGGAACATTAAATACCATAGCAAAGCCCAAAGATGCAAATCCAGCGAAGATGAAATTGAGTACAAAATCCAATAAAGTATCCATTACCAATCTTTTATACCTAAAAGTGTAGTTGCAAGTATGATGCCAATAGCTGTGCTAAAAGTTAGCAGTGAGGCAAAAAGCCATCTTCCCCAACCCATACTTAGGTATCCTTTTAGACTATCGAGCAAAGAGTTGATAAAAGGAAAGCCCGGAAATAAAAACAAAACGCTTGAGGCTAGGGCGATGTGTGGGGTTTTACTAGTGTATAAAGCAAGGCTAGCTATTATGGTTGCAAAAAAGGCACTAATCCCAAAACTTAGTACATGTAAGAAATTTCTTTTGTCTAGTTGGAACTTGATAGCTGTGGCAAATGATGCACTGAAAAAAGTAACCAAAAGTGTGCTTAGATCCCCATTTTGCAAGTAAGCAAAAGACATACAAGCAAGTCCTATCATAAAGATAACTAGGTATTTATTGTAACGCACGGGATTTGCTCTGTTTAGGGCGTGAGTGATGAAACTCTCATCCAAATCCTTACTTTCAACTTCAAGTATAATCTTTTGTATGTAAGAAATCACAGCCATATTGATACCTTTTTTATGCACTCTTCTTGTGGTTGTAACGCAGTGTTCATCGCACAAAGTGGTTAAAACGATGGCTGAGGGTATCATGGATATCTCAACCGAATCCAAGCCAAGAGCCTTGCCAAGTCTTGCGGTTGATTGTTCTATTAGGATGCTCTCAGCTCCGTATTCTAGCAAAGAAATGGCAACATTTATGATAGCCCTTGTTGACTCGGTTTGCTTTTTATGGCTCACAGACATTTTATTTTACGCTTAGATGATCCATCAAATCTTCTAAAATATCAGTCATAGTTAGTATGCCTTGAAGCTCGTTGCTATCTATGACTAGTATGCGTTTTATGGAGCTGTTTACCATCAATCTTGCTGCGTATTTGACTTCCAATTCCCCTGAGATTTGCATAGCAGGTTTAGCATAAATGTCGTAAACTCTTAGCAAGTCTATATCTCCGTCGTTTGCAACGACTGAATGGAGGATGTCGTTAAAAGTTAGCATTCCATAAGCGTCGTGTTCGTTTTTTCGCTCAACCACTAAACTTTTTACATGTTTGTTTTTCATAAGCTCCAAAGCTTGTCTTACCTTTGCTAATGGCTCTATGGTTATTATCTTCTCTTTTGGTATCATCAACTCTTTTACTAACATTTTTTCTCCTTATAAAAAATCTTTAACTTCGCTTTCAAAAAGCTCTATTTCATCTGTGTTTATGCCCATAAGATGAGATATAGGCAGTGTAAATACAAGGCTTTGTCCCTCTTTGCTGTCGTCTTCTAGGTTTAACTCTTTTCTAAGAGCCTTTAAAATAGGCATAATGAGCTTTTTTGGCAAAATCGTGAGAATAATAGAAACATTATCTTCTAAGGTTAAGCCAAAAAATATCTTTTTCTCTTTTAAACCAAGTGCATGACCTTTGATGGTGGTTACTCCACCAGCTCCTGATTCTTTTAAGCATTTTATGGTCTCTTCTTCCAAATCTTCTGAGACTATGCTTACTAAAACTTCAAATTGCATTTATTCTTCCTTTTTAAAATATTTTATTAAAATTCCATATCCCATAACTGTTAACATAGGAAATAACGAGGCAAAGGCTATAAGCCCAAAGCCATCTATAAGCGGATTTCGTCCTTCTATGTTGTTTGCTAGTCCAAGTCCTAAGGCTGCAACCAAAGGAACGGTTACGGTTGATGTGGTAACTCCTCCGCTATCGTAAGCTATGGGGATGATATAATCTGGTGCAAAATAAGTCAATACAATGACCGCTATGTATCCACATAACACATAATACTGTATGCTATCTCCTGCTACGATGCGGTAAGCTCCTAAGCCTATGCCTATGGCAACTCCAAGTGCTACGGCAATGCGTAAAATCTTTTCTTTTATCTGTCCTTGACTAACTTCATTTGCTTTTTGTGCTATGGCTATGAGAGCTGGTTCGGCCATGGTCGTTGAAAAGCCTATCAAAAAAGCAAAAAGATATATCAAAGCTATGTTATTTTGTGAAGTTAGTTGTTTTGCTATGCTCTCTCCTATAGGAAAAAGCCCAAGTTCTAGCCCTATGATAAAAGCATACAAGCCTATGATGACTAAAAACATACCAAATATAACTTGTTTCATTTTCATTATGTGTTTTTTTATGATGGCGTATTGGAAAAAAAGTATCACTATAACTATAGGAGAGATGTCTTTTAGGATATAAACAAATTCCCAAAAAAGCTCTTTTGGGGTAAATTTAGCAGTTATTGCCGCATTTGCAATTTGCAAACTCTCAACTGTGGATGTGGATGCGAAATTGTAAACTATGATGCCGTAAAGTTGGACAAATATCATAGGAGTCAGCGAGGCAAAAGCTATCAAGCCAAAGCCGTCAATGGCTGGATTTCTCTCTTTTATGCTTGATGCTAAACCTATTCCTAAAGCAGTAACGAGTGGGACTGTGATGGTTGAAGTTGTAACCCCGCCACTGTCATAAGCTAAGCCTATTATCTGTTTTGGTGCAAAAAAAGTGATGATGACAACCAAAATGTAGCCACCTATGATGTAGTAAGCTATGGGATGACCGATAAGGATACGAAAAACTCCTAAAGCGATAGCTGAGCCCACAGAAGTTGCCACAACAAGCCTTAGGGTAAAAGCATCTATCTTGCCATCGCTTATAAGAGCTGCTTTTTTAGCTATGGCTATGAGTGCGGGTTCGGCTATGGTTGTTGAAAAGCCTATTAAAAAAGCAAAAAGCAAAAGCCAAAATATAGAGCCTTTTTTGGCAAAATCTACAGCTAGGTTTTCTCCAACTGGAAAAATGCCAAGTTCGAGTCCACGAATGAAAGTAGCTAGTCCAAAGGCAACTATGCCAAGACCTAGCATAATAGAGGTCAAATCAGGAGGAGTTTTGCCTATGATAAAAGCTTGAAATATGCTAACGACTATGATGATGGGTAAAAGGTCTTTGATGGAATTTTTAAGGTCTGTTAAGAAAATTTTAAGCATCTAGGAGCCTTTTAAAATCATCCAAATCAAAAAGCAAGAGATTTTTATCTTTTGAATTTAAAAGTTCATTGCTAAAGCCACTTTTGGAAAAAAGAGCGTAGTGGGTTGGATATAAACCTACATGTAAAGCTTTTTTTTGTAAAGAGTTTAACACACTTTTGCAAATTTTTGTATTTTTGTACTTTACCTCTCCAACAATGCAATGGGAATTTTTTGTATATACTAACAAATCTATCTCGCTTTTTCTTGACCAATAACTCCCACAAGAGAGTATGGAATGATTTTTAAAATATTTTAATATAAGCATTTGACTTAGTAACTCAAAGCTTAAGCTTATATGCTTTTCTACATGTAACTTTATCTCTTTTAAAACCCTATCATAATCTTTATTTATGATGTGATTTTTATTTGGTGCTATAAAATTAAACCAAAATCTAGTCGCCTCGTTTACAAAATGTATCTTATGTTCGACCTTATAGCCTCTTAGATTTTTTTTGATTTTTAACTTTTTATGCCTTTTTACAGGCATTTCACGACTTTTTTCTTCCTTTATGATGCCTTTTTCAAACAAAATCTTATAAATCTGCCTACCCTTTGGCTGAGAAATGTCCTTATATATGGAAAACCTTTTTCTGTCGCCTCTTGATAGTCTTTTTAAAGCACATTCTATGTCTTTTTGCAGATTTTCATCCAAAGAATATCTAAACTTTTCTTGCAAACTTTCAAAATTTTTAAAATATGTATTTATAATATTTTCAAATAAATCACACCCGCTTTGTAAATCAAAATCCTCAAGCCCACCAAAGATACTATAGTACTCTATAAGTTCTTGTAAGGATAAGTTGGGATATTGCTTTGAATATGCAAAAAAAGTATTTTGTATCTTTAATTCCTCCATTTTTTTTGATATTTTACCAAATTAAAGCTTACATGTAGTAAAATATTTAATCAATTTAGAATAATAAGACGAGAAAAGTGGAAAAAATTAGAGAAAATATTATAAAAAGAAAAGATATATTGTATTTTGATTTTACAGCATCAGGTTTGGCTTATAAGCCAATAGAGCGCAAGATAAGAAATGTACTCAAAACCTATGGCAATACCCATTCGGAGCTTTCTTTGGTTGCTAATGCTACAGAAAAGCATTATAAAAATGCCCGTAAAAATATAAGAAAAAATCTCCAAATAAGTGATGAGTTTTACATTTTTCCTTGCGGGTCTGGCTCTAGTGGGGCTATAAAGAAATTTCAAGAGATTTTAGGACTTTTTATCCCTCCAAGAACAAGACAAAGGTACGCAATAGAGCCTAAAAATCTCCCTTTAGTTATAGTCGGCCCTTATGAGCATCATTCAAACGAGATAAGCTATCGTCAAGGGCTTTGTGATGTGGTTCGTATAGGCTTAGATAAAAATGGGGGTATAGATTTTAAAATGCTCGATGAGGTTTTAGAGCAAAATAAACACAGAGAAATCATAGCATCTTTTAGCGTAGCATCAAATGTTACAGGACGGCTTAGTGATTATAAAAAAATATATCTACATGTAAAAAAATATGGTGGCATTTTGGCTCTTGATGGAGCAGCAGCATCTTCTTATATGAATGTTGATTGTAACTTTTACGATGCACTTTTTTTGTCCCCTCACAAACTTTTAGGTGGGGTCGGAAGTTGTGGGCTTTTAGTTTGCAAAAAAAACTTACATGTAACAAATGAACCTACATTTGCAGGTGGTGGCGTGGTTGAGTATGTCTCACGAACCTCACAAAGGTTTATAAAAGATGTGGAGATGTTAGAGGATGCTGGAACCCCTGCTATAATGCAACTTATTCGTGCCTCTTTGGCGTATGAACTTAGAAATCAAATAGGCTTAGATGTCATAAAGCAAAAAGATACTGAGTTAAAAGAGTATTTTTACAATCAAATCAAAAATATCGATGGTTTGGTTTTGTATGGAGAGTATGAAGAGCATCATTTACCTATATTTTCTTTCAATGTAAAGGGAATTTTACACGAGAGTTTAGCAAAAGAGCTAAGTGATGTTTATGGTATCCAAACTCGCTCAGGTTGCAGTTGTGCAGGACCTTATGGGCATGATTTGTTAGGGCTTAAAGACGAGCAAGAGTTTACCCAAAAACCAGGCTGGTTAAGAGTTAGCATCCATTTTACTCACACAAAAGAGGAGATAGATTTTCTTTGTGAGGCATTAAAAAAGAGCATAAAAAAACTAAAAGTGTAATACCATTTAAAACAATAACTATACACTATAAAAACTATCTTTTATGTTTAAAATATTTCTTTATCATAAATATATAAGCATCATCTTACAAAGATTTTTTCTTACATGTAACTAGTTACTATGTTTTAAAAAAATCTTCACAATCTAATACTTATATATTTTTTTATAGCATATACTTATTATTTTAAATGGTATAAGAAAATCTTATACTTTGTGTCTTATAGGTCCTATGCCACTTCCCAAATCTGGTGCTTGAGATATGGCTTTAGCTACAAAATCTTTAGATATCTGTATAGATTCTTGCAAACTGTGTCCGAGTGCTAGATTGGCAGCTATGGCTGTGGATAATGAGCATCCAGCCCCTTTTGTTGAGGTGGTGTCTATAAAATCTGACTCGAAATCCACTTGAGTATCGTTAGCGTAAAATAACCTATCTATACTTTTTGGTGATTTTTGGATGTTTTTAACCAAAACAGGGCAGGGTGCATTTACATGTAAGTCTTCTCCAAAAAGCTCTTTTGCCTCGTTGATATTTGGGGTTATCAAAGTCGCATAAGCAAAAAGCTCTTTTAGGTCATCCTTTGCCTCTTCTTTTAGTATGCTTGAGCCTGATTTTGTCATAAATGAGGGGTCTAAGATAACTGGAACTGTAGCTTTTCGCAAGATCTCTTTAACAACTTGTATGATGGGAGAGTTAAAAAGCATACCTATCTTGATAACATCCACATCAAAATCATTCAAAACACAATTTATTTGCTCATAAACAAAATCCTTGTTCATTTCTATTATCTCTTTAACCTCTGTCGTATCTTGTGCAACAAGTGCGGTGATAGCCGTTGTGCTAAAAACCCCAAAACGCTCAGCGGTTTTTATGTCTGCTTGTATGCCAGCTCCACCACTGTTGTCAGAACCGCCAATGCTCAATACTATATTCATATTTTCTCCAATCTTCTTTTACATGTAAATCTTGCCTAGATTATAGAACAATACCCCTTATCATAAAATAAATCCCAGCAGATACTACGCCTGTTGCAGGTACGGTTATGATCCAAGCGGCGATTATTTTTTTAACCGCATCTCTTTTTACATATCTGACTTTTTGGGCGGTTTTTATCTTCTTTTTGGACTTTTTGATAGTAGCAACTCCCTCGTCGATGAGTTTGTATAATTCTACTATTTTTTTATAATCATCCTTTACTTTTTCTTTTTTGTTTTGCAATTCTTTTAGTTCTTTGTTGTAAGCTTTTAAAAGTTTTTTTCTATCGCTTAGTATCTCTGCTTTTTCTTCTATGGTTTCTTGAAGTTTGTTTTCTTGCAAATATTCTCTTAAAAATCCAACCCCAAATATGCCACCTATGGCTATGTGGGTTGAGCTTACAGGGAGTCCAAGTTGAGAGGCTATGATGACAGTAATGGCTGCTGCCATAGCAACTGAAAATGCTCTCATCTGGTCAAGTTCGGTTATCTCTCCACCAACTGTTTTGATAAGTTTTGGTCCATACAAAGCAAGTCCAATGGCTATACCCAAAGCACCAACAGCCATAACCCAAAGTGGGATACCAGCTTTTGAACTGATGCCACCACTCATTACCGCATCATTGATAGCTGCCAAAGGTCCAACAGCGTTTGCCACATCGTTTGCACCGTGAGCAAAACTCAAAAGTGCGGCTGCAAATATAAGAGGAATGATGAAAAGTTTATTGACTCCTGAGCGGGAATTTTTTAATTTTTTAGCATTTGCTTTGATAGCTTTTCTTACAAAAAAGTAAACTCCGATGGCAACTACTATGCCTATTAATGAGGCAACCATAAAAGACGGCTTACTCTCTTGGGGTAAAAAGCTAAAAATGTCCACTATATGCGACCATATCTTTTTTAAGCCCTTTAAGGTTATATATGTTGCAAAAGCCCAAGACATTATCGCCATAAATACAGGAACCCATTTTATGGATGCTTGTATCTTGTCTTCTTTGTAAACTATGGTTTTTTTGATAGCAAGTAAAAACATAGAGGCTATAAGTCCGCCAAGAACAGGTGAGATGACCCATGAGAGTGCTATTTTTCCCATGGTTAGCCAAGAAACTATGCCAAAGCCAGAGGCCGCAATGCCCGCACCCATAACCCCGCCAACAACTGCGTGAGTTGTTGAAACTGGAGCTTTAAAGTATGTTGCTACATTTAGCCAAAGAGCCGCTGAGAGAAGTGCTGCCATCATAGCCCAGATGAAAATTTCTGCATTTCCATTAAAAGCTGAGATGTCGATGATGCCTTTTTTTATGGTTTTAACCACATCTCCACCTGCTATCAAAGCCCCACTTGCCTCAAAAATAGCAGCGATGATGATAGCCCCTGCCATGGTAAGAGCCTTTGAACCAACTGCGGGGCCTACATTGTTTGCCACATCGTTTGCACCTATATTCATAGCCATATAAGCACCAAAGAGAGCTGCTATGGCTAAAAAGGCATTGTTTGGAACACCACCTGTGCTTATAAAACTATAACTTAAAACTATAACCATAAAAAATAAAGCAAAACCAAGTCGTATAAAATCAATCCCACTACTTTTTATAGCCTCTTTTTCCATCTTGCTAACAGTTTGTATTTCCATTTTTTTAACACCTTTTTTGTTGCATTTTATGTTTTATTATGAGATTGTAGCCTTTAAAAGCTAAATAAAATATAAAATTTTGTGATTTATTTTTGGCTGTAGTTATATTATATAGACTTTGGTTTTTTTATCTTACATGTAAATTTACATGTAAGATGATGCTTGGCAAAGTTGGGAGCAATTTATGGCTAAACATTGGGAATTGATGTGAAAAAATGTGGTATAATTGCAATGGATTAAAGGAAGATATTTTTGTTATTATTTGTTAGTAGCAAACTTACATGTAGCAAACTTTAAGCGTACTAAAAAAGGAGAAAGCCTTAATGAAAACAGATAAATTAAAAATAGTTATATTTACATTGTTTTTAGCAGTAGCAAACATACAAGCCCTAGACTTAAACGCAACAAACAAAGGAGAAAAAATTATGGTAGAAAATATATGGCAAGAATACTTAGAATATTGGCAAGGCAAAGACAAAGAGGCAAAACTCTCAAAAGGAGATAGCTTAGAAGTTATAGAGAGTTTTGAAAAAAGTATAGGTGTTAAACTTCCAGAAGACTACAAGCAAAGTCTTATGATGCAAAACCATTATGCAAGAAAAATCAAAGGTAAAAAAGGAGAATATGCTTATGCATGGTTTGGAGATTTAGAAGATGTTAGGTTGTTAAATATAAAACAAATTAAAAAAGAATATGAATTTCATATGGAGCGTTTATTGCATTTTAATATTATAAGTACCAAAACAGGTAAACAAGAAAAAATTGTTTATGTGGGTGATATAACGCCATATAATGAGACAAGTTGGTCAAAATATTGGATACCAATTTCTACAATGGGCGAATTAGGTGTGATTTTTGTCTTGGATTTACGACCTGATATTGACAAATCGCAATATGGTAATGTAATATGTATCCCTATATT
>PDWI01010940.1_pt1 | contig 10053 bp, 10 predicted proteins | sample 1430891 | NCBI WGS metagenome assembly PDWI01 (sample SAMN01162508, study PRJNA174530) | Oral metagenome, whole genome shotgun sequencing project. | biome: Marine environment; feature: Marine mammal; material: Swab sample of the gingival sulcus; isolation source: swab sample of gingival sulcus... | reverse complement strand
TAATTATTCTAATTATAGCTGGTATTAAATATATGACTTCCAGAGGTGAGCCAGAAAAGGTTGCCGCGGCTAAAAACACCATCATCTACGCCGCAATTGGCTTAATTCTTTTGGCCCTAGCAACTTCACTGGTCAGATTTGTAGCAAGAAAGGCTGGTTAATTTTATTATGAAGAAAATATCTAAAATTTTTAGCTCCGCCCTGCTAGTTATTTTTGGGGCAATATTAGTTCATCCTCTAGCGGTCAGTGCGGAAGACTCTGGGGGTAGCGGCGGAAATACACAAACCATAAACCAAATCTGCGAGCAGGCTCCTGATTCAACAGTTTGTGATGCGCTTAAAAAAGGCAACGAGGGCAACGACCCAGTTGGTGGTGAACAAGGAATTTTTAGGAAAGTCTTTGACGTTTTATCAATTATAGCCGGAATAATTGCTGTAATATTAATCATCGTCGGAGGAATCCAAATGATGACCTCCAACGGTGATCCGCAAAAATTCTCAACCGCCAAAAATATCATAATTTATACGTCTGTAGGAGTAGTTATTGTGGCTTCTTCACAACTAATTGTTAAATTTGTGCTGCTGAGGCTAATCTAAAGGAGGCAATATGCTTAAACAAATCAATTTAAAATTTGGCATCCTGGCTATCTTGTTTTTGATAGTTGGCCTCATTGGAACAATGATAATCACCCCCAAACTTTCAGCCGAAGGCACAAATAGCACCTCTGATGCCGCCTGCGAATCTCTGGGCAGTATTGATGGTAATAACACCTGTCAAGAAAACGAAAACGGAATTACCGTCCAAAAAGGTCTGCGTATAGCGATCGGTTTTTTGTCCTATGTGGCTGGGATAATCGGTTTAGTGATGATTATGATCGGTGGAGTCCGCTACGCTACCTCTACTGGCGACCCCAAAAAAGTCAGCCAAGCCAAAAATACCATTCTATTCGCAATAGTTGGGCTAGTGGTGGCAGCTTCAGCGCAACTGATTGTCCATTTTGCAATTAAACTGCCGAATGGCACAAACTCAAACGACAATTCTCAGCCAGTTAGGAAAATTAACAATAATCAATCAACACCAATATAGGAGTATAAGGATGTTTAGAAAGTTATTTAAGACAAATTCATTACAAAAATTAATCAAAAAACCTGCTTTATTAATAGTAACCGGATTATTATTAGCTATACCGATTTTCGGCAACGTAGCTTCAGCTCAAAATATCCAAGAAAACCTCTGCAGAGGTGCCAATCTTGAAGACGGATCTTTTAGCTCCGATTGTACTGCAAACGTTGAAGGCGCCGAAGAACAAGTCTCAATTATCATCAAAAAAGGCATTGACATTTTCTCTTTGGTAGTTGGAGTTGTTGCTGTGGTGATGGTAATGGTCGGAGGCCTAAAATACATCACCTCTCAAGGCTCCTCAGAGAACGTTACAACCGCCAAAAACACTATTTTGTATGCTGTTTTAGGCTTAGTTGTTGTAGCCCTGTCACAAGTCATCGTTCGATTCGTCCTCGGTCAAGTTAATGGCTTATCCGGATAGTAAAGTCTATAAACTAGGAGGTTAACTAAAAACTAAACTAGCATTTATCATCAAAAAGTTATACACTAGCATTGTTAAACAAGTTAAATAATTTCAAAATAAGGAGAAATAAATATGAATAAAATTAAGCAAATCACTATGGCGATGCTGTTTTTGGCAGCCACAGTTGTTGCGCCAGTATTTTTAGTCAGTCAGACAGCCTTAGCCGCCAACGACTTACAAGATCAACTTTGTGCTGGTGTTGAATTGGATGTTGACGGCAATTGTGAAAGTGTCAATTCTGAAGACTCTAAAAAAGGAGTTAATGATTTGGTTAAGGAAGGTATTAACATCTTTTCTTGGATTGTTGGTATCATCTCTGTAGTAATGATAATGGTTGGGGGTGTTAAATACATCACCTCTCAGGGTTCTTCAGAGAACGTTACAACCGCCAAAAACACTATTTTGTACGCTGTAATTGGTTTAGTTGTCGTTGCCCTAGCACAAGTTATCGTTCGATTTGTTCTAAACAAATCTTTAAACGTAACTAATTAAACTTTTAAGTTAGGCTCGAAGCTCCCTATCAATTTGATGGGGAGTTTTTTGTTGACTAAAAAACAGCCCAAACAGATCAAACACGGCAAACAAAAACGCCCACATTACGTCCGCCACCAAAAGTAATCAATCCAAACCGACAAAACAAATCAAATCAAATAAGGCCAACAAATGTGGCCTTATTTAACCAAACTCTACGTTTAATACTAGTTAATTTGAATCTTCTTAACTGTGTCTTGTTTGAGCTTCACGAAAGAAATCTTCAAAACGCCGTCTTTTAGAACAGCCTCGATGTGATCTTCCTTAACTGGAACTGGCAAAGTGACACTTCTACTAAATTCGCCCCAGTAACATTCTTGGACGAAGTAATTCTTAACATCGGACTCTTCCCCAGCTGAAAGCGTTCCTCGAATACTCAAGATATTGTCAGCAATACTAACATCTAGCTCATTGCGGTCTACACCAGCGGTTCGAGCTTTAATAATCAATTTTTCTTGAGTTTCATAAACATCTACAGCCAGTTGGCCGGTTGGCTCATCATCCCAATCCTCTTCTTCGGGTTGGCTTGATGGAACATCATCTGGAGCAGCATCGTCAACTCCGGATCGATCATCTCCCATATCAAAGCTATTATCATCTTCACCCAAAAATGCTGCTGTTAGCTCATCTTCCATCAGCAAATCTTTAGTATCATTATTATTGGACTTACGCGATCGTCTCGCCATATCGCTTAACCCTCCTTCAAGAGTAGTATTTTTTATCATCACTAGAACGTTTTTAGGCGTCCTAGTGATGATTCAACACTTTTTGTGTTATATATAAGTATAGCTATTAAATTAATATCTATCAAGCGTGCGTGGTACTATCTACAACATAATTAAAACAACACTTCGAGGGCCAGAGAAATTAGCGGCCCTTTTTGGCCCGAATTTCTGCTTGGGCTGTGGTCAAACTGGCGATTGCCTATGCTTAAATTGTCGAAATTTAGCCATCAATCCTCCCCCGCCACGTTGTTTTGGTTGCCAGAAAAAGTCTCCAAACCATCAAACTTGCTCGGCTTGTCGCAAAAAACTGTTATTCCACTCTTTAATTTATGCCGACAATTATCAAGGTTTGCATAAGTTATTGGTCAAAACTATGAAATACCAAGCCAACCGCCAAGCCGCGCGAGATATTGGTTTAACCCTAGCCAAACTGGCCAGCGAACAGTTTGATTTAAACAAAATCGACTTGATAATCCCTACTCCGACCGCTCCGCGCCATATTCGCCAACGCGGCTATGACCACACCAAACTTATTGCCGAACAATGCGCCCAACAGCTCCACCTACCCCTTATTTTGGCTTTAAAAAGGATTACTAACACTCGCCAAGTCGGTCAATCTAAAACTGTCCGCCAACACCAGATGATCTCCGCGATGCAGCTCAAAAATCAAATAAACCTCCATAACTCCCGAATTTTACTAATTGATGACATTATCACAACAGGCGCAACCTTAACTGCGGCTACGAAATTGCTCAAACAAGCTGGCGCGAAAAGAATTGACGTTTTAGTTTTTGCTTCTAGCAAATAGTTATTTTGGACCGCTGAGGTTTTTTAAAACGTCCAAAATCTCAGAATTAAAGGTGTAGGTGGTTTGTTTTTGGCTTTCAAAACGCTGATCAGCCAAATAAATCAGTTTAGTAACTAGCTCAACTTCCGAGACACCAACCGACTTCCAGTTATGGTGGTACAAACTGCCCGGCAAGGTGTTAATCTCATTGACATAAACCTGCTTAGCTTGATCATCAATCAAAAAGTCAATTCTCGCCACTCCAGAACACCCTAAAGCCCGATAAGTTTTTTTGCCAAGCTCTTGAACCTGTTTAGTTAATTTCTTGTCAATTTTAGCCGGCAATTCACTGTATTGGCTACTAATTCCGCCGGTTTTCTTGCCGCCAGAGAGATATTTATCGTTAAAATCAAACAATTCGGTCTTATTTAAGGCCCGTTCCACCGCTCCAAGTTGCAGCTCCTGATTACCAATAATCGGCATCGTCACCTCTATTAAATTATGCACGCCTTCCTCAACCAAAACCTTGTCGTCATAATGCAAAGCCACCTGAATGGCGTTCTCCAAATCTTCCAATTTTTTAACTTTGGTAATCCCGATGCTCGACCCCAGATGAACCGGCTTCACAAACAATGGCAATTTTAGTTTAGAAATCTCTTTTTTTAGTTTGGCGGAGTCAACTAACCAATCATTTTTCGTAAACCAAACGTGCGGGACGGTCGGAATTCCTTCTTCAGAGATAACTTGCTTGGTCAAAACTTTATCCATCGCCACCGCTGAAGCAAACAAATCACAACCCACAAACGGAATATTGGCCATCCGCAAAACACCCATCAAACTGCCGTCTTCACCAAAAGTGCCGTGCATCGCCGGGAAAGCGATATCAATCTGCAAACTTTTCGGGCGAAGACCCGGCCAAACTATTTTCAAACCCTGATCAAAAACTAACTGAACCTTCTTCTGCTTGGCTAATTTCTGTTCAAAATCTTGACCAAAAAAGCGCATATCGTTCATCGCTTGGTCACAATACCAAGAGCCGTCTCGAGCAATATAAATCGGCCAAACCTCAAATTCTTGACTAACTAATAATGATTGAATGATTGGTATATAGGCGGTAATAATGGAAACGTCGTGTTCGGCGCTGCGACCACCAAAAATAACTGCGATATTTCTTTTCATAGCCCTTATTATAAGCTATCTGTACTGGTCTGGCCAATCGTTCTGCAACAAAACAACATCACCCTTAACCGTTATCCGCGGCAAAGCTGCAAAGGCCTTCAGGGCGTCATCAAACCAAATTATTTCACCTTGATAGTTAGCTTTTTTAAGCCCTTCTTCAATAAACGGCGTGACTGAATTTTTAATCAAAACCACCTTCTCGATCTGGGCTTCGGCCAACTGCTTGCCTATCTCTAGGTGGACCGGTTTAGTTTGAGCGCCGATCTCCACCAGCCCAGGTGTTACGTAAAATCTGCGGTGATTTTTCAGCGAGCCCAAAAAGTCAATCACCGCCCGAACGCCGTCTGGATTACCGTTGTAGCTATCGTCCAGCGTCACCACGCCGTCATTGTCGGTTTTGGGCTGCAGACGATGCTCAAAAGGCTTAGTATTGCTAATTCCAGCCTTAATTTGGGCGGTATTTAGGTTTAATTTTAGGGCCAACTCAACGGCCAAACCAAGTGATCCAACCAAATGCAGGCCTAATAATTCAGACTTTAGTTTCAATTTCTGCTGGCCATTTTGCAAAACTAGCGAAGTTCCAGACAAATCCGTTTTGGCAGTTGTAATCTCTAAACCTCCAACACCCCGGCGGCTATACAAAATATGTTCAGGGGCGGCATTATCGGCAGCCAGCTGATTTTCAGCATTAACGTAGACTGGCCGATCGCCAAGATAATCAGCCAACTCATAAATTGTTTTGACTGTTCTATCAATGGTTTTAAACTTCTGCAAATGAGCTTCGTTAACACCGGTAATCACCCCAATGTCCGGCTGAACCAATTGGCACAATTTTTGCACGTCACCCGGGTAATATTCGCCCAGCTCAAAAACTATCACTTCTTCGTCGCCACTCAAAGTTTTAACAAACTGACTGATCCCCAACAGGGTGTTATAGCTATGCGGCGGCGCGGCAACTTTTTTACCTTCAGACAAAACCGTTTTTAAGATTTCGCGCATTGTAGTTTTGCCAAAACTACCGGCAATCCCAATTTTAATCGCTGGATGAGCTTGCAGCTTTTTACGAGCTTGGGCAATAATCATTTTTTCCAGCGGCAATTGAGCAATTTTGACTACACCAGTGAATATCGCCAACCCGTAAGCCAAAAAATACGGCAGCAACACCAAAATTAAGCCAATTAACAGGTATTTCCAAGGTTCAGAAATCACCCAAAACAGAGCGCCGGCGGCCGCCACCAACCCCAAAAACAACATCCAAACAGCACCCAGCAGCAACAAGCCTTTGGCTGTTTTTACAAACTTTTTGCGCTTTTCAACCCTTAAAAAATCCGCGGCTTGGCGGCGCCAATCTAAATAATCACGAACATTGTACTCGCTGGCTTGAAGCATATACACCAGAGAGCGCGGATAACTTAACCTATAGCTAGACAACCATTTTTTCATAAAAACTCCCGAATTAATTTAATAACTTTTTGGGCCTGCTGTTGGTGTACAAAATGCCCAACTCCATCGATAACTTCCAGTTTAGAGTTACTGATCAATTTCGCAAATTTTTGACCATCAGCTAGTGGTGTCTGCTCATCTTCACTGCCCCAGATTAAAAGTGTTGGGTTGGTAATCTTTTGAGCGTTAGTCGTCAAATCTTCGGCAATAATTTTTAGGAAAGTTTCTTTCAAAACACCCGTGTTTAGATAATCGCTGCCGGCCACATTATAAAGTCGGCGGCGAAGTTTGTCCCTCCAGAAAATCAACGGCGGAATGTAGGTAATTAACCCGCCAATTTTAGCGATAATCTTCAGAACCGAATTTCGTAAATTTTTACTTTTCACAAAGCCAGCGGAGGCAATTAAGACCGTTTTGGAAGAAGACAGCCTTTTAGAGGATTGGGCTTTCAGAATAATTCTACCGCCCAACGAATGACCAACCACGGCATAAACCTGAAGTTTGGTTTTTTGAATAAACTCCTCCACCAATTGCGCGTAATTTTCCAATTCCCAGGTGTCTTTTGGCGTTTCACTGCCGCCAAAACCCGGCAAATCCAGCCGAACAACCCGGTATTTTTTGGACAAATCCACCGCCAAAGCATCAAAAGTCCGCAAACTATCCTGCCAACCGTGCAAAAACAACAACACCGGGCCAGAACCCTGATCCTGATATTCTATGGCTAAATTCTGAACAATTATCTTCATCTTGTGGAGCTTAATTCTTTTTTAAACTCTTAACATTATACCTGAATTATGTCTGTAAAGCTCCCGCCGACTCAGAAATAATGTCCGAAAGCAACTTCCTAGCTTTTCGAGCCACTTGACCTGCTGACGACCCGGCGTTGGGATCAAATTCCCATATTCCACCAGAACTACTTTCCAGCTCCAAATCCTTAGCTCTTTGACCAATCCCTCTAACCGCCTCTTCGCTCATTTTTACTCCTAAAACACTTTTATGGAGCTCTTGGCGAAGTTGACCGGGTTTCATACCATATCTAGAAGCATTCTGCCGGGCAAATTTAACTATCTCTTGATCAACAGTACGTTTTGGAATATTTTTTATAATACCCTCTAAAAAGGCCTTCTCACTGCGCGCTCGAGCCGATTCTGGCTGACGTGGCGAAGTTTCTGGAGGGGCATCTGCAGCTGCTTCATTCTGCGGTTCTACGCTTTGTTCGGGCGCTGATTGTTTAGCTTGTTTTTGTTCTCTTCCTGAAATTGTATCTCCTGACTGTTCAGGCGCAGCCTCTTGTTTAGAACTAAAGCTATCTGAACCATAGATTTCACCGATTTTTTGACGAATATCATCAACCGCTGCCTCTTGCGAAGCTTTCGGAGCGCTATCCTTCAATCCAGTCTCATCTTCTGAAGCCCTTTCTGAATTACCCAATAAAGGCTGCTGATTAGTTTTCTCGTTATTAACTTCTATTTCTGGAGGTTGAGGCTCTTCGTCATCAATAGAATTAGAGCTATCCACTTCAGGAATAACTTTTTCACTTTTCGAAGCTGGAACTGTTTCGTTGGTAGTTGGTGAAGTGTCTGAACCATAAATCGCCCCAGCGGTTCTTCGAGCTGCATCAATATCGCTTTGGCGTCGAGCTTCTTCTCTACGTTGAGCTCTTTCGGCCCTCGCTTTTTTCCATTTCAAAAATTGCTGATCAGAATCAATCGGAGCGGTTCCGTTTTTAATACTCAAACAAATATTTATTGGCTCGTAGGGGTCTTCAGATTGCTCAGCAATAGCTACATATTCTTGGAGTCTGTCCAATTTATCACCTACGCAGTCGCGCACCGAACCTCGGAGTTCCTGCGAAGAAAATTGCTCATTGTTTTCACCGACCATCGAAATAATATTTTCAAGAACTCTGTTCTGATCATCATACTGATCCTTCCAAGGTTGTCTCTCTTTATGAATAGAGTCCCTAGCCACCCTAAAATGTTCCATCTGGTCATCATCTAAATCGCCAGAGGCGATCTCGCCTTCTATATAACCCAGTAAGGCATGGTAGGATTCCTCGGCTATCTGATGCTGAGTGCGCATCTCTCCGTTATTCAAAATTTGATCTTGGGGTGTAATATCATCAAAATAATCTTGTTGGTTGCGATTTGAAAAGGCCCCCTCTATCTGTTTGAGTTTTTGGGCCTGTGGTGCAGTGTACTCTACCCTGTTGGGGTTGTTGATGTCGACAAGTGTGGCAAATTTCTTGGACACATCTGCAAGTACCACCAGCTGACTGCGGCGAATATCTTCGGGTGGCAGTTCTTCCAATTTATGGAAATTTAATTCTACCAAAACATCTCTAATTTCATCGTCCGCCTCAGGTGGACGAGGCGCAGTCTCTAGAAAATCTTGAGCTGTGGCCATCTCATCGCCCTCATCTTGTAAACCGTTTTCTAAACGTTCTTTAAAGGCAGCTAGATAGTTTGTGTGTTCTTGGTCGTCTAAATCAGAAAATCTTTCGGCTAACATATTAACAGCCGAAAGATTTTGTTCTACCTGTTCTGGAGATCCAGAAGATAGTTCGTGTCGTTTTTCAAAAGCGATATCTTGTTTTGGTGTCATATTTTAGAGTTCCTTTTTGTGTTTTTGTTTCTATGACTATACTTACATATTATCATATTTTTTACTTTTTTACAAGTAGATTGTGTGTTTATTGTTTTGTTGGTATAAAAATCTAACAAAGCTATTACCAGTTCGCTAGATTTTTGATTTATCCTTGAATTCAGGTTCATTTCGTTGACAAAAATCAATCAATGTGATAATATTAATAAGTAATTTACAAAAATATCAAATCAAAATGACCGAAAAACTAAAAACCCCTCTTCCAATCGACCTAAATGAATTTTCTGATGGCGAGATTGATTTAGAAGGCGAAAGCTTTGAAGAATTGCCCGAAACAGAAAGCTCTTTAGTGGCAGCTCGGGCGTTAGAGAGGTTAATGACTAAAGAAGTCGTAGAAGATCAACCCTACCCCAAAGAAACAATTATCGGAGACGGTGATCATATTGAAGGCCAGCAGCTCAGCTTTATTAAAACCAAAGATGGAGTGACCTTAACTTTTAAATTAACTGAGGCGGCTTACGATCAACTTGCGGATAGTGAGAATATTTTGCCCGAATCTGGAGCAAGAAACATTGTTTATGAAGTAACGGATCAAATTGGCGGGAAGAAATACGATATGGAAATAGCCAGAGCCGCCGTTTTTGAAATCTATGGCCTAGACATTGAGGTCGTCCGCAACGACAGGCGCTGGAGAGCATTAAATAGCCTTGTTAATATCCACTTACCCCTAAAACAAGAGGATGCTACAGATCAAAACATAGATGAATTAAGTCGTCGCGCAGATGCGGTGATGCGTGATCTATTCGGCGTAGAAGGCACCTTTACTCGGCCCGATTATCAATCTGAAATTAGCTACAAAGAGGCTCGCTATTTATGGCATCATAAACTTGAAAATGATTCTCCAGCCGACATACCAATCGATAATTTGGTGCGGGCAGAAGTTTTTCCGGGCTACAGCACTATTGTTGAGCCGGGTAAACATCAAGATTATCAACGCAGATACGGAAACTTCGCCCTAATGCACGAAGTAGCCGATAAAGAGGTTTTGTTGAAAATATTGCAAAACGGCCTTATGGCTTCACACGAACGGCTTCAGAGGGGAGTAAAAATTGTCGGAATGTCAACTGAAGCCGACCTAAATACAGGTGGAGGAGACAATGTTTTTACACGATTTATCACTGAAGATAGTGTCAGCGTT
>PDWI01010939.1_pt1 | contig 10053 bp, 19 predicted proteins | sample 1430891 | NCBI WGS metagenome assembly PDWI01 (sample SAMN01162508, study PRJNA174530) | Oral metagenome, whole genome shotgun sequencing project. | biome: Marine environment; feature: Marine mammal; material: Swab sample of the gingival sulcus; isolation source: swab sample of gingival sulcus... | reverse complement strand
TGTAATCAAGAATTTACAAGGTACTTGTTTAGATTAGTTGACCCTTCAATAGATAAAATATTATATGAAGATATAATCGCTGAATAACACGAAGCAAGATTAGGCTATAACTTATCAGATGAAATAATAAAAACAAAAAAAGTAATATAAATATAGATAATATAATTCTAATATATTGTGGAAAGGAAACTTTATGAAAGTATATGATGCGTGGCTAGAGGTTAACTTAAAAAATTTAAGGTATAATGCAAAACTTGTTAAAAGCACCTTAGATAAGGATACAAAAATTTTGTGTATGGTAAAAGCAAATGGCTATGGTCATGGTTATAAGGAAGTTTCTAAAATATTAGTTGAAGAAGGCTACGATTATCTTGGTATTGATACAAGTGGTGTAGGTATTGAACTAAGAAAAGAATTCCCTAATGTTAATATTCTAAAATCATCTCATTCTTTCGAAGAAGACTTTGCTGATATGATAAAGTATGATATAGAACAGATAGTTGCGTCATATAGAGAAGCAAAACTTATGGATGAAGTGGCAAAATCTTTAGGATTAATTGCTAAAATTCACATTAATATAGATACTGGAATGGGGCGTACAGGGTTTTTCCCTAAAGAAGAAGATTATCAAGATATTCTGAAAATATCAAAATTAGAAAATGTTAAAATATGTGGAAGCATGACTCATTTATCATCTGGCGAGCTTGAAGGTGATGAATATAGTCTTAATCAAATTGAAAAATTTGAAAAATCAATATCGAGATTAAGAGAGCTTGGCGTAGATTGTGGAATCGTACATGCTGCAAATTCCCCTAGTATTTCCAGATATAAGCAGGCTAGGTATGATATGGTTCGTTCTGGAATGATTGTATATGGTCAAGTTCCCGATTTTTGTCCTGAATGGGAAAAAATTGGTTTAAAACCAACTTTAAGTCTAAAGGCTAAGATTGCAAACATAAGAAATGTTCCTAAAGATTCGTATATTGGATATGATAGAACTTATAAAACAAATAAAGAAACAAAGGTCGCTACTCTAAATATTGGATATTATAATGGTTTGTATCAGAATATAAGTTCAGATTATAAAGTGTCTGTTAATGGTAAAAGAGCTGATATTATAGGTATTATCTGTATGAATAATTGTATGCTAGATATAAGCGGTATAGATGCTGAAATTGGCGATGAAGTTTTATTCTTTGGTAAAAGCATTCAAGATGAAATTTATATAAAAGAACTCGCTAAAGCATTCGGAATGACAGAGGGTGAGTTTACAATACATATAGGAAGAGCGCTTCCTAAAATTTATATTAGTTAAAAATTTGATGAAATAGATGTTTTTTGCTATAATAAGGGTATATAACGAGATAAAAAATATTTGGAGGCATAAAAATGTTAATTAGATGTGAAGAATGTGGTAAGTTTTTTGGCTCAGAAACAGAAAGTAATAATATATGTTCATCTTGTAAACAAGGTGAAGTAACGGGGTTAAAGCATATAAAAGATCCTGAAGAGCAAAGGTTTGTGGTTGCTAGAAACTTGGTGTATGAAAATCCTGATATATCTCCAGATGTACTAGTTAAAGCTATGCAAGATATGGGGATAGAAGTTACAATAAAAGATATAATGAGATATGTTAGAGAAGGAAGATTAACACTTAAAAATGCTGAAATAGAAAATATATGCGAAGATTGCGGAAAAAGAATATTAAGTGGAAGAAAATGTCCAACATGCACAAAAGCTTTTGAAGAGACAATAGCTAAGACTATGAAAGAAGTTAAAAAAGAAGTTCAAGAAGACAAAATTAAAGACGAAAATAAGAAAAAACAAACAATGTATTCGCAAGAAAGCAAAAAATAAAAATATATTACAAAAATATAACATATAATATATGCGCTTCTACTTGAAAGAAGCGTATTTTTTTTATATACTGTCAAAGTGTGTTTTTGCACGCGCTGCGATGAAGTGGGAGATTACCTATATTTCAGAACTGGGATAACTTCCACCGAGAAGTTCGTACATTTAAGATGCGAGCGTTTAGTGGCTCGCCACAAGGGTTAAAGGGTAGAAACGCCCGGGCGAGTTTATAATATGTTTCTGGAGGAGAATATAATGCAAATTAACAAAATTAGAATCAAACTTACATCGTTTGACCACAAAGTTTTAGATCTATCTGCAAAAAAGATAGTTGAAACTGCAGAGCGTACAGGAGCTGAAGTATCTGGTCCTATACCTCTACCAACAAAAAAAGAAATAGTAACTATACTAAGAGCAGTACATAAGTACAAAGATTCTAGGGAACAGTTTGAAATAAGAACTCACAAAAGACTTATTGATATACTAAATCCTAGTAATAAAACAGTTAATGCTCTAACTACACTTGATTTGCCTGCTGGCGTAGATGTTGAAATTAAGAGGTAGTTAGTGTGAATATAAGGATAATATCCTAACAACTTAGCATGATTGTTTGAAAAAACAATCCGCTCTAATGTTCAGAGGGAGGAAACGAATGCAGAACATTTTAGGAAGAAAAGTCGGAATGACGCAAATTTTTGCTGAAGACGGTTCTTTGTTACCTGTATCTGTCATCCAAGCTGAACCAATGTATGTAAGCCAAATTAAAACAGTAGAAAAAGATGGCTACAATGCAATACAGTTCGCTTTTGAAGACAAGAAAGAGCAAAGAGCTAACAAACCTTCTAAGGGTCACCTTAAAAAAGCAGGTTTGGGGGCAAAAAAAGTATTAAAAGAGTTCAGAGTGGACTCTGTAGAAGGCTACGAGCTTGGCCAAGAAATCAAGCTTGATGTTCTTGAAGAAGGAATGCTTGTTGATGTAACAGGAACAAGCAAAGGTAAAGGAACAGCAGGACCGATTAAAAGATGGAATCAATCAAGAGGCCCAGAGTCACATGGTTCTAAATATCACAGAGGACCTGGTGCTATAGGCGGAGCATCTTACCCTGCAAGAGTTATAAAAGGAACTCACATGGCAGGTAGAATGGGTGGTGAGCAAGTTACTACTCAAAACTTAGAACTTGTAAGAGTAGATGCAGACAGAAAGTTGCTTTTGGTTAAAGGTGCCATACCTGGACCAAAAGGCGGACTAGTAATCGTTAAAAAAGCGGTTAAGTCCAAGTAGGTTTAGGAGGTAAGAAATGCCAAGCGTAGATATGTTAAATATTAAGGGCGAAAAACTTGGTCAGGTTGAACTAAACCCTTCTGTTTTTGATATAAAGGTAAATGAAAGTGTAGTACATGACTGTGTAGTAAATCACTTAGCTAATTGTAGACAAGGTACACATTCAGCAAAAACTAGAGCCGAAGTTAGAGGCGGTGGAAGAAAACCTTTTAGACAAAAGGGAACAGGTAGAGCAAGACAAGGTACCATAAGAGCTCCTCACTATGTGGGTGGTGGTATCGCATTTGCTAAAAAACCAAGAGATTATAGTTACAAATTGCCTAAAAAAATTAAAAGATTAGGATTAAAATCTGTATTAACAGATAAAGTAAGAGAAGGCAAGCTAATAGTGCTAGACGAAATAAACATAGAAGAACCAAAAACAAAAACTTTCGTTGAAATCATAAATGCAATTGAAGCAGGAAGAAAGCCTTTATTCATTACTAAAGACATAAATAAGAATGCTATTTTATCATCAAATAACATTCCTAAAGTGAAAACAATATTTGTTGGTGAAATCAACGTTTATGATATTATCAATAGCGAGACTTTAGTTTTAACTAAAGCTGCTTTAGACCATATCGAGGAGGTGTATGCATAATGAAGACAGTTTATGACGTAGTTATAAGACCAGTTATAACTGAAAATGCTATGATGTTAACTGGAGATAAAAAGTACACTTTCGAAGTTGATAGAAGATCTAACAAAACAGAAATTAAAAAAGCTGTAGAAAAGATTTTTGATGTAGAAGTAGAAAAAGTAAATGTTATGATAGTTAAAGGTAAAAAGAAAAGACAAGGAAGAACTTTTGGATACAGAAGAACTTGGAAAAAGGCTATCATAAAATTAACGCCTGAAAGCAAAGAAATCGAACTCTTTGAAGGCATGAGTTAATACTAGGAGGCTAAAAAGATGGGAATTAAAACATTTAAGCCAACCTCTCCTGCAAGAAGGCAGATGAGCGTGTCTACATTCGAAGAGATTACTAAGCGTCAACCAGAAAAAGCGCTTACTGAATCGCTAAAAAAGAATGCTGGAAGAAACGCTAAAGGAAGAATCACTGTTAGACACAGAGGTGGCGGAAACAGAAGAAAGTATAGAATCATAGACTTTAAGAGAATTAAAGATGATATACCAGCAAAAGTTGTTGCTATAGAATATGATCCTAATAGATCTGCTAACATTGCTTTGTTAGTTTATGCTGATGGAGAAAAAAGTTATATACTAGCTCCTGAAAAGCTTAAAGTAGGTGACGAAGTAATAAGCGGAACAGAAAACATTGATATTCAAGTAGGTAACGCAATGCCTATAAGTCAAATGCCAGTTGGTACATTTGTTCATAATATAGAAATGAAACCAGGAAAAGGCGGACAAATGGTTAGGTCTGCTGGATTAGGCGCGCAACTTATGGCAAAAGAAGGTAAGTATGCACAGCTAAGATTACCATCAGGCGAAGTTAGAATGGTATTATCAAAATGTAGAGCAACAATCGGCTCAGTTGGTAATCATGACCACTTTAACATCACAATTGGTAAAGCTGGTAGAAAAAGACACATGGGATTAAGACCAAAAGTAAGAGGTTCTGTTATGAACCCTAACGACCACCCACACGGTGGTGGTGAAGGTAGAGCTCCAGTTGGTAGAAAAGCACCATCAACACCTTGGGGTAAACCATCACTTGGTTTAAAAACTCGTAAACACAACAAGCAGTCTGACAAGTATATTGTTAAGTCAAGGCACTCTAAGTAGTTTAAGGGGGATATAATAGATGCAAAGAAAACCTAAAAAACCACCTTTTGTCCACAAGGGGTTAATGAAAAAAATCGAAGAAATGAACCAGACAGATGAAAAACGTGTGGTTAAAACGTGGTCAAGAGCTTCTACAATATTTCCAAATTTTGTAGGGCATACAATAGCAGTGCATGACGGAAGAAAGCATATTCCAGTATATGTAACTGAAGACATGATCGGACACAAGCTCGGTGAATTTGTTCCAACAAGAACATTTAGAGGACACTCGGGCGATAAAGGTAAGAAATAAGGAGGTAAGCAGTGGAAGCAAGAGCTGTTGCAAAATACTTAAGAATCTCACCAAGAAAGCTAAAGCCAGTTTGTGATCTTGTCAGAGGAAAAGATGCGAAAGAGGCGGTAGCAATCCTGAAATTTACTCCGAGAAAGAGTGCAGGTTTAATCCTGAAAGTTCTCGAGTCGGCTATGGCAAACGCTGAGAACAATCACGATATGAATGTTGATTCTCTATATGTAGCTGAAGTTTATGCTAACCAAGGACCAAGAATGCGTAGATATAAAGCAGGTTCAAGAGGTATGGCTAACCCAAGGCTAATAAGAACATCACACATAGGCGTAGTTGTGGCGGAAAGAGAATAGGGGGAAATTATGGGTCAAAAAGTTAACCCTCATGGGCTAAGAGTAGGAATAGTAAAAGACTGGGATTCAAAATGGTACGCTACTAAAAAAGATTTTGCTGATAATTTAGTAGGCGACTATAAAATAAGAGAATTTATTAAAAAAGAACTTTATACTGCTGGAATATCAAGTGTATATATTGATAGACTTGCAAATAAAGAAGTACACATTAACATTTTCACTGGTAAGCCAGGAAAAATTGTTGGCCGTAAAGGTTCAAACATCTTAGTACTAAAGGCTAAGTTAGAAAAGTTATGTGGTAAAAAAGTAAAGTTAGATATAAGCGAAGTTGAAAATATTGATACAGATGCTCAACTAGTAGCAGAGAACGTTTGTTCATCACTTGAAAGAAGAATAAGCTTTAGACGTGCTATGAAACAAGTTATCGGTAGAACTTTAAGATCTGGCGCACAAGGTATCAAAGTAATGGTATCTGGTAGACTTAATGGTGCAGAGATAGCTAGAAGCGAAATGTATTCAGAAGGTAACGTGCCTCTATCAACTTTAAGAGCGAACATTGATTTTGGATTCGCTGAAGCAGATACTGCTTACGGTAAGTTAGGTGTAAAAGTTTGGATTTACAAAGGCGAAGTATTATCTAAGCCAGGTGAAGGTAAAGTTTTAATAAGAAAACAACCTAGAACTAAGAATTCAAGAGGCGGAAACCAAAGAGGCGGACGTAATAATAACAGAAGAAATCCAAGAAGAAAGCCTGCTGCAAATAAAAAACCGGCAGCGGCGAGCGAAAATAAGTAATTAGGAGGCAGAAAATATGTTAATGCCAAAAAGAGTGAAGCGCCGTAGAGTTTTCAGAGGAAACTTTAAAGGAAGGGCGCATCGCGGAAATACAGTTAGCTATGGTGAGTATGGCTTAATGGCACTTGAGCCAACTAGAATTACAGCAAACCAAATAGAAGCGGCTCGTATAGCTATAAATAGAAAGATTAAACGTGGTGGTAAAGTTTGGATTAAAATTTTCCCACACACTCCAATAACAAGAAAACCTGCTGAAACTCGTATGGGTGCCGGTAAAGGTTCTCCTGAATATTGGGTTGCAATAGTTAAACCAGGTAGAATTATGTTTGAACTTGCTGGTGTAGATGAAGAACTAGCAAGAGAAGCGTTAAGACTTGCAGCTATGAAGTTACCAATTAAGTGTAAGTTCATTAAGCGTGAGGGTGACTTTGTTGTTGAGTATGATGCTAAAAAAGCTGAACTTGTTAGAAAACAAGAATTAGCTGCTCAAGATGCTGCAAATGCAGGTGAAACAGAGTCTGAAAACGCAGTAAAAGAAGGTGGTGCTTCTGATGAAAGCTAAAAATATAAGAGAATTATCACAAAAAGAACTCGTAAATACACTTAACGACTTAAAAAATGAGTTATTTAATTTAAGATTTCAACATGCTACTGGGCAGTTAGAAAATCCATTAAAAATTAAAAGTGTAAAAAGAGATATTGCTAGAGTCAATACTGTTATAAGAGAACTTGAAAAAAGAGCGTAGGTAAGGAGGAAACATGGAACGTAATAGGAGAAAAGTCAAAGTTGGCCGCGTTATAAGCGACAAAATGGACAAAACTATTCTCGTAATGATCGAAGGTTTTATTGCTCACCCTATCTACAAGAAGAGAGTTAAAAAATCTAACAAATTCAAAGTTCACGATGAGAATAATATAGCTAGTGTTGGTGATAAAGTTAAAATTATGGAAACTAGACCACTTAGCAAAGATAAGAGATGGCGTTTAGTTGAAATAGTAGAAAAAGCTAAATAGGGAGGTAACTATGATACAACAAGAAACAAGATTAAAAGTTGCCGACAACTCAGGCGCTAAAGAACTACTTACTATAAGAGTGCTTGGTGGTTCTAAAAGAAGATACGCTAACATTGGCGACATAATCGTTTGTACTGTTAAGCAGGCAACACCAGGTGGAGTTGTAAAGAAAGGTGAGGTTGTTAAAGCCGTTGTCGTTCGTTCTGTTCAAGGTATAAGACGTAAAGATGGAATAAGCGTTAAGTTTGATGAAAACGCAGCAGTTATTATCAAACCTGATATGAATCCAGTTGGTACTCGTATATTCGGACCAGTAACTAGAGAGCTTAGAGATAAAAAGTTCAGTAAAATAGTTTCATTGGCTCCAGAAGTACTTTAATAAAGGAGAAAATGATGAAGATTAAAACAGGTGATACCGTAGTCGTCATCACAGGCGAGTACAAGGGTGAAAAAGGCAAAGTAATTGCATGTTTTCCTAAAGAAGATAGAATATTAGTTGAAGGAATTAACATGGTTACTCGTCACCAAAGACCAAATGCTAGAATGCAAATGGGTGGAATTATCGAGCAAGAAGCTCCAATCCATATTTCTAACGTAATGCTTTGGGATGAAAAAGCTAAATCTGGTACAAGACTAAGATTAAATAGAGAAGATGGCGAAGTGACAAGACTTTCTGTTAAGAGCGGAAACGAAATGTCAGAACCTAAGTGGGAAAGGGGGCGTAGAAAATAATGGCTAGACTAAAAGACTTATACGAAAAAGACGTTAAAGACGCCCTAATGAAGCAGTTTAACTACAAAAGCATAATGGAAGTTCCTAAAATTGTTAAGATTTCAGTAAACATGGGTCTTGGCGAAGGAAAAGACAACGCTAAGTACATTCAAGCTGCTTGCGAAGAACTAGCTCAAATAACTGGTCAAAAAGCAGTTGTTATGAAAGCTAAAAAATCAGTTGCGAACTTTAAACTTAGAGAAGGTATGTCAGTAGGAGCAAAAGTTACTTTAAGAGGTGACAGGATGTATGAATTCCTTGACAGACTAATCACTATTGCACTACCACGTGTACGTGACTTTAGAGGTGTAAAAGCTAAGTCATTTGATGGTAGAGGTAATTACACTATGGGTGTTAAAGACCAACTAATTTTCCCTGAAATTGTTTATGATAATGTTGATGCAACTCGTGGTATGGATATAAGTATCGTTACTACTGCTAAGACAGATGAAGAATCAAAGGCCCTGCTCACTTTATTGGGTATGCCTTTTGCGAAGAACTAAGGAGGGCGAAAATGGCAAAGACGGGCTTAAAAGTTAAACAAGCAAGAAAACAAAAGTATAAAACAAGAGAATATTCTAGATGCAGACTATGTGGTAGACCACATGCTTACTTAAGAAAATACGGCATTTGCAGAATATGTTTTAGAGAACTCGCATACAAAGGGCAAATACCTGGCGTTAAAAAGGCGAGCTGGTAGTTTAGGAGAGGAGGAACTATAAATGGCATTAACTGATCCAATTGCAGATATGCTTACAAGAATAAGAAACGCTAACAAAGAAAGACATGAAAGCGTTGATATTCCAGCCTCTAAATTCAAGAAAAAACTCGCTGAGATTCTCTTGGAAGAAGGCTACATTAAGAACTTCGAAGTTATAGAAGAAGGAGTTCAAGGAACAATAAGAGTTGAATTAAAATATCACGAAGGTAGACGTGTTATAACAGGTCTTAAGCGTATTTCTAAACCTGGTTTAAGAGTTTACGCTAACAAGAACGAAGTGCCAAAGGTACTTGGTGGTCTTGGAACTGCTATTATATCTACATCTAATGGCGTGGTAACAGATAAACATGCAAGAAAATTAGGAGTAGGTGGCGAAGTCATCTGCTACGTATGGTAGGACTGAAAGGGGTAGAATATGTCAAGAATAGGTAATATGCCGATAGATGTACCTCAAGGTGTTACAATTACAATTTCTGATGATAATGTTGTAACTGTAAAAGGTCCACTAGGCGAATTAGTACAAGAATTTGATAAGCGCATTAAAGTAGAGCAAGATGGTGCTGTAATTAATGTAACAAGAATTAATGATCAAAAAATGTCTAGATCATTACACGGATTATCAAGATCTCTTTTAAACAACATGATAGTTGGTGTAACTAAAGGATACGAAAAAACTTTAGAAATCATCGGCGTTGGTTATAGAGCAAATAAAAAAGGTAAAGATTTAGATTTACAATTAGGATTTTCACATCCAATAGTTTGGCAAGACCCAGAGGGAATTACAACAGAAGTTCCTGAGCAAACTAAAATAATAGTTAAGGGAATTGATAAACAAGCGGTAGGAAATTATGCGGCTAAGATACGTGACCTAAGAAGACCAGAACCATATAAAGGTAAAGGTATTAGGTATGAAGGCGAGTATGTAAGACGTAAAGAAGGAAAAACTGCGAAATAAGGGGTAAGTAAAATATGATTAAACAATTTAATAAAAATAAAAGTCGCAAAAAGCGTCACTCTAGAATTCGTAAGAACCTTATCGGAACTGAAAGCAGACCAAGATTAAATCTTAAAAAGTCAAACAAGAACATTTATGCTCAAATCATAAATGATGAAAAAGGTGTGACTTTGGTTTCATGTTCTACGCTAGATAAAGGCCTTAATATTGAAAATGGTAGCAACGTAGAAGCGG
>PDWI01010938.1_pt1 | contig 10055 bp, 7 predicted proteins | sample 1430891 | NCBI WGS metagenome assembly PDWI01 (sample SAMN01162508, study PRJNA174530) | Oral metagenome, whole genome shotgun sequencing project. | biome: Marine environment; feature: Marine mammal; material: Swab sample of the gingival sulcus; isolation source: swab sample of gingival sulcus... | reverse complement strand
AGCATTGATCCTTTACCACCAAATAATGATGTACCACCGATAACCACAGCAGCAATCGCATTTAATTCAAATCCTGTACCTAAGATAGGGTTAGCAATATTTAAACGTAACATATACATAATGGCAGCAAGCCCCGTTGCTCCTCCACAAATCGCAAAAGCAATAATTTTGTATTTTACTGGATTATGCCCTGATAAACGTACGCTTTCTTCATTATTACCAATGGCGTAAATCATTCGCCCGAAAACAGTTTTACTTAATACTAAGCCACCAATTATCACAACCAATATCGCAATAATAAAAATCACTGGGACATTAAAAATGGTCATTGCTCCAAAACTATTAAAACTCATTGGAAAGCCAAAAATAGTACGCGCATCGGCAATTTCTAAGGCGAGTCCACGAGCAATATTGAGCATTCCTAATGTCACAATAAATGAATGTATTTTCCATTTTTCACAAATTGATCCACTAATGAGACCACAAAGTAATCCAACTATAATACTGACGATAACAGCAAGTGAAATTGCCATAAAAGGAGGAAGTGCAGCCAAAGTTAATATTTTAGCACTCACCACAGCACAAAGTGCAAGCACCGCACCAACGGATAAATCAATTCCGCCAAGTAGAATAACAAAGGTCATTCCTGCTGCAATAATGGTATTAATACTGATTTGAGTTAAGATATTAGATACATTACTCATTGTCATAAACTTACTATGAGCCAAGCTAAAAAAGACTAATAATATTACTAATGCAACACCGATTCCTGCTTCTTTCAGCAAAGCTCTGGTAATTTTTTTGGATGTCGAAGTTTTGTTATTTTCAATCGCTGTCATAATAACCTCCCTTTAAGATAAATAATTTTGATAAGAAAGACTTAATAATTTGGTAGAATCAAATTGTTCTCGCATTAATTCACCACTAATCTCACCGTTACTCATCACAACAATGCGATGACAAATTCCCATTAATTCGTGAATATCTGATGAAACCACAATGATTGCCTTGCCTTGCTTAGCCAGTTCATTAAGTAATAAATAAATTTCATATTTTGCCCCAACGTCAATACCTCGTGTTGGTTCATCCAGTAATAAAATATTACCCGCAGCTTTTAGCCATTTTGCAAAAATGACTTTTTGTTGATTTCCACCTGATAAATTAACGGCTTTTTGCTCTACAGAGGATGATTTTATATTGAGCAAATCACGATAATGATTGCTATCTTTACGTTCAAGATCTTGTTCTAACACACCACCTTTTGCATACTCTTTTATGGTGGTTAAACTGATATTTTTAAAAATTTCAAAGTCTAGAACCAAGCCTTGATGTTTGCGATCTTCACTGACAAAATTAATACCACAATGAACTGCGTCTTTTGGGTTTTTGATGATTTTTCTTTCACCATTAATAAATAATTCGCCTGTTGATTTTTTATCAGCACCAAAAATTGCTCGTAAAAACTCAGTTCTCCCTGCACCAACAAGCCCAGCTATACCCAATATTTCACCTTGTTTTGCTGAAATATTAATATTTTTAATTTTATTTGTTGTAATATTTTTGGCTTCAAAAATTGTTTCACCAATTTGAATCGTTTCATCAAACGGATATTCTTCTTCCATTTGACGCCCTATCATTTCTTTGATCATTTCTTCCGTTGAAATTTCATTAATAGGACAACTTTTCACAACAACACCATTGCGTAAAATACTAATATCATCACCAATTTCTTTTAATTCATTTAAGCGATGTGAAATATAAATTAAAGTAACCCCTTGTGCTTTTAATCGTTTTAAAATAGCGAATAATTTTTCGATTTCTTTTGGGGTTAATGTTGCCGTAGGCTCATCTAAAATTAATAATCGTCCATTTTTGCTCAATGCTTTAATGATTTCTATCATCTGCATATAAGCAATACCAAGCTGAGAAACTGGCGTATCTGGATTAATATCTAAATCAAATTGAGCAAGGGCTTCTTTCGTTTGTGCATAAAGTTTCTTTTTATCCACAAAACCAAAAGTATTTCGAGGTAAATTGTCAAAAAATAAATTTTCAGCAACAGATAAATTAGGTAATAAATTTAGTTCCTGATAAACTGCATTTATTCCTAATGAAATTGCGTCAAAAGGTGTTTTGGGTAAAAAAAGGTTATTATCTAATAACATTTCTCCAGAAGTGGGTTGATGATAACCACAAATCATTTTTATAAGGGTACTTTTCCCAGCTCCATTTTCCCCTGCAAGAACATGGCAAGTACCCGCACGAATATTTAAGTTTACCCCCTCTAAAACTTTAACACCTGAAAAACTTTTACATATATTAGAGAGTTTAAGTAAATAATTATCACTCATTGATAAATCCTTATTTATGATGAGAAAGTAAGATAGAGCATATAAAAAATAACCACTTATTCTTTATATAAAATAAATAAGTGGTTATTTGTTTTATATAATTACTATTAAACTTAATCTATTTTTTAAGATCTTCAGCTGTAACTAATTTAACAGGCGTTTTTACCCAGCCTGATAATTTTTCACCAGAATGAATGCGTAAACCTGTTTTAATCGCATTAACTGCTAAATCTTTTCCAAAGAAATCTTCACTTGCTAATACTTTACCTTTTTTCATTAGATCCTGTACTGGTGCAATATTATCAAATCCTACAACTTTGATTTGACCTGTTTTTCCTGCTGCTTCAATCGCTTTAACAACACCTAACACCATAGAATCGTTTGCACACATTACGCCTTGCACATCAGGGTACTTGGTTAAAAGATTTGTCATCACTGTATTCGCTTCTTCTGTTTCCCAGTGAGCCGTACGAGAAGCAAGCAAGTTTAATTTATTTTCTTCTACCACTTTCATAAAACCACGTTTACGTTCAATCGCATTTTCTGCACCTGGATTTCCTTCAATAATGAATACTTTTGCATTTTTAGGAAGATTTTTCGCTAAGAAATCCCCTACTTCATACGCACCTTGTTCATTATTTGGACCTACAAATAAGAAATCATCTGGTAACCCCATTTGTTGTGAGGCTTTTTTATCTAAACGAACATCAAAGTTTACAACAATAATTCCAGCGTCCAAGGCACGTTTAATTGAAGGAATCAACGCCACAGAATTAGAAGGTGCAACAGCAATAATATCTTTTTGCTTTGTGATAAAACTTTCAAGGGTGTTGATTTGAGTATCTACGTCACTCTCATCTTTTAAGCCAATCGCTTCCATTTCAAAGACATCTTTATTTTTATCTGCATACTCATTTGCACCAATTTCTACAGTCTTCCAAAATTCATTTGCAAGTGATTTCATCACGACACCAACTTGAACTTTTTCTGCAAATGCACTGGTGCTTAATAAAGCGGCTAATCCTAATGTAATTAATGTTTTTTTCATAATAAACTCCTACTATGTTTATAGAGATAGAAACGTTTCGATATTTAAACAAAAAATTTCTTGCTATGATAGAAACGTTTCGATTGTACAAATAAAATAACTTTTTTGTAAATATACTATTCAATATAAAAAAATAAATTATTTTATTTTGTGAGATTTTAATCAAAAATGAAAATTTTTTATAAAAATAAATTATTTATATGCTACTATGAAAGGTTTAGGTTTATAGCACTTTATAACTTAAATTCACATCCTAGTAGTCACTAAAATTATAATGAATTATACAGATTGGCTTAGTTATGCCACAAAATTACTTTCAAAAAATAGTAAGCAAGATCCTTATTTGAATCCTAAAGTAGATGCAAATACCTTGTTGCAATTTGTAACCCAAAAATCAAAAACAACTTTATTTGCATTTGGTGAAACAGAGTTATCCAAAAATGAATTAAAGCAATTAAGTAATGTTCTTGAAAAGCGTTTAAAAGGTGAACCCATCGCTTATATTATTGGTGAAAAAGAGTTTTGGTCATTGCCCTTGAAAGTCGCCACTTCAACGTTAATTCCGCGTCCTGATACAGAACGATTAGTGGAACTAGCATTAGCATTTGCGAGCAAGCGGTTAGATTCTCAGCAAAATTTACATATTTTAGATTTGGGAACAGGAACAGGGGCGATCGCTTTAGCTTTAGCCAGTGAATTAAGGAAAAAAGTACAAATTATTGGTGTAGATAAATCGGCAAATGCAGTACAATTAGCTGAGCAGAATCGTCAAAATTTAGGCTTTGAGAATGTTACATTTTTACAAAGTGATTGGTTCTCAGCATTAGAGAATCATCAGTTTGATTTGATTGTGAGCAATCCACCTTATATCGATGAAAAAGATGAAAATTTAAAACAAGGTGATGTAAGATTTGAGCCACTTTCAGCGTTGGTAGCGGATCAGCAAGGTTTAAGTGATTTGCAAAAAATTATTCAAAACGCACCGCTTTATTTAGCATCTCAAGGGGCGTTATTTTTAGAACACGGTTGGCAACAAGCATTGCAGGTGCAACAATTATTTGAGCAAACTTTATGGAATGTACCAAAAACAGAAAAAGATTATGCCAATAATGACCGTGTGACTTGGGCAAAATTAAAAGAATAAAATGAATACACAAATAGAAATAAAAGAATTACAACAATTTCTCTATAAGGAACTATTACGCCTTTCATTAGTGATTGATGACAGTTTTCATCAACCTCAGGTAAAAGGGTATATGTCATCTTTAGTAAGAAAAGCCAAGCAGTGGGTTAATGCAGAAACAGAAGAACAGCGTATTAATCAGCTTTTGGCACTTGTTTATAATGAATGGAAATTTAATTGTTCACCTTATAATTATTTTGATACCCGCAATATTCTTGTAAATAAAGTCTTGCGTGATAAACAAGGTATGCCTGTTTCATTGGGTGCAGTCGTGCTTTATTTGGCGTCTGTTTTGTCATTACCTATTTATCCAGTTAATTTTCCTATACAGTTGATCTTACGAGCAGAATATATCAATGATAATAATCAGCCCAAAACCCGTTTTATCAACCCTTGGAATGGGCAAGATATTTCATTAGCGCAGTTAGAAAAACGTTTAGAAGGTGAGTTAGGTTTTGAAGCGACACTGTCTCCTGAATTTATCCGTGTTGCAAATATGGAAGAATTATTAGAGCGTGTAGAAACGGTAGTTAAAATGATTTTAACCCGTGAAGGTAATTATGAAAAAGCACTGGAGATCATTGAAAATCGCTTAACTTTTTCACCGGATGATCCTTATGAAATTCGCGATCGTGGAATGGTTTTAGCCAGTTTAGATTGTTTTGATGCAGCGGCAAAAGATCTAAATTATTTTATTGAAAAATGTCCCGATGATCCTTCCGCTTTAATGTTAAAACTTGAAGTGCCAACATTATTAAAACAATCTAAAGATTATCAAATACATTAATTATTTAAGGAATAACGATGAAAAATAAAATTGTTCAACTAAAAAATTTTCAAATTGGTAATGACAAACCTTTTGTGTTATTTGGCGGAATGAATGTCTTAGAAAGCCGCGATATGGCAATGCAAATCTGCGAAAAATATGTTGAAGTGACCCAAAAATTAGGTGTTCCTTATGTATTTAAAGCCTCATTTGATAAAGCGAACCGTTCATCTATTCATTCATATCGTGGGCCAGGTATGGAAGAAGGTCTAAAAATTTTCCAAGAATTAAAAGATACATTTAATGTGCCAATTATTACCGATGTTCACGAAATTTATCAATGTCAGCCAGTGGCTGATGTGGTGGATATTATCCAACTTCCAGCTTTTCTTGCACGCCAAACAGATTTAGTGGAAGCAATGGCAAAAACAGGGGCGATTATCAACGTAAAAAAACCACAATTTTTAAGCCCGGGACAAATGGGAAATATCGTAGAAAAAATCGCAGAATGTGGCAATGATAAAGTCATTTTATGTGATCGTGGTTCAAACTTTGGTTATGATAATTTAGTGGTGGATATGTTAGGTTTTGGCATTATGAAAAAAGCCTCACAAGGTGCACCTGTTATCTTTGACGTAACCCACTCATTACAATGCCGCGATCCATTTGGTGCAGCATCGGGTGGTCGCCGTGAGCAGGTTACTGAATTAGCTCGCTCTGGAATGGCAATTGGTTTAGCTGGATTATTCTTAGAAGCCCATCCCAACCCAAATCAAGCAAAATGTGATGGCCCTTCTGCTTTACCTCTTTCTGCATTAGAACCTTTTATTGCTCAAATGAAAGCAGTTGATGATTTAGTAAAATCCTTTCCTGAATTAGATACTTCAAACTAAGTAGAAATTATTTTATAGATACAAAAAAGTAGATTAAAGCTAGCCTTAATCTACTTTTTATTTACTCTGTGCATTTACTCTAAGAGATTTTATTCAGCGTGTTTTTCAGCCACTTCTTTTAATAATGTTTGAAGTTCACCTTTTTGATACATTTCTAAAACAATATCACAGCCACCAATTAATTCACCTTCAACCCAAAGCTGTGGAAATGTAGGCCACTGTGCATATTTTGGTAGTTCAGAACGAATATCTGGATTTGATAAAATATCCACATATCCAAAAGGAACTTTACAAGCTATTAATGCTTCAACAGTACGAGCAGAAAATCCACAAGAAGGGAACTTTGGCGATCCTTTCATATAAATAAGAATAGGATTTTCGCTAATTTGTTTTTTAATTTTTTCAATAGTTTCCATTATAAACCTCAATTTTTAAATAGGTCGTCATTTTAACAAACTTTTACCTGAATTACCAAAATGAAACAGGAAGCGTTTTTTGCAATTTTTCAATACTATCTACTAATTTAAAATCTTTAAAGCTAGCAACATCCGTTAATTTTGATTTTGTTCCAACCGCTTGACTCGCTAAAACAAAACCTGATTGATCAATCACTGCTTGTTTGTAATAATCAATAAGTTGTTCTTGAGTAATATGCCTTGCTATTTCAATTAATTGCTCTCTACTATCAAATCTAAAGTTATTTTTTGCAAAATCAGAACTAAATCTCATAAACTCTTGATCTAATGATTCTGGTTTACGCTGTAATTTCTCTAATAAACTTGCTCGATATTGTTTAAATTCATCACTTGTCATTGCAATTAATTTTTCATAGCTTTCTTTAAAGAAACGCTCATTATGTTGCATAATTTGTTTTGGTGTGGCATTCGGACTTTGCACCATAAACACCAAACCAGAGGTTTTCCCTGTGTGGAGTGCTTGTGCGGCAACGACATAACCTAATTGTTTGTCTGTACGCAAATCATTGAAATACCAGCGAGAAATAATATCTGCCAATAAGGTAGATTTAACTTTATCTTGTAAATAATCTTTTCCCTTAACTAAATACATTAGTGCTAAAGCATCATCTTCATTTGAAACCTGTTGAATATAATTTATTTTTTGAGATTGTCCTCTAAAATCAACAAAGGTATTTTTATTAATTGCGGTACGATTATTTGTAATCATTTTTTCAACAGAATTGGTTAAACTCAACACCTGTTTATCTGATAAATTTCCAACAGAAAGCACTTTAATACCAGAAACTTTACTTAACAAATGCTCTCTCATTTGTGCTATATCTTGCAAAGAAATAGTTGCAATTATTTTTTTATAACTTGCAATATCAAAATAGGGATAACTCATTAAATTTTTAAAGATATTCGTTGCTTGTCTTAAACTATTTTCTTTTTTCTGACGATCTAGTGCTTCAATTAACTGTTGTTTAGCCTGAACCAAATCATTTTCTGTTAATTCAAAGGTTTTCATTTTAGTGATGCTATCTTTTAGCAATTTATCAAAGTTTTGTGTATAACCAGATAACGCAATGTTGATACTATCTTCATTATAACTAGCCGAAGTATTAATACCTGCTACAGATGATTGAAATGTAAGTTTAGTTTGAGCCAAGCTATTCATATAATTTAACAATGTTGCAGTAACCTGTGGTTTTAGCTGGGTATTTACTGGAGCAACGGATAAATCAAGACTAATAATTGCTTTTGGCTCTTTTGGAAAATACTTACTACCCATCGCATAAATTTTATCACCTAGATCAAATTTGATTTTTTTAGGTTTTTCACGAGAACGATCTATCTTATTTAATAGAAAATCTGTTGTAAAATAAGGGTTTGCCTCAGGTAATTTAATTTTAGGATTATGGCTAAAATCTAATAATTTCGCTTTTTGCTGTTCCGTAATTTTTTTAAAAGAATAAGGTGCTTTTAAATAAGTCGTTTGCTTATCTGTTTTGACATCTTGATTCATTAATAAAATACGGGCATTTTCTATTGTCATTTGAGAAAGCATTGTTTCAATTTCTTGTTTATTCATTGAATCTGCTTCAAAACCAGCATTAATTACATTTTCAAGTGGATAAGAAAGCATTGCATCCGTAATACCTTCTATAAAACCAAGATTCTTTTCAGTTTGTAAATGTTCAAAAGATTGGTCTAAACTTTGCTTCATTTCTTTAAAGTAACTCTCTTGAACCCCTTCTTCTTTTAATTTTTTAATTTGTTGAAAAATAAGAGAAATAATCTGTTCTTTTTGAGTTAATCCTTTTTCTGTGAGTTCCACATAAATATCAAACGCTCCTCTATTACGACTTACATTAGGATTCGCCACAGCTTGAATACCTGATGAAGATAAACCTTGTTTAATCAAATAATCTGAAAGTGTACCTTCTGTATTATTACTCAATACATAAGAAATATAAGTACCAGATTTATATTTAAATTTATCTTCATTGTTTGGCAGATCAAAACCAACACCCAATAATTTACTTGGCTGAATCGGTTTATAATTAATCATAATTTGCTTATCTTGGTCACGATAAAGCGGTACGTTAATCGTTGGTTTTTGTACATCTTTATTTTTCATTAACCCCAAGGTATTTACGGCTAATTGCTGTAATTTTTCAATAGGTTGATTAGAATAAAGCACCGCTTTCACCAAGTTTGATGAATAATATTTTTGATAAAACTGTTGCAGTTCGTCTTGCAATTTACTATTTGGTTTATCTGATAAAGTTTCTTTACTTCCCACTGAAAGTTTAGTAATTGGATGCTTAGGATTTGCAATAGCTAAATTAACATCAAATAACAAATAACCATCACTTGATTTCGCACGAATCATCTCTGCATTCACCGCATTTAATTCTTTTTTTGCATTGCTTTCTAGCAATAACGGCTTACTAATTGCATCCGCTAAACGCATAACCGCTTCATCAAAGGCATCATTATTCACTTCTAAATAATAAGCAGTACGAGATTTTGATGTAGAAGCATTATTTCTTCCGCCATTTTTACTTAAAAAATGATCTAACCCATTCGTTTCAGGAAATTTTTTAGACCCCATTAATGCCATATGTTCTAAATAATGAGCTAAACCTTGTTGCGTTTTTGGATCTTCCATTGATCCAATCGGCAATATAGCAGACATTAAAGACTTATTAGCCTTAGGATCAGAAATTAAAAGTACCGTCATTTTATTATCAAGCTGAATACCTTGATAAGTTGCCTTATCCGCAGGGCTTTTCTTAATATTATTTGTAATAATTTTAAAACCGTGATTTTGAGATTGCGAAATCACGGTATTTTTATTTATTTTTGCATTTTCTGTTTCAGAACTTACCGCTTGTGTTGCATAACCAAGTGAAATAATTGTTGAAATAAAATAACTTAGAAATGATTTTTGCATCATATTCTCCTTAATATTTATGATGTTGTTATTATGTAAAAAGAAGATTTATTTGTTGTAACAATAAGACAAATAATAATGTATAAAATTCAATTTGAATACTGTTTTTTCTATTAAAATAATTTGGGATTCAGATATTTATTTAAAATAATTGGTGCTAAGTTGTTTTTTTTTTGTACAATTTATGGCGGTTAATTTTTAATATAAAAAGGAAAAAATAATGAAACAGCACAAAATTCCTGGAATGATTTATGTTCCACTCTTAGTTTTTTTAAGTATCAGCCTTTATCAAACCGCGATTGGTTTTTCTGATTTATTGGGGGCGACGTTATCTTGGAGCTTTTCATTGGCTATTACAATGATGATGTTCTTTTTAACCTATGCAATAGGGGATAGA
>PDWI01010937.1_pt1 | contig 10055 bp, 6 predicted proteins | sample 1430891 | NCBI WGS metagenome assembly PDWI01 (sample SAMN01162508, study PRJNA174530) | Oral metagenome, whole genome shotgun sequencing project. | biome: Marine environment; feature: Marine mammal; material: Swab sample of the gingival sulcus; isolation source: swab sample of gingival sulcus... | reverse complement strand
TTGCATTTGTATGGGGCTCTGTTCTCTGATGAGATTCAGGTTGGGCGTATTATGAAAAGTGATAAACACAACTTTTGGAGTTGGAAAGGTGGCTTTCAGGTCAGTAATTGGTTGTTAAATAATTATAGCTTTACTTTGGAGTTTACACGAACATTGCCGGGTACTTTTCAGCATCCTATTCGATCTACTACCTTTGCATCTAATAGATATGTATTAGGACACTTTTTAAGAGATAATTCCGAAGAATTGTATGCCTCTTTGGTAGTGCGTCCTATTAGAGGGCTTTCTTTGAAAGGAGAGATGTTTTTGCAACGTCATGGTCCTAATGCCTTATATATGACAGGGCATGATATTGTTGCAGAACCTTTTATGAAGCATGTTGCATGGAAAAACAAAACCATAGCTTTTACAGCCAACTACGAGTTATTTAACAATATCAATTTCTTTGCGAAAGCTACCTTGAGCAATATCACAGGAGATAAAGATTTAGTAGAACTATGGACGCCCGAATATCTTAGAGGTAAACAAACAACTATGCTGGCAGGCTTCCAGATAGGCTTGTAGTATGAAAGCAGATATTGTATTTACCCATCAAGCTTTAGAGGCTGATGCCGTACAGGGTAAAATCGCCATAGTAATAGATGTATTACGTGCCACCACGGTAATTGCCACAGCACTCTATCATGGTTATAAAGCACTCTACCCTGTCGCCGAACCGGAGGCTGCCTTTGCACTTAAAAAGAAATACCCTACTTGGCATTTGGCAGGAGAGCGACAGGCAGACAAAATCAAAGGTTTTGATTTTTCTAATTCGCCAACAGAGCTGATAAGTACTACAAAACAAAAAGATACTTTGGTGCTTTGCACTACTAATGGTACACAAGCACTTGCCAAAACTACCGAAGCTTCAAAAGTATATAGCTTAGCTTTTGTAAATCTGCAAGCTGTAGCACAATCTGTTGCGGTTGAGCAGGATGATGTCTTGATTGTATGTTCAGGGACCCATGGGCAATTAAGTTTAGACGATAACCTAGCGGCAGGTTTTTTGTTAAACGAGCTTGATAAAACAACAAACTTACAGACAAATGATACAGGGCTTATGCTAATGCAATGGGCACAGTCTGTAGACAATATAGAAAAGGCTTTGCAGCAAGCCAAACATTATAACACATTGATAAAAAAAGGTTTAAAGAAAGATATAGATGTCTGTTTAAGCCTAAATACTATGCCTATAGTACCTATATGGCACCAAAACCATTTTACACTTTAGATATATGATGCAAATAGGAGAATACCACAGCTTAGTGGCGTGCCGCTTAACGGATTTTGGATGGGTATTGACCAACGAAGATAATGAGGAAGTTTTATTGCCCAAAACATTGGCTAATAAAATAATAGAACAAGGAGATAGTATAGATGTGTTTTTGTTTAAAGATTCTGATAACAGACTAACAGCTACTATGCAAACACCTAAAATACGCCTTAATGAATTTGCGTTTCTCAAAGTTACCCAAATTAACAAAGCAGGGGCTTTTTTAGACTGGGGATTGGATAAAGAGCTTTTGTTGCCTTATCGTGAGCAAACCCAAAAGTTGGTTGAAGGACAATCTTATGTGGTACGTTTGGTATATGATGATAAAACAGAACGTTTGTTTGCCAGTATGCGTATCAATAAATATATAGTATATGAACCTATTACAGTATCGGAAGGGGAAAAAGTAGACGTGCTTATCTATGATGAGAATACCATGGGTTACAAGGCTATTATAGAAGATGTACATCAAGGTTTTATATATAGAAACCAAGTGTTTCAAACTATTGATATAGGTATAAAAACTACAGCTTGGGTCAAACAAATACGAGAAGATGGGAAAATAGATTTATTACTTCAAGAGGAAGGATATCAAGGCATTCCCAAGGCGGCAGAAAAAATATTAAGCCTATTAGAAGACCATAATAATTTTTTGCCTTTACACGACAAAAGTGATGCACAAGACATAGTGGACACATTGCAAATGAGTAAAAAACAGTTTAAGCAAGCTATAGGTTATCTCTACAAACGTAACATTATAAATATTCTTCCTAACAAGGGGATACAAAAACGACAAGCGATAGGTGATGAGTGATAGGCGATAGGTTATAAATGATGAATAATTATATCACTCATCACCTATCGCTCATCGCCCATAAAAATAGTATACGGTATACTAAATCATAAGAAAATGAGTTATTATTAAAGGAAAAGTAGGATTATGTTTTTGCGTAAAGGAAATGACTACTTTTGCATCGCAATACTTTAATTATAGCAATATGAAGCGGTTATTTATTTTATTAGCATTAATAGGGTTAATATCAGGTGTTAAATCACAAAATTTTGGTATAGGACAGTGGAAAGACGAATTGCCTTACAGTAAGGTGATTAAGATAGAAAATGCAGGTGATATCATTTATGGTGCTACCCCTTATAGTTTGTTTACCTTTGATAAGGCAACAGCTATTATGAAGCGTTATAGCAAAGTAAATGGTTTATCTGATGTAGGTATTAGTAATATAGCTTTTAATCAATATACCAAAACACTAATGATAGCCTATACAAATGCTAATATAGACTTGGTGAGAGAAAATGGAACCATTGTAAATATGCCGGATATCAAACGTAAACAAATTCTTGGCAAGAAAACGATTAACGATATCTATTTTATGGATAATAGAGCGTATCTAAGTTGTGGGTTTGGTATTGTAGTCATAAACGTAGATAAAGCAGAGGTTGAAGATACTTGGTATATTGGCAATAATGCTACCTCTGTAGAGGTGCATGATATAGATGTGCTTGGAGATTCTATATATGCTGCTACCGAAAAAGGTATCAAAGCAGGACATTTGATGGCAGATAATTTGGCTGATTTCAATAATTGGCAACATTTGCAAAATATTCCTCATAATACAGGTGCATTTACTAACATTATACAGCATAATAATAAATTAATAGTAAGTTATCATCCAGCATCTAAAGAAGATAAAATATATGTGTATGAGAATAAAGCATGGCGTATTTTGCCTCATGTTATACCCGAAAAAACTTCGGTGATTAATTTTGCGGGTACAAACACAGACTTTTTTATCATTAATGAATATTTAATCCAAAAATACACTGCCGATTTACAATTTGACAGAAAAATATATACCTATGGCAAAGAGTTTCATGGTATGAACCCCACTTCTTTATTTCAAAGTAAAGATAATTTATATTGGGTTTCAGATGGAAGTTATGGTCTTTTAAAGTCTAAGAACTTATGGGAATTTACATCATATCAACTCAACGGACCCTTCAATGCTTTGGTGTATGATATGGATGCTAAAGGAGGCAGGCTGGTAGTAACACCCGGAGGGCGAAACGAATCTACAGCTAATAGTTGGAACCGACAGGGTATATTTACTAAACAAAACGATACTTGGTATCATGTATGGCAAAGGAATATACCTGAACTTGAAAATTTTTACGATTTTGTAGGCGTAAGTGTAAACCCTGTTAATACCAATCAATATGCAGCAGGGTCTTGGAATGAGGGAGTGGCTGTTTTTGATGCACAAGGTTTTGTAGCCGGATATGACGAAAACAATAGTCCGCTTACAGCCTTGACTGCGGAAAATTATGTGCGTGTAGGAGATGTAGAATATGACCAAGTTGGTAATTTATGGGTCAATTGTGCCGGCACACCTAATTTGATGAACAGATTAGCCCCTGATGGTACATGGGAAACGTGGAACTTAGGCTCTATAGCAGCCAAAGATGTAGGTGATATGAGTATAGACTCTAGAGGTTACAAATGGATGCGATTGCGACAAGGGAGTAGTTATTATGCTTTTATTTTTGATGAGAAACAACCCAAAGGTAATCAACTAAAGGGCATCAATGGATCTAAAGGACAAGGCAATATAACAGGGAGTCAAATGTGGTGTATGACAGAGGATTTAGATGGCGAAATGTGGATAGGTACCGATGAGGGCGTTTGTGTAATATACAATCCATCTAATATTTTTAACGGTGGTAATTTTGACGCACAAACTATTCTCGTAGAACATGAAGATGGTTATGTACGTCCTTTATTAAAATCGGAACAAGTAAACGAGATAGCTGTAGATGGAGCCAATCGTAAATGGATGGCTACTGAAAAATCAGGCGTTTTTCTTATTTCTAAAGATGGATTAGAGGAAATACATCATTTCACAGAAGATAATAGCCCTTTGTATAGCAATACTGTAAAAACAATAGCTATTGCAGATGATGGCACTGTGTATATGGGTACAACCAAAGGTATTATTGCTTATAAAGGAGAAGCCTCTAAGCCTCAAGAAACCTATACGGATGTATATTCTTATCCCAATCCTGTACGACCTGAATATCATGGTCCTATTGCCATTAAAGGTTTTGTTAGAGATGCTAGTGTGAAAATAACATCTATATATGGACATTTGGTGTCGGAAATGAAATCGTATGGAGGACAAGCTGTTTGGGATGGAAAAGATTTACAGGGGCAACGTGTGCAAACAGGGGTGTATCTAGTGTTTGTAACTAATGACGATGGCTCAGATACCATGGTAACTAAAATATTATTTGTAAACTAAATACACATGATAGACAAGCGTTGGGTAATAGAAAAGCCGGGAGAGCCTGATGTGGTAAAACATTTGCAAGAGGTGCTGAAAATAGACAAACCGCTTGCAGAATTGTTGGCTCAACGTGGTATCAAAAATTATGAAGAAGCCAAACTCTTTTTCCGACCGGAATTGAGTCATTTACATAATCCTTTTTTGATGAAGGATATGGACAAAGCTGTGGAAAGAATAGAGTTAGCTATCAAAAATAGGGAAAAAATACTTGTATACGGAGACTATGATGTAGATGGTACGACTGCTGTAGCCTTAGTGTATTCTTATTTCAAAAAAATACATGATGATATAGATTTTTATATTCCCGATAGGTATAAAGAAGGCTATGGGATTTCTATGGCAGGTATAGATTTTGCTGCTTCTTCGGGCTATAAGCTGATGATAGCCTTAGACTGTGGTATAAAAGCAGTAGATAAAGCAAAATATGCCAAAGACAAAGGTGTAGATATTATTATTGGCGATCACCATAGACCCGGCGATAGTATACCCGATGTAGTGGCTGTATTAGATGCCAAACGCGAAGATTGTGAATATCCTTACAAAGAACTATGTGGTTGTGGTGTGGGCTTTAAGCTTATACAAGCCTATTCTCAAAAAAACACCTTTCCTTTTGATAACTTAAACGAATATTTGGATTTGGTAGCAGTTGCCATTGCAGCCGATATTGTCCCTATTACCGGTGAAAATCGTATCTTGGCTTATTATGGTTTGCAACGGATTAACACCAACCCCAGACCGGGTTTACAAGCCATATTAGAATATACAAATTTTAAGAAAATACGTCCTGCAAATGTCTCTAACGATACTTATATCTATAATAAAGCGCTTACAATTAATGATCTAGTATTTCAAATAGGACCTCGTATCAATGCCGCAGGTCGTATGGATTCAGGTCGTAATTCGGTAGAGCTTTTAATAGCAGAGAATAAAGACAAGGCGCATACTTATGCCAAAAAAATAAATGCGCTAAATACTGAGCGTCGTACTTTGGATATAGAAATTACACAAGCGGCTACAGATATGATGCTGAGTAATACCGACAATGCCGATAAATATACCACAGTGGTTTTTAAGCCCGAATGGAGCAAAGGGGTAATAGGCATAGTGGCTAGTAGGTTGGTAGAAACATTTTATCGTCCCACGGTAGTTATGACTAAAAGCAATGGCTTGGTTACCGCCTCTTGTCGTTCTGTACCGGGCTTTGATATATATGATGCCATAGACTCTTGTAGTGACCTTTTAGAGCATTTTGGCGGACATAAATACGCCGCCGGTTTTAATCTTAAACAAGAAAACTTATCTACTTTTATAGATCGTTTTGAAACCTATGTGCGAGATAATATAAAAGAAGAATGTCGAAAACCGGAAGTCCGTATAGATGGTGAGATACACCTCAATCAAATCAATAATAAATTCTTTAGAATTTTGAGCCAGTTTGCGCCTTTTGGTCCCGGCAATATGTCGCCGGTATTTATGTCGTCTCATGTAATGGATACAGGTAAAGTTAGAGTGGTAGGTAAAAATCATTTGAGTATGGAAGTGGTACACGCTAATATATCCGGTTTCCCTTTGTCTGCCATAGCTTTTCAAATGGCATACAAAAAAGAATTGGTAACACAGGGCAAATCCTTTAAAATTTGCTATCACCTACAAGAAAATACATGGAAAGGGCGTACCAGTCTACAATTGCAAGTAAAAGATATTAAAAGTGAAGAATTAGACGACGACGCCCAATAGCAAATATTATTCTTGCAAGCCTATTGACCAAGTTATAACTGGCACGATATATGTGCTTTCAATGCTTGTATATATAAACTTATAATCGATGTTTTCAATGAATAAAAGAGCATTTTTCAAAGCCTTTGTCTTTACCCTATTGATGGCAAGTGTACTAGTAAGCACTACTAGTTGTGAAAAATTAGACAATCCAACGCCTACTCATGAACTTATGCAGGGAGTATGGAAGATTGATGTGATATATGATGAAAATGGTAAAGATATTACAGATTCTGTAACTACTTTTTTTCCGGCTTACTTGCATCTCGACGACAAAAACTCTATCAACTCTACTTGTGGTCCATTATTTATGTATATAGTATATGGCAATAGTCGTTTTATGAATATTATTAGTCGTATAGACGAGGTGTTTGATTATGCCGATTTATCTTTGACAGAAGGAGAGTGGTTTATAAAAAAAGCGGGACAAACAAATGTGTTTACTTGTGAAATAAAGATGAAATTTCCTGCTATGAATACTTTGGAAAGTATTTTGTCTGATATGGGAGGTGTTAATTTAGGATTTATAGAAGAAATGATAGAAGCGGTTATCTATCATAAGTTTATGAATGTAGGCGTGGAAATTAACGATTGGAATAGTAGTAGTATGAAATGGACTTTCAATAATAAAACAACACCTGTGTATAATACAAAAGATCAGTATGGTAACTATGTGTTGTGGAATGGTGTAAGTCTTAATACTTTTTCACGTTGCACCATTTATTGGAAGAAACAAACTAAAACACTTACCCAATTGATAAAAGAATCTACTCCTTAAATCCATAATCAATTAGGTGTCTACCTAACATCTTATTCTTCCGACATCTTTTCTGTGAGTGCACGTACCAGTTTAAACTCGCTAAAAAACTCACTCAAAATGATTCTAATCATAGTATAGACAGGAATAGCTGTTATCATCCCTATAATACCTGCCAAAGAGCCTGCCATTAAAATTACAACAAATATTTCTAAAGGATGTGCTTTTACAGAATTGGAATAAATAAGCGGTTGTAATACTATATTGTCTAGTAGATTAGCTATTCCAAATACAGCTAAGACTTTAAATCCTACCAAATAGAAATCTGTATAATGTCCCATGCTTACCTCGCTTACCATAGCCAATATACTTCCCAAAGAAGCTCCCATAATAGGTCCTAAATAGGGTATCACATTAAAAGTACCACCCACAGCCCCTATCAATGTAGCACCGGGCACACCAAGGATGCTCAAACCTATAATAAGAAGTGTAATCATGCACGAAATCTCTATCAAAACACCTACAAAATAACGAGATAAAAGGTGTTTTGCCTGGTGCATTACATTTTTCACCTTTTCTGTATAAGCATCGGGTGTAATCAACAGAATAAAGTTAGAAACCATATTGGCATCTTTCAAAAAAAAGAAAGTCATAAAAAACACAGAAAAAGCACCCATAAAAAAGCTGCCGGTAAAATTAAGAAGAAACTTGGCTGCATTTTTAAACGTAGCCATATTTACCAATTTGGTCAAATTATTTTCCAAGATTGTCTCTAGATTTTCTCCGCGTTCCAAAATACCATACTGTTCCAAATTATTATCAATATTTTCAAAAGTGCTGATTAAAAAAGTACTAATTTGCTTATTGTTTATACTACTTATAGTGTTCGATTGCTGCTGAGCAACGGGAATAAAAGATATAACCAATACCACCACTATTGTTATCATAATCAACAAAGTAAACAAGGCACGTAAACCTGCAGGTAGAGTTTTTTTTCTAATTTTTATCTTGGCAAACAAACGCATCAAAGGTTGCCCCATTAAGGACAAGATAAAAGCGATAACAAAATATGTGAATAAGGTAGAAAAATACCAAATACCCAAAAGTAATAAGACAGCAAACACTATGCTCAATACTAATCTAAGTGTTTTATTCATAAGACAACTATTTTGAGATAAATCTAAAGAGGGCAAAGGTAGAAAAAATACTTTGTAAAATCTGAAATAAATAAAATGTCACCTCTTACAACTTCACCATCACCCCTATCGCAGGCAACACAATACCTTGTTTGTTTTTGTGTGCTTCCAGCACATAATTTTGACCATTGTTAGTGGTAACCAAAGAACCGTCGTTGTTTTTTTTGCGCGTGATGATATCTTGGCTTCGACCTTTGTAGTTGTAGGCATTTTGCACGTCAAAATATACCATCAGCGACCATTTGTCGAAAAAGAAGTGTTTGTCTACCCTTAAATCTAACTGATGAAAGGCGTCGTTGCGGGCTGCATTCAAACGCTCGTAGTCAAGTGTGGGACCTTGGTTTACAGACCAGACGGCTGTATTGGATGATTTCTCTAGGTCGTAGGGGGTGTAAGGCAAACCACCCACATAGCGCCACTTGGCACCTATTTGCCAGTTGTTGCCCAGTTTTTTGCTGGCGGTAATAGACAATAGGTGTTTGCTATCCCAGGCAGAAGCAACGTATTTCCCATTGATATTGGTAAACCGGCTTCTGAAAAAGGTATAAGAAGCCAATAGTGAAAAGCTTTTGAGGTTGATACGGTTCAAGAGTTCTACCCCATAGGCTTCACCCTTGCCTGTAAAATCTGCTTCTGTGCTACCAAACACAAAATAGTTGGCGCCTTGATTAGCCAAACTAGAGCCTGTATTCACGTCTATAGGATAGTTGAAATAGTCTTTATAGAAACCTTCTACAGAAAGCATCACGTTTTTGCCTATAAATTTTTCTACACCTATATTATATTGGTTCAAACCAATGAATTTTGCATGGTTCTTATTGACTAACTCATCTTGTTTGTTTCTAAAACCCAAGGTAGTATAAGCCGCTTGCTGAAAATACCTGCCCGCCGCTGCATTGAGTTTCAGCTTAGGTGCTATATCGTAAGACACAGACACACGGGGCGAGAACTGGTCGAACAGATTTTTTGTTTGTTTGTTGTAGTTGTTAGCATCTAAACGCACTCCAAGAGAGGTCAAAAGCTTTTTGTTGAAAAAACGACGTGTAACTTGTCCGGATACACCATATTTGAACAAATCCAATGAGCTGCTATAGTCTAAATCAATCACTTGGTCTACAATCAACAACTTTTGATTGGTGCTATTGCTATAATTTGCAGATTCCAAATTGGCACTCAATACATATTTAAAATCGTTGTGCAGCAAATGGTATTCATATCTTAGCTTATTTTCGGTTTCGGCAGAAGTGTAATCAAAACTACGGTCTTTGCTTTCATCGTTTTCGGGGTATTTGTACAGTTCGTTGTTGAGCATATTTCTGCTCACTACCACTGTGTGGTAACCTTTTTTGAAAAAGTGTTTATACACACCGCCAATGGTATAACTCCACTGGTTGTTTACCGGGATAGAATTGAGAATAGCTTGTTGTGAAGGCGTGGGGTCTTCCAAACCTTTATTTATTTTCATAAAATCTAATGACCCAATACTAATGATATTCAACTGGTTTCTTTTGTTGAACTTGATTTTAGTTTTGAGCTGGTAATCGTTGAAAGTGGGCAAAAAGGGCAAGCCAATGGCAGAAAACAAAAATTGCAGATACGACCTGCGCACCGAAAACACATAGGTAGCTTTCTTTCCCAAAGGACCATCTACAGTA
>PDWI01018136.1_pt1 | contig 10056 bp, 8 predicted proteins | sample 1430891 | NCBI WGS metagenome assembly PDWI01 (sample SAMN01162508, study PRJNA174530) | Oral metagenome, whole genome shotgun sequencing project. | biome: Marine environment; feature: Marine mammal; material: Swab sample of the gingival sulcus; isolation source: swab sample of gingival sulcus... | reverse complement strand
TATTACGGCCAGCAGCAGGCGATGTTCCTCGACATGCTGGAGAAGGGGCTGGTCTACCGCAAGAACGCCGTGGTCAACTGGGATCCGGTCGACATGACGGTGCTCGCCAATGAGCAGGTCATCGACGGCTGCGGCTGGCGCTCCGGGGCCGAGGTCGAGCGGCGCGAGCTGACGCAATGGTTCTTCCGAATCAGCGACTTCTCCGAGGAACTTCTCGAAGCCATCGACACGCTGAAGGACTGGCCCGAGAAGGTCCGGCTGATGCAAGCCAACTGGATCGGCAAGTCGCGCGGGCTGCGGTTCTCCTTCGAGCGCGTGGACGGGGGCGACCCGATCGAGGTCTTCACCACCCGCCCCGACACGCTGATGGGCGCGAGCTTCGTCGGCATCTCGCCCGACCACCCGATCGCCCGCGACCTGGAAAAGCGCGACCCCGCCGTCGCCGCCGCCGTGGCCGAAATGCGCAAGGGTGGCACGACCGCCGAGGCCATCGAGACCGCCGAGAAGCTGGGCTTCGACACCGGCATCACCGTCCGTCATCCGCTGGACCCGAACTGGGAGCTGCCCGTCTGGATCGCCAACTTCATCCTGATGGATTACGGCACCGGCGCCATCTTCGCCTGTCCCGCGCACGACCAGCGCGACCTCGACTTCTGCCGCAAGTATGACCTCCCCGTCACCGACACCTTCTTCGCGCTGGACGATCCAAAGCCCGTCGCCAACGAGGCTTTCGTGCCGCCAAAGACCGAGATCGTGCGGTGGGTCGACCATTTCGCGGGGCTGTTCGAGGCCACCGGCGAGGAGGCCATCGAGGCCACCATCGAGTTCGCCGAGAAGGCCGGCTGGGGCAAGGGTGTCACGCAGTTCCGCCTGCGCGACTGGGGCCTGTCGCGCCAGCGCTACTGGGGCTGCCCGATTCCCGTCGTGCATTGCGAGAGTTGCGGCATCGTGCCGGAGAAAAAGGAAAATCTGCCGATTCGCCTGCCCGATGACGTGTCCTTCGACACCCCCGGCAACCCGCTCGACCGTCACCCGACATGGCGCGACTGCACCTGCCCGAAATGCGGCGCCCCGGCGCAGCGCGAGACCGACACGATGGACACCTTCGTCGATTCGTCGTGGTATTTCGCCCGCTTCACCGCGCCCCATGCCACCACGCCGACGGTGCCGGAAGAAGCCGCCTACTGGATGAACGTCGACCAATACATCGGCGGCATCGAACACGCGATCCTGCACCTGCTCTACTCGCGTTTCTTCGCCCGCGCGATGCATCTGACCGGCCATCTGCCGGAAAGCGCCAAGGAGCCGTTCAACGCACTGTTCACGCAGGGCATGGTGACCCACGCGATCTACCAGAGCCGCGACAGCAGCGGACGCAAGGTCTACCACTTCCCCGAGGACGTGGAGTTGACCGACGACGGCGCGAAGCTCAAGGCCACCGGCGAGACGCTGGAGGTGATTCCCTCCGCGAAGATGTCGAAGTCGAAGAAGAACGTGGTCGACCCGGTGAACATCGTCGCTCAATACGGCGCCGACACCGCGCGCTGGTTCGTGATGTCCGACTCGCCGCCCGAGCGCGACGTCGAGTGGACGGCCTCCGGCGCCGAGGCCGCGTCGAAGGGCTTCCTGTTCAACACCTCCATCGCCCGGCTCTACAGCTTCACCAACACGCTGGCGAAGTCGCAGGCCGGTGCCGCGGCGAAGAAACAGGCCATGGCCACCATGGCCCAGTTGATGAGTCCGATGACCCCGCACCTCGCCGAGGAAATCTGGCACTTGCTGGGCGGCGAAGGGCTGGTGGCGAAGGCCCCGTGGCCCGTGGCCGACCCGGAGATGCTGGTGGAAGACACCGTGACCCTGCCGGTTCAGGTCAACGGCAAGCGGCGCGACCAGATCACCGTTCCGAAGGACATGGACAAGGCCGACATCGAGGCGCTGGCCCTCGCCACCGCCGGTGCGCAACGCGCGCTCGACGGCAAGACGCCGAAGAAGGTCATCGTCGTGCCCGGCCGCATCGTCAACGTGGTCGCCTGATGAAACTCGCCCCCCGCGACGCCCCGCGCTTCTTCGCGAAGCCGCAGGCCGGGCTTGCGGGGGTGCTGATCTTTGGCTCCGACCCGATGCGCGTGGCGCTGAAGCGCCAAGAACTGATCGCCGCGCTCGTCGGGCCGCAGGGCGAGGAGGAGATGCGGCTGACCCGGATGTCCGCCGCCAGTCTGCGCAAGGAGCCGGCCCTCCTCGCCGATGCCATCAAGGCGCAGGGGTTCTTCCCCGGTCCGCGCGTGGCTTTTGTCGAGGACGCCACCGACGCGCTTGGCAAAAACATCCTGCCCGCGCTGGAAAGCTGGGCGGAGGGCGACGCAACGGTTGTCGTCACCGCCGGCAACCTCACGCCGCGCTCCGCGCTGCGCAAGTTCTTCGAGGGTCATCCCAACGCCTATGCCGCCGCGATCTACGACGATCCGCCCACGCGCGCCGAGATCGAGGCCGAACTGGTCAAGGCGGGCCTCGCGCAAATCAGCCCCGAGGCGATGGACGACATCACGGCGCTGTCGCGCGCGCTCGATCCGGGCGACTTCCGCCAGACCATCGAGAAGCTGTCGCTCTACAAGCTGGGCGATCCGGCGCCGGTCTCGCACGAGGATGTCGAGGCTTGCGCCCCGGTCTCGACCGAGGCCGAGATGGACGACGTGATCCATGCCACCGCCGAGGGCCGCCCCGCCGAGCTTGGGCCGCTGCTGTCGCGGCTGGCGGCGCAGGGGGTCGCGCCGGTCGGGCTGTGCATCGCCGCAACGCGCCATTTCCGCCGCCTGCACGCCGCCGCGTCAGACCCGGAAGGGCCGGGACGCGGCATTTCGCGGCTGCGTCCGCCGGTGCATTTCAAGGCCCGCGACAGGATGCAGCGTCAGGCCAGTGCCTGGGGCGCCGCCCGGCTGGAGGTCGCCCTGAAACTCCTGGTCGACACGGATTTGCAGTTGCTTGTGGAACGGGCGTTGCTCAGGCTGGCGCATATGGCCGGGGCACGGCGTTGATAAACTGAGCGCTGACGCGCGCATGGTTTGCAGAGGGGGGCGCTGCCCCCCTGTGACCCCCCGAGGTATTTTCAGACCAAAGAAGGGGATGGAAGTGTCTTGCGGTGGTGGGGATGCGGGGGCACAGTCCGGGAAAGACAATGGAGCCGATCATGCGCAAGAATCCCGACATCCCCGCCGGCACCCTTCAGTGGATTGCCATCGATTCGAAAATTCTTGGTGAGAACCTGTTGGGCGATCCGTCCACGCGGGAGGTGGTGGTCTATACGCCGCATGGGCACAGTGGCGCGGGGTTGCCGTTGTTGGTGGACATCGTGGGCTATACCGCGGGCGGGCCGGCTCATGTGAACTGGAAGAACTTCGGGGAGAATGTGCCGGAGCGGCTGGACCGGCTGATCCACGAGGGTGCGATGCCGCCTGTCGTAGTGGCCTTCCCCGATTGCTTCACCCGGCTGGGTGGCAACCAGTATATCGACAGTGCCGCGATGGGGCCTTGGGCGACCTGGCTGACCACCGAAATGCTGGAGGCGGTCGAGGGGACGTTTGGCTGTGGCGGGCCGGGCAAGCGGGGTATCTTTGGCAAGTCTTCGGGGGGCTATGGCGCGATTGTCCATGCGATGAAGCACGCCGACGTGTGGTCGGCGGCGGCCTGTCATTCCGGCGACATGGCGTTCGAGCTGTGTTATCTGCCCGACTTCCCCGGCGTTCTGCGCGCGCTCGACAAGGCGGGCGGGATCAAGGCGTTCGTGGAGAAGTTCGAGGCGGGGCCGAAGTTCCCCGGTGACAAGCTGCATGTGCTCATGACGCTGGCGATGGCCGCGACGTATGACCCCGACCCGGATGCCTTCTGCGGTATCCGTCTGCCGGTGGACAGCGAGACCTGTGAGCTGGACGAATCGCTTTGGGCCAACTGGCTGGCGTGGGATCCGGTGCGCATGGCGGACGACCACATTGATGCGTTGAAGTCGCTCAAGGGGTTGTGGATCGAGTGCGGGACGGTGGACCAGTATAACCTCGTCTACGGCGCGCGGCGGCTGCATCGGAAGCTGACTGCGGAAGCGGTGGCGCATGTCTACAAGGAGTTCGACGACAACCATTCGGCGATCGACTACCGGATGGACGAGAGCTTGCCTTATCTGGCCAAGGCGCTCACGGCCTGACGCGCGGCGGCGCGGCCTGACGCGAGGCAGGCGGTGAGGAGGTAGCCGCCGGTGGGGGCTTCCCAGTCGAGCATTTCGCCTGCGGCGTAGAGGGTGGGAAGCGCCTTGAGGCGGTAGGTGTCGAGGGCTTGTGCCGCGATGCCGCCGGCGGTGGAGATGGCCTCAGGCAGCGGGCGGGGGCCGGTGTGTCGCACGGGGAGCGTCTTGACGAGGCGCGCGAGGGCGTCGCCTTCCGGCAGGGGGCGGCCGAATTCCATGAGCAGTGCGAGGCGGGGTGGGTCCAGCCGCAGGGTCTTGCGCAGGTGGGCGGCGACGGTGGCTTTGCCGCGCGGGCGGGCGAGGCGTCGGGCGACTTCCGTTTCGCTCCAGTCGGGGCAGAGGTCGAGGGTCAGCGGTGCGCCTTCGCGGACGGGTTTCGTCAGGGCGTAGACGCCGCTGCCCTCAAGGCCACGGCGGGAGATGACGAATTCGCCGGGGCTTTGCAGGCCGTTGGCCGAGAGGCGCGCGGCCTTCACCGGGGCACCGAAGTGCTTTTCCATGTGGGGCGACCAGTCGACCGTGAGGCCCGCGTTGGCGGGGGCGAAGGGGGCAAGCGGAACGCCCTGTGCCGAGAGCCATTCTGCCCACGCACCGTCGGAGCCGAGGCGGGGCCAGCTTGCGCCGCCCAGCGCGAGGATGGTCGCTTCGGGGGAGACGCGGCGGGGGCCTTCGGGCGTGTCGAACAGGAGGGTGTCGGCGCTGAACCCGGCCCAGCGCCAGCGGGTGTGGAAGGCAACGCCCAGCCCTGACAGCTCTTCAAGCCACGCCCGCAAGAGCGGCGAAGCTTTCATCGCCTTGGGAAAGACGCGCCCCGACGAGCCGGTGAACACCGTCTGCCCGAGCGATTCGGCCCAATGGGCGACGGCATCGGGGGGAAAAGCGCGCACCGCTTCACGGATGAGCGGGGCGGTGCTGCCGGAGTAATGCGTCAGGAAGGTGTCGAGCGGTTCGGCCTTCGTCAGGTTCAGCCCGGACTTGCCCGCCATCAGCAGCTTGCGCCCGAAGGTGGGCTTCGCGTCCACCACCGTCACCGGCACAGCGGCGCGGGCCAGTTCGCCAGCGGCCATCAGCCCCGCCGGGCCAGCACCGACGACCAGCGCACCTTTGATGTTGTGTGGCTCTTCCATGACGGCATACCCTTGGCACCGAAAGGCGAGGCGAACAAGGGGGCGAAATGGACGAGCCGGTGTGTCCGCTGTGCGGACGGGTGATCCCTGAAGGGGTGCCGCAGAGCCGACACCACCTCGTACCGCGGCTCAAGGGCGGCAAGGGGGGCGAGACGGTCTTGCTGCACGCGATCTGCCACAAGGAGATCCACGCGACACTGAGCGAGGCGGAACTGGCGCGCAGCTATGCCACGGTGGAGGCGTTGCGCGCACACCCGAGGCTGGCGAAGTTCATCCGCTGGGTGGCGAAGCGTCCGCCGGGGTTCAACTCGCGCACACCGGGGCCGCGGCGTCGGTAAGGCTTACGGCACCATCCGCTTGATGCCAGCGACGAGTTCGGGCGTGGCGCCCAGTGCATCGGCGGAGAGAGCGCGGGCCTCGTCCAGAAGCCTGTCCGGGGCGGTGATGCGGTCGATCAGCCCCCACGCCAACGCCTCGTCCGCCGCGATCTTCTGCCCGCCCATGAGGATCATCCTGGTCCGCGACGGGCCGATCAGTGCAGCCATGCGGGCCGGGTCGGACGGCTGTGGCAGGAAACCGAGCTTCATCACCGGGTAGAAGAACTTCGCCGTGGGCACGGCGATGCGGATGTCGCAGGCCAGCGCCATGCCGAAGGCCCCGCCCGCGAGCGTGCCGTTCAGTGCCGCGATGGTCAGGCAGGGGGCGGCGGCGACAGCGCCCGAGAGCCGTTCCCAGAGGCCGGATGTCGCCAGCCCGGCGCGCGCCTCGTCGAGGTCGGCCCCGGCGGAGAACACCTTGCCCTCCCCGGTCAACACCAACGCACGCGCCTTCCCGGCGGCGTCCTCGGCAATGTCCGCAAGCTTGGCCAACATCTCGCCGGTCAGCGAATTGGCCTTGTCGGGGCGGGCGATGGTGGCAACCCACAGCCCGTCTTCCCGCTCCAGCCGGATCATCGGGTCAGCCCGATGCGTTGACGAATCACCGCGTCGTTCAGCACCACCTCGCCGCCGCGGAACTCGTCAGCCTCGGCGTCACACATCCACAGCAGCGCCCGCGCGGGCCATTCCGGCGGGATGTGGACGGACCAATCCAGTGCGGCAACCGGGTTCACCCCCGAATCCTTGACCTCCTGCTGCATGTCGGTCGCCACCGTTCCGGGCGACAGCGTGAGCGCGCGAATGCCCGCCTCTTCCTTGTGCAACACCCGCATCAGCATCAGCATCGCCGCCTTCGACGCGCAGTAGTGGCTCCAGCCCTCCAACGCCGTTTGCGCCGCGCCGGAGCCGACCGTCAGCACCGTGCCGCCGCCCGCCTTGCGCATCAGCGGCACAACGGCACGGATACCGTGGTAGGTGCCCTTGAGGTTGATGTCGAAGGCGCGCGCCCAGCCGGACGGGTCGCTGTCGCGCAGCATGTCGATCGGCTCGATGACGCCCGCGTTGTTGATCAACACGTCCACCCCACCGAAGCGATACACCGCCTGGTCCACCGCCCCCTTCACCTGGCTCCACGAGCCGACATCACACGTCACCGCCAGCGCGGTTTCGCCAATTTCGCGGGCAATCGCCCCGATGGCCTCGCCGCTTCGCGCCAGCAGCACGACATTCGCCCCCGCCTGCGAAAACACCTTCGCCGTCGCCGCGCCAATGCCCCGGCTCGCGCCCGTGATGACAACCGTCTTTCCCGTCACATCCATGAAAATTCCTCCCCTTCCCCTCGTTGCTAACCCATGCCCGGGAACCAATCCAGTGTCAGCCGACTTGCAGCGCGGCATTACGCCGGTTACGTCACGGGGAGCAAATGGGGAGCCCACATGACCGAACCTGTCTCGAAGCTGACCGAAATGATGCTGGACGCGGCCCGCAAGGCCGGTGCCGAGGCGGCGGATGCGATTGCCGTCTCGGGGGCGTCGCTGTCCATCGACGTGTTGGCCGGCAAGCTGGAACACGCGGAACGGGCGGAGGGGATCGACATCGGGTTGCGGGTGTTGATCGGGCAAAAGCAGGCGTCGGTCTCGGCGTCGGACGCCTCCGAGCAGACCATCGCGACGATGGCGGAACGCGCCGTGGCGATGGCGCTGGAGACCCCGGACGACCCGACCATCGGCCTCGCCACCCCGGACCAACTCGCCCGAGACTGGGACATCGCCGCGCTGGAACTGTGCGACCCCGCCGACGAGCCTTCCCCCGAGGCGCTGTTGGAGGACGGGCGGCGCACCGAGGCGGCGGCGCTGGAGGTGGCCGGTGTCAGCCAGGTGCAGGCGACCTCCGCCGGCTACGGACGCCGCGAGATCGCGCTGGCCGCAACCAACGGTTTCGCCGGGAGCTACGCCCGGACCGACCGCGCCATTTCCATCGCCGCGATCAGCGGTGAGGGGGCCAACATGGAGCGGGATTACAACGGCGAGGGGCGTGTTTTCCAGGCCGACCTGCCGGATGCCGCCGAGATCGGGCGGATCGCCGGGGAGCGTGCCGTGGCGCGTGTCGGGGCGCGTGCGCCCGCCACGGGACAATACCCCGTGCTGTTCGACGAGCGCGTGTCGTCGTCGCTGGTGGGGCACCTGCTCGCCGCGGTCAACGGCGCATCCATCGTGCGCGGCGCGTCCTTCCTGCGCGACAAGCTGGGCGCGCGCGTCCTGCCCGAGGGGATTTCGCTGATCGAAGACCCGCACCGCCCGCGCATCTCCGGCTCGCGCCCCTTCGACAGCGAGGGCCTGCCGACCGCCCGCCGCGCCATCGTCGAAGACGGTGTGCTGACCGGCTGGACGCTGGACCTCGCCTCCGCCCGCAAGCTGGGCATGGCCTCCACCGCCAACGCCGCGCGCGGCACCTCGTCGCCTCCCTCGCCCTCCGCGGGCAATGTCGCGCTGACGCAAGGCCCCGAGACGCGCGAGGCGCTCATCGCGGGGATGGGCACCGGGCTGCTCGTCACCTCGCTGATCGGCTCCACGATCAACCCCAACACCGGCGACTATTCGCGCGGTGCCGCCGGGTTCTGGGTCGAGAACGGCGAGATCGCCTACCCGGTGAACGAATGCACCATCGCGGGCAACCTGATCGACATGTTGTCCCGGATCGTTCCCGCCAACGACGCGCGGCCCCATCATTCGCGCATGGTGCCGTCGATCCTGATCGAAGGGCTGACCCTTGCCGGCAACTGACGACCTCACCCTGCTGGCGGAAACCGCCCGCGCGGCGGGGGAGATCGCGCGCGGCTATTTCAAGCGCAGCCCGAAAGTCTGGCACAAGCCCGATTCCGCAGGCCCCGTCACGCAGGCAGACCTCGAGGTGAACGAACTCCTTGAAGACCGCCTGCGCACCGCCCGCCCCGGCTACGGCTGGCTCTCGGAAGAGACCCCGGACGACGGCGCGCGCCTCGACAGCGCAAGGCTGTTCATCGTCGACCCCCTCGACGGCACCCGTGCCTTCATCGAGGGCAATTCCTCCTGGGCACATTCGCTGGCGGTGGTCGACAACGGCATCCCCGTCGCTGCCGCCGTCTACCTGCCGATGTCCGACAAGATGTATCTCGCCGCGCAAGGCAAGGGCGCGACCCTCAACGGCGACCCGATCCGCGTCACGGACACCCCCGTGCTCGACGGCGCTGCCGTCCTCGCAGTACGCTCCAACTTCCAGCCGTGGTTCTGGTCAAACGCGGCGATCCCCGGCGTCAAGCGCCACTTCCGCTCGTCGCTCGCCTACCGCATGGCGCTCGTCGCCGAAGGCCGGTTCGACGCGATGCTGACCCTGCGCCCCACATGGGAATGGGACGTCGCCGCCGGTGCCCTGCTCATCGAGGAAGCCGGCGGGCGCGCTTGCGACAAGCGCGGCGCGGTGTTGCGGTTCAACCGCCCCACGCCACAACTCAACGGCATCGTCGCGGCCAATCTCGCACTTCAGGCAGAGGCCTGCGAACGGCTCGTCTGACACCCCGCAACAAGCCTTGCACATCGCCGCAAGCTGGCGCTAACATTCCGCCGAAAGCTTTGCGAAAAGGACATTCCGCCGTGACCGACGCACCCAAACGCCCCCTGACCCTGCGCGACGTATCGGAAGCCTCGGGGGTTTCGGAGATGACTGTCAGCCGGGTGCTGCGCAACCGGGGAGACGTGTCGGAGAACACCCGTCAACGGGTTCTGGCGGCGTCCAAGGAACTGGGCTACGTGCCCAACAAGATCGCCGGGGCGCTGGCGTCGCAGCGGGTCAATCTCGTCGGCGTGATCATCCCGTCGCTGTCCAACATGGTGTTCCCGCAGGTGCTTTCGGCGATTTCCGAGGTCCTCGACAACACCGACCTCCAGCCGGTTGTCGGCGTGACCAACTACCTGCCCGAACGCGAGGAAAAGGTGCTCTACGAGATGCTTTCGTGGCGGCCGTCCGGCGTGATCATCGCCGGGCTGGAGCATTCGGATGCGTCCAAGGCGATGCTGCGCAGCGCGGGCATTCCTGTCGTCGAGATCATGGACACCGACGGGCTGGCGATCGACTCCGTCGTGGGCATTTCGCACCGCCGCGCGGGCCGCAAGATGGGCGAGGCGATCATCAGGGCCGGCTATCGCCGCATCGGTTTCCTCGGCACCAAGATGCCGCTCGACCACCGCGCCCGCAAACGGTTCGAAGGCTTCACCGAGGCGCTGGCGAAGGCCGGGCTGGAGGTGGCCGACCAGGAGTTCTACGAAGGCGGATCGGCGCTGGCGAA
>PDWI01010936.1_pt1 | contig 10056 bp, 4 predicted proteins | sample 1430891 | NCBI WGS metagenome assembly PDWI01 (sample SAMN01162508, study PRJNA174530) | Oral metagenome, whole genome shotgun sequencing project. | biome: Marine environment; feature: Marine mammal; material: Swab sample of the gingival sulcus; isolation source: swab sample of gingival sulcus... | reverse complement strand
CGACTGGCGTATACACCGGCGTGGTCGCTTCGCGCGTGCTCAATATGCGCTTTCGCACGGCGCTGCTCGCCAATTTAATTGGCGTCTTGATGAGCGGAACGATTGTGACGCTCATCACGGCTGGCGTCTTAAGATTTTAACGCGACCCTTTTTATTGGATAAGATGTGGTAGTCGCCGGCATCTGTTTTGACGACGGCCTGTTTAAAATATCCCGATAACAGTTTTGCGATCGTCCTCAGGCCATCTTGCCAACTGTAGTTTTCGTGGATGACGCGCCCGCATAGTGATAGGTCATTTGCAGCGCATAATCGCCTTGTAACTTCAATTTTTTAATCGTCACCTTGTCGTAGGTGGCGATTGATTTTTTTGCGACGTTCGAGAGCGTGGCTGCAATAAATGATTCTCGATTTAATATTTCGGTCAACTCGTCTTTCAATTTTCACCTCCGTCGTCATTGTAGTCATCATATCATAAAACCTACTAAAATGCTCTGATTTATTTGAAAAATAAGATTAATATATACACTTGAAACGGCGCAATTTGTGTACTATACTATAGGTGAGTCTTATTGCTTTAACCCGTTTTGTGCACGCAGTTTTACGCAATTCGGGACAAAATGCTTTACATGTAGAAATAACGCAGAAAAATTCTAATACCAAGGGGGGAGATATCCATGAGTAGTAAAGTAATGAAGACAATGGACGGCAACACGGCGGCGGCTTACGTATCGTATGCATTTACAGACGTCGCGGCGATTTATCCGATTACACCTTCTTCAAACATGGCGGAGTTTGTCGACGAGTGGGCTGCAAACGGCAAAAAGAACATTTTTAACCAAACAGTACAGGTTACGGAGATGCAATCAGAAGGCGGTGCATCGGGCGCTGTACACGGATCGTTGCAGGGCGGTGCGTTGACGACGACCTATACGGCGTCGCAGGGCTTGCTCTTGATGATTCCGAACATGTATAAAATTGCCGGTGAACTGTTGCCGGGCGTATTCCACGTCTCGGCGCGTGCGGTGGCATCACACGCACTTTCGATCTTTGGCGATCATTCAGACGTCATGGCGGCTAGGCAAACTGGTTTTGCCATGATTTCATCTGCATCTGTTCAAGAAGTTATGGACTTGGGGGGCGTCGCTCACTTGGCGGCAATCAAGTCAAGCGTTCCGTTTTTACACTTCTTTGATGGATTTAGAACATCACACGAGATTCAAAAAATAGAACAAATTGATTATAGCGTATTTAACGACTTAGTCGATCACGCTGCAGTTAAGGCGTTTAAGCAGAAGTCGCTCAACCCAGAGCACCCGGTAACGCGTGGTACGGCGCAAAATCCGGATATTTTCTTCCAGGCCAGAGAATCTGCTAACCAATACTACGATCGCGTTCCGCAAATCGTCATCGACTACATGGAAAAAATCAGCGAAGTGACGGGCAGAGAATACAAGCCATTTAACTACTACGGTGCTGAAGATGCCGAAAACGTCATCATCGCAATGGGTTCAGTCTGTGAGACGATTGGCGAAACTGTCGACTATTTACTCGAAAAGGGCGAAAAGGTCGGTCTCTTAAAAGTGAGACTATATAGACCATTTGTGCCGCAATTGATGTTTGATGCCTTGCCGAAGACAGTCAAGCGCATTGCCGTATTAGATAGAACTAAAGAACCGGGCGGCATTGGCGAGCCGCTTTACCTAGACGTGCGTTCTGCTTTTTACGATTCCGATAGGTCACCGCAAATCGTCGGTGGTCGCTATGGTTTGGGTTCGAAAGACACCACGCCGTCGCAAATTAACGCAGTATATAAGATGTTAAAAGGCGAATTAAAGAATAACTTTACAGTTGGTATTAACGATGACGTTACGCACTTATCGCTCGACGTCGACGAGAAAATTATCACCGCACCGAAGGGCACAGTGCGCTGTATGTTCTGGGGGCTCGGTTCAGACGGTACGGTCGGCGCCAATAAATCGGCGATTAAAATCATCGGCGACAACACCGATAAATACGCACAGGGATATTTTGCCTACGACTCCAAAAAGTCCGGTGGCGTTACAATTTCTCACTTGCGCTTTGGTGACACGCCGATTCACTCGACGTATTTAATCGACGAAGCAGACTACATGGCTTGCCACAATCAGTCCTATGTCTATCAGTACGACATGCTAAAATCGCTTAAAAAAGGCGGTACGTTTGTACTCAACACCATTTGGAATAAAGAGGAACTCGACGCCAATTTACCGGGCGAAATCAAAAAGTACATCGCCGAAAACGACATCAAATTTTACACGATAAACGCAACTAAGATCGCCGAGGAAGTCGGTCTTGGCAATCGCATCAACATGGTCATGCAAGCCGCCTTCTTTAAACTGGCAGAAGTGCTCGACATCGACAAAGCGGTTTCATTGCTCAAGGAAGCAATCGTCAAGTCTTACGGCAAGAAGGGCGAGCACATCGTCAAGATGAACCACGAGGCAGTCGATCACGGCATCGAAAGCTTAGTCCACATCGAAGTGCCACAGAATTGGAAAGACGCCGAAGGCACAGCTGCCGAAACCAAAAATGACCCTGAATTTATCGCCAAGGTATTGCGTCCGATGGCAGCGCAGCGCGGCGACGACTTGCCGGTATCGACATTTGCCGGTCGCGAAGACGGTACTTTTGAACACGGCACGGCTGCTTACGAGAAGCGCGCCATCGCAGTCAACGTTCCGGAGTGGTTGTCGGAGAACTGCATTCAGTGTAATCAGTGCTCGTTCGTCTGCCCGCACGCCGCGATTCGTCCGTTCTTGTTAGACGCGAAGGAAGAAAGCGCCAAGCCGGAGACCTTCAATACACTGAAGGCATCGGGCAAGGGCTTTGAAGATTTAACTTATAAAATTCAAGTATCTACGATGGACTGCACGGGCTGCGGTAACTGCGCAGACGTCTGTCCGGCTAAGAATAAGGCGCTCGTCATGAAGCCGCTCGAAACGCAGCTTGAAGCGCAAGTTCCGAACTGGGATTACGCCATGGAACTCGAGATTAAAGACGACAAGATGAGCAAGACGACGGTTAAGGGCAGCCAGTTTGCACAACCGCTCTTCGAATTCTCGGGCGCTTGTGCTGGTTGTGGTGAAACGCCTTACATGAAGTTGATCACGCAGCTGTACGGCGACCATATGATGATCGCAAACGCCACCGGGTGTTCTTCAATCTGGGGCGGCTCGGCACCTTCGACGCCTTACACTAAAAACTGTGAGGGCAAGGGTCCGGCTTGGGCGAACTCGCTCTTTGAGGACAACGCGGAATACGGCTTGGGTATGAAACTGGCCGTTAATAAAGTGCGCGAAAAGTTAAAGCTCTTAATGGAAGAGATGATTGCGCTCAACGTCGACGTGGCGCCGTTTGAAGCTTGGCTTGAGGGCATTGACGACGCGGCTGCATCAAAAGCTGCTACAATGCAGATCTTGCCGCTCTTTGGCAAGGATTTGGGCGATGCCAGAGCAAATCAGATATTAGCTGAAATCGAGGACTTAAAAGACTACTTAATTCAAAAATCCGTATGGATTATCGGCGGCGACGGCTGGGCATACGACATCGGTTATGGCGGCTTAGACCACGCCTTGGCTTCTGGACAAAATATCAACGTCTTCGTATTCGATACAGAAGTTTACTCTAACACGGGCGGTCAGTCTTCTAAATCGACACCAGTTGCCGCTACTGCTAAGTTTGCCGCAGCCGGTAAGCGCGTCAAGAAGAAAGACCTCGGTTTGATGATGACGACCTACGGTTATATTTACGTCGCACAAGTTTCGATGGGTGCCGATAAAAACCAAACGTTGAAGGCGCTTAAAGAAGCTGAAAGCTACGATGGTCCATCACTGGTCATCGCCTATGCACCGTGTATCGCGCACGGCATTCAAGCGGGTATGGGTAGAACGCAAAATCAAGAAAAAGAAGCCGTATTATCTGGTTACTGGCACTTGTGGCGCTTCGACCCAAGGTTGGCAGACCAAGGCAAAAATCCGTTTACTATGGATTCTAAACCGCCGAAGAAGAGCTTCCAAGACTTCTTGAAGTCAGAGGTCAGATACACAGCCTTGCAAAAGGCGTTCCCCGAAGTCGCTCAAGAATTGTTCGATCGTGCCGAAGAGCAGGCACAAGAACGTTATCAAAGCTATTTGCGAATGGCGGCTATGGAATACTAATCTTATAAAAGAGAAGATTTTTTGGGTGTCGGCTTTGTCGACACCACGAAAGCTCGACGATGTCGAGCTTTCATACTTTTTATGAGATTTATTCATTTTTTTTGGGTATCTATTAAGTCAGAATTGTTTTTGTGCCGATATATTCACTATACTGAGCCCCGCTTCACCTCTAGTTGTGATGCGTTGTCCGTCAGATCACGAGGAGTTTACGATGTTTAAATATTACGACGATTGGTATACTTACAAAAGAGAAACTCGAAAAATTATTATGACTAATCCCCAGCTGGCAAAATCCGAATTAATCGAAACGGAAAAGACGGATTATTACAAGGAAAATACTAAGTATAGAATCATGACCGATCTTCATCACGTCATGTGCGATAATCTGTTGGCCGATTACGATAGCGCCGTGCAGCGCGGCAGCAATTTGCTAAAAGAGCTAGAAAAAGCCGATTATCCAAATTTATTGGCAGAGACCTATCACGCATTGGGTATCGCGTTTCTTTCCCTCGGCATCGCCAACGAGGTGATACACTGTTATAGTAACATTATCAGCATTGAAGAAGAAAACGGTCGGACGAACCTCACCAGTGTCGCCTATATTAATATTGGTACGATGTATCAAGATTTAGATGATTACGAAAGTGCGTACGAGATGTATCGCAAAGCTTATCTGAGTTTAATGGATGGCAGATGTGGCATTGTTATAAACGAGTCGATACGCGCCAATGCGCTGGCCAATTTAGTATTTATTTGTAGTTACTTAGGCTATTTGGACGAGGCCAAAGAAAACTATAACAAATTGGTGGAAATTGAAGTAGACGAGAGCGAATCCTACACGCGACAATTAGTTGATTCTGCCAAAATGGTATATTTCGGGCGCACTGGAAATTTTGCAGACAGTAGACGCTGTTGTGAGAGCATACTAGACGCGGTGCTTGATAAATGCGATACGGTTTCGAAATTAGAGGACGTTATAGACTATTGTCAAATATGTCGCGACGCGGGTTTGGATTATGACTTATATATGGACATTGTACTCAATTTTGAGGACAGCGAATTAGTGGACGTGCCGGCCAATAAACTGGTCAAGTACTTTTCGTTTTTAGCTGAATATTATTTGTCGATTGGCAACACTAAAAAGTCGTATCATCACTATATGAATGTGGCGAAGTACTCGCAAATTGCACTGCGCTTTAGCAACGAATTACAACTTAAGGCCGTACAAATTCGACAAGAGTTAGACCGCGTACGCGAAAAGAGCGAATTTGCACTACTAAAGAATAAAGAACTCAGCGAGATTACAAAAGAAGCGCTCTTGATGCGCAACAAGTTACAAGAGGCCTACAATAAGATTAAGACGATATCAATGCTCGGCAGCGGCTTGACGACGGCGACCGAGTTTAGCGAATTAGCCGATATGGTGTACGACATCATCCGCGAGAAGATGCACGTTACGGGCTTTGTTTTAATGTCTCGCTACAGTGATGATAGCTTGGAATCGGTTTCGGTTTACGGTGTGTCAGATGAAGAATCAAATATTAGAATAGCTTTAGACAATGCACAAAGTCAGTATGTGAAAAGTTATCTCGAAAATAGAACCATAGTCGTCGACGACGTTACAGATGTCGTTAGAAAGAACGATGCCATTCCGACGTTTGAACACATTGTTGAATCGATCGTTTTTATTCCGCTTTCTTACGATAATGAAGTCATTGGCGTATTTTCTGTTCAAACCATTCACAAGGGTGCATACGACAATGAAAAAGTTGATTTTTTAAAGTCGATTTCACCGTATTTATCGATTGCGCTAAACAATGTCAACAAGGCGCGCGTTTTGAGAAACGAAATCGAATCGCACAGAAAGACACAGCATCAGCTGGAAGAAGTTAACTTGTATTTGAAAAACCTGTCTTCTCTCGACGGCCTAACTCAGGTCAGCAACCGCCGCGCCTTTGGCGAAGCGTATCTCAACTTGTTGAAAAATGCCATGCAGCAAGATAAATCGATAGCGGTTATTATGATCGATATTGACTACTTTAAAAAATTTAACGATCGCTATGGTCACATCAAAGGAGATGAAGCGCTGATTAAAGTCGCCCAAAAAATAAACGAGGTCTTTAAGGACGACAGTTCGGTTTTTGCCAGATTTGGCGGCGAAGAATTTATTGCCGTGCGCATCGGCTATACGTTAAAAGAGTTAAAGGAAACGTGCGAACAGATTAGGGTGTCAATCTGCAATTTATTAATCCCCAACGAGGATACCGCAAGCGGTTATTTGAGTGTCAGCGTGGGTGCTGCATTTAAACAAGAGGCTTCGCTAGATCTGAAAGCACCTTTGATGAAGTGTGCCGACGAGCTCTTATACGTTGCCAAAGGCAATGGTCGAAATCGATCTGAGGTAGCGGTATTGTCGTAAAAGAGGTGTTTTGTGTCAGATGATAATCGCAGTGTCTATAAACTAATTGAAAATATACTTACATTGGCTGAAAAATCAATCGACGATGCCTTGCGACAAGTAACGGCATTAAAGTCCACTAGCGCAGGCCTATTAGCCATCGCGCTGAGGGCGTTAAGTGCGCGCTTATACCTTAAAAAACACGACTATTTTACGGCCTTTCAGGAAATAAAATTTATTAATTCCAATAATGTGCTAATGGAAGATGATATGGTGCGCGCCCTGTATTACGAAGCGCTCGGCGATATTTATTCGGCATATTATTTATTTAACAGCGCCAATGACTATTATTTGGACGCCGTATACGACGTGGGGCGTTTTACGCGAAATAATATCAAAGCGCTATTTTATTACAAAACGGCGTTAAGTTATATTGCGATGAATGATTATATGATGGCCGAAGCCTATTTTATAAGATCGCTTGAAAATTACGATAAAAATGCACTTTGTCCACTAACGGAAAAATTAGAGGGCAAAATATATGGCGGCTTAATTCGCGCTTCAATTCGTGCAAATCACTTTGAGGACGTCGAAAAGAACTTGCTGAAATTAACTTTGCTGATGGAATCGGATGAACCATATGTAAAGACGGAATATCTATTTAGTCAGCTCGATTATTTAATATACCATGAAAAATATGAAGCGCTCGATGAACTATTTCAAGAAGGCGTTGATTGGTTTAAAGGCAATAATGACAAGGTGATGTTATTGCGCTTTTCCAATCGGTATTATACCTGTTGTAAACGACGACAAGCGCGTTGCGAGGAAATTATAGCTGGTATTGAGGCGTGCTTGTCTTATGTAGGAGACTACCATTATTCGCATTCTTATCAGCGGTTGTTAAAAACGTTGATTAGTTGTCATCAGACCGTTGGCAATTTGGAAAGGGCGGTTGCGATGTATCACAAGTACGTCGTTCACGTCAAGCGCACTGAAAACTATACGAACGGATTGGCAAGAGAGGCCTTAATTGTTTATAAGGCTGAGTTCTTTGACAACAGAGAACAGTTAATTATTGACGAAAAAGATAGAAGAATTGTTGAACAAAACGACATGCTAAAGCGCGAAATGTTGCGTTTAAAGCTGATTAGCGACATCGGCAAACAAATTGTCGACAGTTCGAACTACGGTTTGATTTCGGATATAATGCTCAAGTATTTAAGTCGAGATTTCAGCATAGATGCCGCATCGCTCGTGATGAGTTCAGAAGAAGATGAACAGCTCGTTTATTTGAACTACGCAGAGGGTGGGCAGAATAGAATTTTGCCGCCGATTCATATTGGCGATGAAGAAAATTTACTGGCCGAGTGCGTGAGCAGTCGACAAATTATATATATTGATGATATTGCCAACCGTACAGACGATAGCGAAAGAGCTGCCTTCTTTGCAGGCAATCGACAGGTCGGTTCTGTTTTGGCATGCCCCATTCTCTATGAAGAGCAGGTGATCGGCGCCTATTCTTTTCAATCTGAGAAGTGCCGCGCTTACGATATGATCGACGTCAAATTGGTCAAAGAAATTGCTACGTTTTTGGCAATATCTATCATCAACACGCAGAAGGCGTATGCGTTACAGCGCGCTGAAAAAGAGACGCTTAGATTAAATGGCGATTTAGAAAGCGTGCAAAACCAATTTGATTTAACTAAATGCCAAGACGGCTTGACCAAAATATACAATCGTTACTATTTAGAAGAACAGTACGAGAAATTTGTAGATTTGGCAAGTGAAAAGAATAAAGTTGTGGCGGCTTATTTAGTTGACATCGACAATTTTGATGGCTACAATAATCGCTATGGCATCTTAGAGGGCGATAACGTATTAGTCGTCATTGCAAATATCTTAGACAATAGCTATGAAGGTGAAGAGCGCATTTTGGTAAGGTATCGCAGCGATGAATTCATTTGTCTTGAAATGGTCAATGACGTGGCAGAAGTAGCGCGCAATAGCCGCCTTATTTGCGATTCTGTGCAAAAAATTGCACTTCCGTTCGAGGGCTCAAAATCGGGTGTGTTGACCGTTTGTGTCGGTGCCAATGTCGTATTAAGCGAGACGCCCTGTGCATTGAACGATTTAATCGATGCCACCTATAAGGCGTTATATAAGGCTAAGAATATGGGAAATAGCTCAGTTTGCACTGCGAAAAATGGAGATGTAATATGAGTATGCACGAGCAATACATTAGTCGCGTTAGGGAAATAATAGCTAAATATCCAGAAAATGAAGCGCGTATCAGCGCGTGTGAGGACGAGTTGGACGATGCGACAGCGGAAGAGCGTTTAATCTGTCTTTACGCAATCGTCTTGACTTATTTTGCATCATCGCGCTTTGAAGAATCTTTGTCCAATGTGACGGCAATGCTCAAGTTGGCAATCAATGTCGGCAATCATTATTTTATCGTCTACGCCTATAATTTGATGGGCGTACTCTATACTTATTTAGACATTTATTGCAATGCCTATGAAGCTTATTTAATGGCGCGCGAGATGGCGATATACCACGAAATCGATGGCGTGTTAGAGATGATTTACAACAATATTGGCGAAGTTATGATCAATGTAGGTGATTATGAGAGCGCTGCGCACTATTACGAACGCGCTTGTGAGCCGTTTAGAAAAGATTTTGATCACAGCAGTAAATTGTTTAGCCCAGTATACGTTGCCAATTTGGCGCGCACTTATTTTTATCAGGGTAAATTGGATGAGGGATGTAATTTATTAAAGACGCTAGATTATTTACCGAGTGAACAAGCGTATACTTATCGCGCTGAAGCCGAAGTCGTATACTTAGAAAAAATTGACGATTTAGATGGCGTTATGAATATTTTTCAAAAGGCGATGGTCGATATTGATAGCAAGGTCGATAAGAAGACGCTGATCGACATCGCGATTACCTGTTGCGAGATATTTGAAAAGCGCGGTATGGTGTATAGCCATTTGTTGGACTCGCTGGTAATCGTATGCAGATATGCCGAAAAATTTCAACTGTATCGCTCGTGTTCCCATTTAGAGCGGTTGATAGGAAATATTTACAGCGCAAACGGAGATGTCAAAGCGGCGCTCGACGCCTATCAGAAGAGCATGTATTTCGTTGAAAAAGACAGCGATTTTAAAAAGTATGTCTTGCTGTCGGCGCTAAATGTCAGAGTTGATATGAATGCACGGCACCACGATTTAGTCTTGATAGAAGAAAAGGAAAGCGAGCTATCGCAGGCGCATCAGCAAATTGCACAGACATCTGATCAGATTGAATTAATTAAGAGCATTGGCCTAAAAATGGCAACGCTGGTCGATTATCGCGAATTGTCGATAAGCGTTTACTCTCAATTAAAGCGATTGTTGCCAATTGATTATTTTTATATTTTATTGAAAGATGAAGAATTAAGACGTGAAATGCCGTGTATTT
>PDWI01010935.1_pt1 | contig 10056 bp, 3 predicted proteins | sample 1430891 | NCBI WGS metagenome assembly PDWI01 (sample SAMN01162508, study PRJNA174530) | Oral metagenome, whole genome shotgun sequencing project. | biome: Marine environment; feature: Marine mammal; material: Swab sample of the gingival sulcus; isolation source: swab sample of gingival sulcus... | reverse complement strand
GATCTTCGCTATTTTTTTCACTTCGCAATTTATTTGCAAGGTGAGTAGCGTGGTCAGTTCTTTTTGATTTGTTTTCATCGTTAAGCACATCAAGAACAAAGGGATTGCCGAGGTAAATAACTTCGGTAACAATATCTAAATCGGCATCGCTGGTAATAACCTTGTTGTCTTGCAAAACAAAATTCAAAATCTTATTTTTAATTTTCACATGAATAGAACCTTGCTCACCATGATAAATGTTATTAATTTGACTGTTAAACTCACTGTTTAAAGTTTTGCGCAAAATACCCTTGATAATTGTTGCTTCCGAAATATTTAAAATTTTTGAGAAACGATCTTTCAAAGCAATAAGCTCGTTGGGCTCAATCGAAATATTTTTTGCAAGTTCAGTTAAAACTTCTTCCAAAGCCTTTTCGTCTTTTAGATATTTTTCACGATTTGCCAAAAGCTTTGCAGTAAATTCCCGCAATGTGCTTTTATATTTTTCAGACTCGGAAAAGTGCATGTCCACAATCGAAGTTGCAGAACCAACCAAGTCGCCAAACGCCTTAGAATACTCGCCGAGCATTTTTTCTTTCTTGTTATAGAAAGAATTAAACACGGCATAAAGCACCTTCCCGACCGTACTTTTACCGGTGTTATTTTCTCCGCCGATAACAGTCAGGCCGTCCAGCTCTACATCCGCAGATCTTACCTTTCCAATATTTTCTATTTTTATACGCATAATTTCACCTACTTATTTCGTAAGTTTATTATAGCACTAAAAGCCCTATCTGTCTAGCTTATTTTTCAGAAATAAAAAAGGCAACGAAAACTTAATTTCGTTGCCTTTAGTCTTTGCTTTTAAAAGCGTACGCTTTTATAGCTTAGTTGCTAATCTTATGGTGTAAATACAAGACGCAAACCAATATATTTACTAGCAGTTGATGGCAAATAATTTAGCTTACGAGCCCCTACTGAACCATAGTACTGATACTCATTATAAGACCCACCACGAGTCATACGTTGTTCATTATTATCGTCAGCTCCAAGAGGATTTTTTATAACATCCCCCACTTTATAAGCATCATCATTAGACTCAACATTACGATTATATCTATCAAAGCACCACTCTGCAACATTACCCGACATATGGTACATACCAAATTGATTTGGTTTAATACTATGGTCATTAAGTTTGTAGTTCACATCGGTTTTGAATATAATACCACCCTTTGTTACATCTACAGCCTTTGTTGGAGCGATATATCCGGGAGGTTTAGGAGTAGGATTAGTACCCAGATCAAATTCTCCTTTCGCATAGCAATATTCACGGCAGACAAAAAGGTTTCTCATAGCACCATGTATAGACTCAGGAGAACCACTAACAGCGTCAACACGAGTGAAGTAATAAGCCTTACCTGTAACTATTTGCGAGTTATAACCTGATCCCGCCGTACCGTCTTCATCCGGTAATTTTGCACCTTGGAAACGAGCAGCATATTCCCATTCAGCCTCAGTGGGTAATCTAAAGCCTTTCTTTGTAAGATCCATAGTAATATTAGAATCCTTAGTAAGCCCTGAAGTAGATGTAATTATTGATCCACCATCTACCTTTCCTGTGTTTTTATCATAAGTACCACCAAGTTTATAAACTCTTTCCTCATTATAAAGTCCCGGCTTTATACTGGTATAAGCATTACAGAATACTATTGCATCAAACCATGTAATATTTGTTACAGGCTTATTATCATTAGCATTACTAGTACCTTCACCAAAGTCATAACCCGCACTATGTTCCCGAACATGCTTCCAAAGTTTATTTGTAATCTCAGTTTTTCCCATAGAGAAGGAATTAAGTTTAACCTTAGGTCTATCGGGTAAGAAACAACCTCCCCAGTCCAGCATATGATCACTTATAGAGCCAGGCATATCACCCGTTGATCCCGGATTAAGACCTTCTACCGTTACAGGGATTGGCTTAAATCCATAGTCACCTATTTCCTTATCGCCAATTATTATATCTCCCATATCAGAGCCTGCTAACGGCATTTCAGAGTCTAATTCTTGACCAAGAACATTCACAATAGAATGCCTTTCAACTTCAATAACTTCACCGGTACTTTGAACAGTTCCCTTAACTCTTACAGTAACACGGAATGACTGTGGATGAAGTATATCATATTCTCTATTCGTTTGTTTATCGGTTTCAATACTTCCATCCTCTTTTTTATGAATAAGCGTAAAGTTTACAACTTTATCGTCACTCGGTTCTTTTGTTACCAGACCTTCAGTTAAATTGTCTGTATCAAGATAGAGTTTTTCATAAGACCATTTATAAGTTACATCCGTCAAGCCTGTTACAGCCACTGTTAAAGTGTTATCTACAAAATCCTTTACCACATCTTCGCCTGAAACAGGATCTTTTTCTGTAATCCCACCATAAAGAGAATCACCCTTTATATATCCCGTAGGCAGATTAATTTCTGCAGGTGTAAGCGTTATGGTTGTATCAATGGAGCTGTCAAGTGCCCACTTGGCTTGAAGTGCTATATCCTTAGTTCCTATAGTAATAGTTTCACTGCCGGTTCCTGTAAATTCAGTTTGAGCAGTATTTGTTGAAGGTGGATTCACCCAAGTCCAGCCTGTACAATTATAACCATATCTTTCAATTTCATCTTTTGAAGGCACAGTTACCGTAGTACTTTCAATTACCTTTATTTTCTTAACCAGCGTAAGCTGATGTCCTTCTTTAACCTTACCACCATTTAAGTCAAGTGTTAGGGTTATAACAGCCTTTCCTGTAAGTTTCCATACAGGATATAGTGTAATGTCATTTCCCTTAAGTGGCAGCTTTTTATTTGCATCTAAAGAAGACGCAAAGTAGAAAGGTGCAGAAGTTTGATTAGGCTCTGTTGCCCAACCAATACATTCATACTCATTTACACCTTCAGTTTTTGTAAGCTTGCTTTCATCAGGTACGGTAAAGTAATTAGTCTCTCCATCAGCTGTAGTTTCGCGCAATTTCTGCGGTGCTGTAGATATAGAATCAGCCGGATTTAGCACACCACCATCAAGGTTCACAGTAACTGTAGTAGCATCTACCATAACAGCTTTAAGTGTTATAGGAGTTTCGCTCAAAGTTAAGTTATTACCTGCTTCAACATATTGAGGCCCATTTTCTTTTGCATTTTCTGACCAACCAGCGAAGATTTTATCTGCAGGTTCAGTTTTTCCTGTTAATGCATTATAGCCAGGAGCTGTATTTGCATCTGCATAGTTGTAGTCTTTAATGTAAGACTCACCATCTGCATCTTCGAATGTATATCTAACTTTAATGTGTTTCCATACAGGAACAAGGTTAATACTTCCAGGAGCACTAGGAACTGTAATAGTTTCGCTACCGGTACCTTTGTAAAGCTCATCTACATTTCCATCTGCATAGTCATGGTCAGGGTCTGAAGTATCTTTCCAACCAAGGAATTCATAGTCATCTACAAATTCTCCGATTCCAAGCACTCGTTCAATCTGATTTTTATTTGGTACAGTAAGAGTTTCGCCCGCAACCATCTTTGGGTTTGTTACTATGGCATCTGCTCCACCTGCATTTTTATCTATTGTTTCTCTTCCTAAGTCGATTGTTACAGGAATAACAGTTCCCCAGACAGGTTTTAGCGTTACATCATTTTCACCCGGAGTAAATTTCTTTCCAGCTTCAATATAATTAGCACCACCAAGATTTCCGTCAGATGACCAGCCTAAGAGTTTTTTATCGTTAGGTTCAGGATCACCTGTAATTTCTGTATAACTAGGAACATCTCTTTCAACATTTATAGTCCAATCTCTAGTTTTATTGGGGCTTATACCGGCTATCTCAAAAGTATATTTTGATTTAAGCTTGTTCCATGCAGGGTATAAAATTACGCTACTTGTAGCTATGGTAATTTGAGTATTAGTAATTGTATCATATTCAGCTACATTTGCATTTTCAGTACTTGCCCAACCTATAAATTCATGATTTTCTTTTTTAAGATCACTTGGTTTAGCAGGTGTGTTTATTGTATCGTCTTTATACCCATAGGTAGAAGCAGGAACAGAACCTGTAGCATCACCCAAAGCAAAGCTAACAGACTTTGCCTCTTCCCATACAGGATTCAAAGTTACAGAGCTTTGTTCTATGGGAAGCGTGGCTCCACCAATATAATCTATGTCCCCGGCTTTAGCAGGATCATCCCAACCTAAGAACTTTTTAGAACCAACACTTGGCTTTCCGTTATTTTCGCCCTTGTTTTTAAGACTTGGAACTTTTACTGTATCACCTTCGAAGAAGTTCTTTCCTGCATTAGGATATGAGCTGTTACCATTTTTATCTAAAGCTCCATCATAGTTTATAGTTAAAGTCTTTGGAGTTTCCCAAACAGGATAAAGTGTTTCACCTACTGTGCCTACATCTATTTCGTCAGTAAGTCCATAATTAGGTGTTGAAGAATTTGGTGTAGTAGCCCAACCCATAAGTTTTTTGTCTGCAGGTTCAGGTTCTCCTGTTATACCGACATATGTGGGTACCTTATGCTTTTTATTTTTTTCCCATTTTACTTCATGAGATGCACCAGTACCAGCAGCATCCTCATAGAAAGTATACGTACAGAAATCACTTAACCATTTAGCATACAAGGTAACATCATCACTTGTTGTTACAGTATATCTAGCACCGGTATCATAGTCAGTACCATCACCATCAGCTTGTGTATTCCAACCAACAAAACTTGAACCTGTTTTTACTAATGTACCTGTATTTCCTCTAAGGTCAATTCCATCCCCCATATATTTATATTGGAATTCTGGAACAGTACCACCGGTAGCACCGTTAGCATTATAGGTAATGGTTTTTGCTTCTTCAAAAACAGGAACAAGTATAAAAGGATCATCTTCTACAGTAATTTCATCTTCATCGTCATATTCTTTTACTGTTGGAGCCGGATCTGCATCTTTAGCCCAACCAAGAAATTTTTCAGGTCTCTCAGTCTTAGTAGCTTCTTTGTTTTTAAGTTTTGGAAGAGTTACCTTATCACCATTGAATTTCTTGCCGGTAGGAAGTTCTCCGCTTTCAATATCCTCTGCAACAACACCTTTAAGAACAAAGTCTTTGCCTGTTTCCCATACAGGATGTAGCTCAATACCATCATCATCTACTAGAATTTCGTTACCTTCTTGATAATATCCACTAGGAGTTAAGTTAGTTGCCGATTTATCTTCCCAACCAAGGAATTTAAAATCTGCTTGCTTTTGAGCAGGATTTGCATTAGGATCAAGCTTCTTTTCAATTTGATCTCGATTAGGAACAAGTAATTTTTCATCCTTAGCCAATTTAGGCTCTAATTCAATTTTTTTGTTTTCATCATTTGCATTTACATCTATTGTATCAGGCTCTAAAACAATTCTTACAGGTACGATTTCTTTGAAAACAGGAACAAGCTCAATACCGTTCTCGTCTACAGGAATTGTTTCACCTGTTTTGTATTTTGTTTTAGGAGTGGCAACTTCTGTCATATCAATCCAAGCTACACATTTAAAACCAGGTTTTTCAATTTGCTTAGTATCCGGAACTATAAATTGTTCAGCTACAACAAGTTTTTGCTTTTTCTTAATTTCATCTTTTGTGCCAGCCTTAGTATCAGTAACACCTGTTCCCAAATCAATAGTAACAAATGCCGCGGCCTTCCAGAAAGGTTTTAGCTCTTTGTTTTCTTTAGCAACTTCAAATTCGTCGCCAACCTTAACATAGCCTTTGTTAGGATCATTTGAACCGTCTTCTGACCAACCAACAACTATTCTATCTGCAGGCTCAGAGTCAGCACCAAACATATCTGCATCTTCATAGCCGGGAGCTATTTGCTTGCTTCCGATATTCCAAGCTTTTTCCATAGTCTTAGCATCCGCACCCGTTTTACCGTTAGTGAATGTATAAGTTACTTTCAGTTCATGCACAAACAAGTCTGTACATCCAATAAATACCAAGACAAGTGCTAAACTTGCCACGAAAGTTTTTATCTTTCTCATATTTTTCTTAATATTATTCATTTTCACCTCCTAGTTTTTAGTGAGAATAAATTCTACTCGGCGATTTTTCCATCTGTTGTCGCCAAAGGGTTCTGCAACCAATCTGTTACCACCCATACCTATTACCTTTGTGAGCTGATTTTTAGACACACCAAGCTCAATTAATTTTTCTTTAATTGCCTCCGCTCTGGCTTGTGAAAGAGGAATTAAGTATTTCTTGTTCTCTCTTTCTATAGCCTTTGCCCCTTTAGAAGTAGGATTTGCGTGGCCTTCAACTGTTACGCTATAGCCTTTGTATTTTTTGATAACTTCAGCAACTTCTCGTAAAGTCTTTTCGTTAGAAGCTATTTTCTCTGCAGAAATTTTGTTAAATGTAGCAGCACTAGGATCAAAGCTGATTGATGTAACCTGTATTCTTAGCTGACCTACTTCGTCTTTCTTTACCAAGATACCTGTTTCGATATCAGCAGACTTGCTTATTTTCTGACCGTTTGCCAAGTTAACAGTCATGTCGGCTCTATAAGTTTTTGCTGAAACTACGGATTCGCCGTTTTCGCCTTTACCGTCCCAAGATAAATCTTTTGGAGGTAGACCCTCTCCTTTCATTTCTTTAAACAATTTGTTATATGAATCATAGATTGACAAGTTCCAATCTTTAACTTCTTTTTCAGGATTTTCTATATTCTTAGCTTTTACAACAAAGCCCAATGTATCATTTACACCATCACCGTCAGGAGTAAACTCATCAGAACTTAAATCTAAGACAATATCAGTTTCACCCTTAGGAACAGCAATTCTAACCTTTTCCTGAGTTGTTGTATGACTTCCGTCTGTAAGTTTAAAGTCGCTTATAATTTTATAAGCTTCTCCACTTGGAACTAAATTTCCCTTTTCGTCTTTTCCGTCCCAAGATAGTTTTGCAGGAGGCATTCCGTTTCCTTTAAGAGTTCTTACAGCCTTACCCTTAGCATTGTAAATAATAACAGTCCAAGATTTTAGATTCTCATCGCTCAAGCCCTGTGTAGCAAAGTTAAGAGCTAGGCTCTCCTTTTCGCCCTTAGGGTCAAATTCTTTTTTAGCAAGATTTAGCTTAACTATAGGATTGCCGGTTTTTATCTTTGTTTCAGCAAGAGCAACAGAAGCATCTTTTAGTTTTAAGCTGGTTCTAACTGTATAAACTGAACGAGCCAAAACAGGCTTACCCGAATTATCACGACCGTCCCATTTTACAGTTGCAGGAGGCTGACCTCTACCCTTTATAGTTCTTACGACTTTGTTATTTTTATCAAGAATTTCTACAGCCCAGTATTTTACTGAATCTTTTTCTAGATTTTTAGCATCAAGGTTAAGCTTGATGTGTGTATCCAGAGCCTTGCCGTAAGGTGTTATTTCGTTTTCGCTTGAACTCAAAGCAAGACTTGGCTTTACCTGTTCTTTTGATTTAACTGTAAGAGTTTCATCTGTAAGTTTTTTGCCGTTTTTAAGACTTGTGTTAGTTTTTACAATAAAGTCTGCATCAGGAGCAATAAGCTCGCCGGCTTCATTTTTTCCGTCCCATTCAAGGCTTTCAGGTAGATCTCCCTCACCGGTCCATTTCTTTAATTCTTTACCCTTTGCATCACAAACAATGACTGTCCATTCTTTTATGTCGTTGCCGTCGTCTTTCTCATCTTTTTTGATGAGGTCTTTTTCAAAGCTTAACTTAACAGGATATCCGTTTTCTGCCTTTTCGTCAGGACTGACAAAGACATATACTGCAGGTTCTGTTAAGGCGTTTCTTTTGCCTAAGCCACTAAACGGATAGACTCTTAAGCCTAAGCTCATGCTTGAGAAAAAGCTCATTCCATTTTTATCCGGAACAATGTTTCCCTCCAAGCCTATAAAAGGAATTGCATAGTCTGTATTAAAGTAAAAATTCATCTGAAGACCGCCCCGCATATAGAAAGCAGGCTTGTCTTTAAATTCGTGTTCGTGAAGATTTGTTTGGTTTTCCTTATCAGTAAGGGTTCTATAGTATTTTGCCTTGTATAAATCAGCACCTAGTCCGATAAATGGTGTAAATTCCAGCCATGTTGGTAGTTTTTTGAATGTGCGAGAACTCAAAACCCTTGAAAGATTAAAACCTACTGTTAAATTTTCAAAACTTTGAATAAAAGGCTCATTGTTCATAGCTTTATATGCAGAATAACCGACATGTGCACCAAAGAGCCAACCGCCCCAGTTATAGCCAATTTCTCCGCTTACTGCAACACCTACATTGGTGAGCATTCCGCTAAAAACTTTTTCCTCTTTAAAACCTGCAAAGACCATTGGAAATTGCAATTTTAAAGGTTCAATTTGCAAGTAAATATTCCCTGCACTAGCAGGCTCCTTATTTGCTAAAAAAGTACCACTATCCGATTCGGCATAAGCACCTACAGACATCAAAATCAAAATTATAAAAAGCACAACACTCTTAAAATATGAATATTTTTTACCCATGCTTTTCTTATTAACATTCAACATTAACAACTCCTTTTTAGTGTATGAATTTAATCCTAATATAAGTATACACTATAATACATATATTCTCAATAGTAAACAAGGGTAAATTTGGATGTTTTTAAGATTTTATGTAAATTTATGAAAAAAAAGACAAGAAATTCTGAAAAACGTGAAAATATAAAAAAAAGCTCCCCATTCGGAGAGCTTTTTTTTCAGCTTACACTATAGTATAAGCTTTATTAAGTTAGATATCAACTATTCAGCTTTAACTGTAATTGTAATACCTGCTTCAGCCTCAGCTAAAGAAACGTTTGAAGCAAATGTAAATGCTGTAGCACCATTATAGAATTTAATCTTCTTATTTTTATCTGTAGAACTAAAGTTACCAAAGAACTTATCGAAATCAGCCTTGCTAGTCATATCAACTGTATAAGTTCCTTCACCTGAGTTTCCGAACTCATCCTTTGCAACATTAACATTTGCGCCCTCTGTTCCTTCTGCAACCTTAAAAGTAATTTTTAAAGCTTTAGGAGCACCGATAACAAACAATTCTGTAGGAAGGTTTGCCTTGTCAAATATTAAGTCAGTACTAAATGCTTCAGCACCGTCAGCAGCTTTTGCCAAGTATTTAAAGCCGTATTCATATATTACTTCATCCTCAGCATTCTTCTTTACAGGGAAGTAAGCATTAGCTACAATATCCTTTTCAATATCTCTATTAACAACATCAGCACCATTAGCAATGTTCAAATCTACATCAGTACCCAAGTTGCCTGCAGGTGAATCTTCATCGTTAAAGCCCTTACAATTTTCACCTTTCTTCAAGCTAGCACCAGCAATTGTAATTTTTTTAGGTGCAGCATAAATATGAATAGTCTTAGTAGCATCATATAAAGGATCTCCATAGCCGAACACATTATTTTTTGCGTTATAAAGTTCATTAGTATAGTAGAAGTCTGTAGCAGGAATAAAGTAATCTGTAGAGTCCAAGCTTTCCTTTAGTTCTTTCCAAAAAGCCTTAACAGCTTTATCATATGCATCTTTATCTGCCATATTTAAAGTAGTCAAAGAGGGAATAGCAACAGGGGCAATGTTAGAATTATGGTCTGTAATAGTAACATTTACTGCATTACATACAGCATGAACATAAACTACATTGTCAACTTTACTTTTATTAGTGAATCCTGTGTCAATCCAGTCTTTTGCAACTGATAAAACATAATCATGAGTTCCGTCTTTACCTGTAAATTTGGTCTCGTCAAACTTTGCTTTTATAGCCTTAGCAAGCTTATTGTTGCCTTTTTGTTCCCAAATATCACCATAAGTCATAGTTACAGTCTGAGTTCCTGTTACATGACCACCATCAGCAGCTTTGAACACAACTTTGAATTTTCTATTTGCGCCATCACAAGACATAAATGTTACACACAGCGACATGGCAATTAATACCAAGAATCCAACTTTGAAAAAATTTTTCACACTCATTTTCATATTGAGCCTCCTATAATTTACGTTAAAATAACGACAAAAGGC
>PDWI01010934.1_pt1 | contig 10057 bp, 8 predicted proteins | sample 1430891 | NCBI WGS metagenome assembly PDWI01 (sample SAMN01162508, study PRJNA174530) | Oral metagenome, whole genome shotgun sequencing project. | biome: Marine environment; feature: Marine mammal; material: Swab sample of the gingival sulcus; isolation source: swab sample of gingival sulcus... | reverse complement strand
AGTTTCCGGAGACTTTGAGGTCTTGAATAATCACGCTCCTTTGGTATCTGAGCTTACCAAAGGTAATGTTAAGATAGTACAGCAAAGCGGTGAGCCTGTCAATTTTGAAATTACCAAAGGCTTTTTGGAAGTCATCAACAACGACTTAGCTTTGTTGGTGGATAGTATCAAGGGATAGTTTGGTTATTAGTATTTTTTTATTTTGCCTTGTCCATTAGCCGGATTGGGATTTGCATGGATTTTAGTTTTTTCTATATGCTAAGTCTGTGTAGGTAATATTGAGATGCTAATCTGTGTTTACACAAGAGTTGTTATAATATAATCTATCACATAAAAATCATACAAATGAGAATTGTTATTTCAGTTGTTTCTTTTCTGTTGCTTTATACAAATTCATTTGCTTGTACCAATTTTTTGATTACAAAAGGAGCTTCTCAAAACGGTACCAATATGATAAGTTACAATGCCGATTCTCATACTTTGTATGGCGAATTGTATCACTGGGCAGCATCGACTTATGCGCCGGGCACTATGCTCGATGTCTATGATTGGGATTCAGGAAAATATCTCGGCAAAATAAAACAAGCATTGGAGACCTACAATGTAGTAGGCAATATGAATGAATATCAAGTTGCGATTGGAGAGACTACTTTTGGAGGACTAAAAGAATTGTATCACCAAAAGGATGCGATTATAGATTATGGTAGTCTGATGTATATAACATTGCAAAGAGCTAAAAGCGCGCGAGAAGCGATAAAAATAATAGCAGATTTATTGGCTGAATACGGCTATGCCAGTCACGGTGAATCATTTTCCATTATGGACAAAGATGAAGTGTGGGTACTTGAGATGGTAGGAAAAGGAAAATTTGGTAAAGGTGCAGTCTGGGTAGCAAGAATGGTTCCTGATGGTTATATATGTGCTCATGCCAATCAGGCGCGAATTATGCAATTTCCTCAAAAATATAAGGATGGCGGAATATCTTCCACGCAATTTGATAAATTATTCGATAAAAAAGTGAATACCATCTACGCCGCAGATGTAATATCATTCGCCAAAGATAATGGTTTCTACAATGGCAGCGACGAGGATTTCAGTTTCTCAGATGTTTATGCTCCTGTCGATTTTGGAGGTGCCAGATTTTGTGAATCAAGAGTATGGTCGATGTTCAGACAGGTAAATAATGATATGGAGCAGTACAAAGACTACGCCATGGGATTTAATTTGGAAAATAGAATGCCTTTGTTCGTAAAGCCCAATAAAAAAATTAGCCTTAAAGATATGATTGCCTTTATGGGTGACCATTTCGAGGGAACAGATATGGATTTTAGAGATGACCCGGGCGCAGGTCCCTTCGGCTTGCCTTACAGGTGGAGAGGCTTGACTTGGAAAGTTGACGACCAAAAGTATTTTAACGAGAGGTCTACCGCTACACAACAAACAGGATTTACCTTTATCGCAGAAGCGAGAGACAAATATCCCGACCCTATTGGCGGCATACTTTGGTTCGGTGTCGATGATTCGTATTTTACGGTATATAATCCGATATTTTGCGGTATCACCGATGTTCCGAAATACTATAAAGAAGGCTTTGGAAGTATGACAGAATATGAGCATAAGGCTGCATTTTGGGTTTTCAATAGAGTTTCCAATTTGGCTTACACAAGGTACAATCTCATCGCTCCGATAGTAAAGGCAGAGCAAACGAAACTTGAAGAAAAATTCATAAAATCAATTGATGCTATTTCAGAAGCTGCAACGAAAATTTATGCTATCGACCAAAAATTTGGGATTGAATATATTACTGATTACTCGGTCAGCCAAGGGGATAATACCGTATTGAAATGGGACGAATTGTACGAATTTCTATTTACAAAATTTGTAGATGGCAATGTAAAAAAGACGGAAGGAAGAGACTTTATTGACAATGGCAACAACAGGGGTATTCCCGCATACCCTAATCAACCCGGTTATGGTGAAGAAAAATACAGAAGTATAATAGAAAAAACAGGAGATAGGTATAAAATGAGATAGTACGGTATAGTCGTAGAAATACCAGGACACAGATATTTTTTACATTATTAAATTATTTTCTTGTTTTTGTTTTGTCAATAAGCATAAAAATTGTAACTTTGCGCGCTCATTTGGTTCCGTAGCTCAGTTGGATAGAGCAACTGACTTCTAATCAGTAGGTCACAGGTTCGAATCCTGTCGGAATCACAAAAGGATTAACGCCGCTCTCTAAATGTGTTTCATAGTTAGATGTTTGCGGCGTTTGCTTTTTAATAGCTCTTCCCTACCCCACACCATTAATTACTTCATTCTTTTTATTATTTCATCGGCAACTCTAAAGGAATTGGCATATATAGTCCACGTATAGGTTACGCTTCCTCCTGTTGGCATAAAGCTGCCATCGGAAACATACAGATTATCAACTTCGTGTGAGCGGCAGTTTTTATTCAATACCGAATACCTAGGGTCGTTGCCAAATCGGCATCCTCCGGCTTGTAGATTGGAGGGAGGCGAACCACTGATGCCTGAATATACGTTTTTTGCCCCCATAGTTCTAAGCATTTTTTCCCCTTTTGAAGCAAGAAATTCTCCGACACTAATATCGTGTTTATGATATCCTGTTCTGATTTTTGCAACAGGGTCACCCCATTTATCTCTTATACTTCTATCAAGAGACACGAAGCAATCATCATTTGGAAGCCAATCTACAAACACTTCAAATTTTAGTTTTTTAACATTTGTGAAATAATCTTTAATTTTACTTTGCAACTTTTCCCCGTGAAGCAAGTTATCGTCATTATCCCATTTTTGTTTTATCGCTTTTGTCATAGCATTAGCATGCTCAAACAAAAAATCGATAGTACCTCCTTTTATCCTTTTTTGAGTTTTTTCATCATTGTATTCATAAAATTGATGAATCGTCCTATTAACGAAAAGCCCGGGAATCTTCAATTGCATTGCCTTTTCAGGAGACATTTCATTTAAGTAAAAATCACCACCACCAACACCTCCGGCTGAAAAGATTATATTTTTACCAACCAATCCATTGTTATTACCAAGACCATTCGGATATTTCTTGTTTTTACTCATGAGCAAAAGCCTTGATGTCTCTACCGCTTGGGCTGCTACCACAAAAATATCTGCATTAATTGATACTTTTTTATTTTCAGTATCATAAAACCACGCTCGTTTAACCTTATTGCCTGTGCCGGTTTCCAAATGATAAACTTTAGCATTTGGCACCAAGGTGCAATTCCCCGTTTTCAGCGCACTATAAATCAAAGCGACTCTTGAACTACCCTTAGCATCAGAAGAGCATCCATAACTACCACAATAATTAGAGTAAACACAAGCATTTCTATCATCCTTCGGCACTGACAATATAGCTCGTGGCATTGGTATCACTTCAATATTATTCTTTTTGCCTGCATCGTCTATCCATTTAGAGATGATGTTTTCACCAAGGGGAGGATAAGGAAATTCTTTTGTACTTCTCGGTTCCAATTGTGAGTGTTGAACGACTTTTCCTGAAATTCCGACTATTTTCTCCACTTTGGCATAATATGGTTCTAAGTCATGATAGGATATGGGCCAATCTACAACATTAGCTCCTTCTATTTCTCCAAATTCACTGAGCAACCTAAAGTCTATTGGCTTTAACCTCTGGAAATAACCACTCATAAAATTTGAGGAGCCTCCCACACAATTGCCATTCCAAAAATCATTCCCTGTCGAATATGTAGATTCTTCAATCCAATTGCCACTGCCATCTTTATATTCAATCACATGTTGCTCTTCTTTTAGATTTGGCGTATAAACACTTCTTCTGATAGCTGTAATTTCATCTTTTGTAAAATCTAATGTTCTGAAAAAAGGACCTTTTTCCAACACAATAACAGAATATCCTGCTTTCGATAATTCATAAATCACAGGACCAGCTCCTGCTCCACTACCGACTACACAAACATCAAATTTTCTTTTATCTAAAGACATATGGTTTACTAAATTCCGGTTATTACGATGTTTTCTTTTTTCCTTTCCAATAGAGCCTTGTACTTATTGTCTTGGTTTGGTCTAGGTTGCCCGGGATTATGCTCTAACCATTCCCAAGACATTCCATTAATATTAGAGCCGTATATCGGATCTGACAAGATCGCCTCAAACAACAAAGAAAGTACTTTCGACATCCAACTCTCTCCCCAATCTGATTTTATTATATCTTGTAATAATTCTACTTTTTCCTTTTCACTCAATTTATCAAAGTGTTTTTCATAGTTTTCCATCGAAGTTTCATCAGTCCAAATCAAACCATTTATGATATATTGATTTTCTTCTTGATCAACATCTTGGTCTTCAAACACCCAAAGAAAATAATCTAGCACATTCAATTTATCTATTTGAGGGACTCCTCTATTGTCGCTCCACAAAAAAATCAAAACAGATTGTAAAATATCGGTTTGTAAAGGTGTAAGTATAGTGCTTTTATTTACTATTTCACATGACTTTATACCGGGCAAGGACAATATCAACCCTGCACCTACCACGTTTTTTATAAATACTCTTCTGGAGTGTCTATATTTTGAGATATTACCTTTCAATAGAAATAATAAAATGATTAAACAGTGTAAAGTTAGTATAAAAAATAGGCTTCCTAAAAAAGAAAGCCTATTTTTTTACGCTACACAAACAAATATATTTTTACTTTCCACATTTCCCCTCAGCTGTCTTCATTTTACCTTTTACTTTCTGAGGTTCAACTTTTTTCATTTTGATAGCTTGTTTAGGTTTCCCTTTCTTGCAGCAACTCGAACCTTTTCTACAAGTTTTCTTAGATAGTGATCTGACTTTATTCTTTTTATATAGAAACTCTGTTTCATCTACCAAACCATCAGCGTTTCTATCTATCATTCTAAACTTGTTTTTATGACCATTCATAAATTCCTCTTTTGAGACTTTGCCATCATTATTCTTGTCAAGTCTCATAAATTTACCTTTTTTATTTCTCAATTTTGAATTTTCCTTAGCTGCTGCATCAAATTCAGCGACATCAACTATTCCATCAGCATTTTTGTCCCATTTCGTAAACATTTTATCATGTTCTGTCATAAATTCTTGCTTAGAAACTTTTCCATCTTTATTCGTATCGTGACTAAAAAATTCCTTTTTCTTTTTTTCTCTTTTTAACTCATCACGCTTTGCTTTTCCTGTTTTAGTCGGGCACATCTTTCCTCCTGAGTTTACAGTTGCTCCTGATGTTGCTGAAACTTTTTTATCACATTTCTTTTTATCAGATTTCCCTTTGGTGCACTTAGACTTATCACACTTCTTTCCCTTACCACATTTTCCACCGCCACACTTTCCCTCGCCGCACTTTCTCTCACCGCATTTGCTTTTTCCACACTTACCTTCTTCCGATTTACCATTACCACATTTAGCAAAATCAGCAATTGCTACAGAGTTGGTACTTGAGGTTATTATTTTGTTTTTAGAATTTAGGTTGTTGGAGTTAACATCATAAGATTTTTGAAAACCAAAAAAGAAGAATGTTGTAGACATCAACAAACCGAATAATAATAAAGTCTTTTTCATTTATAATTTTTTACTAGATTAATAAAATGAGTACTTAGTTATAATACTCAAATAAATACTCATAACCAACGCGAAGTTAATAATATTTATTATAAATAGCCAATCATACTATCTGTAATCTAATTAAAAAGAGTAAAGTTGAGTGTTGGAAGTAGGAATGAATTATACTTTTACATATCATTAATAAAAAAATCATTTGTATATTTGCTTTGATTTATAGTTTGATTTTATGGAAAAATGGAAAATTTGGTCAATTATCGGAATAATGAGTGTTGCGCTTATCGGTGTGGCGTTGATTCAGGTTTATTGGCTGAAGTGGTCTATTTCTTTGGATGAAAAAAATTTTGATTCCCGTATTAAAAATGCACTATATGATATAAAAGAACTAATAGACGCTGATATTAAAAAGAAAATACAATTTCAAAATTTCCAAAAGCCAAATTCTGGTTTTAATGATATACAAAAAGATACCAACTGGCGAATAAACCAGATTATAGACCAAACAAAATCGTTGGAATATAGCCTTAACCCTGATGTTTTTTTAGAAACTCTCGATCCCATAAAGGTACAAAAACATGTATCTGATGCTCTTGCCAATAGAGGAATAGATATAGAATATTCTTATGGCATTTTTTCAAATAAATATAAAGAGTTTATTATACTAAACGACCACTACACTTCTGCGATAAAGGCGGGTAATTCATCGGATGTATCTCTAAAAAGTACGAATATTTACAATACAAAATACAAAATTCCACTGTTAGCGACTGAATTCAAATCTCCGGGTAGTCTTAATATAGTCTTTCAAGAATGGAAGTGGCAAACTATACTTCCTACCCTTTTGCTAACACTGATATTTACACTATTGATACTATTTGCTTTCAGCTATACTATTTACGCTATTTTCAAACAAAAGAAAATATCTCAAATGAAAACGGATTTTGTCAATAATATGACTCACGAATTTAAAACACCTATTGCAACGATATCCCTCGCTACGGATTCATTATTAAGTCCCATGGTGTTTAACAATAAAGAGCAGATGAAAAAGTTTATAAATATCATAAAAGACGAGAACTCAAGGCTATTGAATCAAGTTGAAAACGTGCTACAAGTCGCAAAATTGGATAAAAAAAAGATACAACTTTCCATATCAAAAGTAGATATACACAAATCGCTGAATGAAACAATAGAACACCTACGTCTAAAGATGGAGGCTAAAGACACTAAAATCATCAAGTCTTACAATGCTACGGACAATGTAATAGAGGCTGATGAAATTCATATAATCAATATTTTCAGTAATATTATCGAAAATGCATTGAAATATTCTATTGATAATCCGATTATCAAAATTTCCACAAAAAACACAAAACAAGGTATTGAAATATCAGTGGAAGATAACGGAATTGGAATGACCAAAGACGAGCTTCATCATATATTTGACAAGTTTTATAGAGTATCTACCGGTAATGTACACAATATTAAAGGATTCGGATTGGGATTAGCTTATGTTAAATCATTTGTAGAAGCTCATAATGGAACAATATTTGTGGATAGTAAAAAGAATAAAGGAAGTACTTTTACCATACATTTTCCCAAAAAAATGTGACTTAAATCATTTGATTTAGTCAAAATACAGATGAAAGGAAAATTTGCTATTTATGGAATATAAAATTCTACTTGCTGAAGACGACCCCAATTTTGGTGATGTTTTGAAGTCATATTTGACTCTTAATGACTATAAAGTAGATTTGGCTAAGGATGGTGTAGAAGCGTACAATTTGTTTAATGAAAATAATTATAGCCTTTTTCTATTAGACGTGATGATGCCAAAAATGGACGGTTTTCAGTTAGCTCAAAAGATTAGAGAAAAAAATAAAAACACTCCAATTATCTTCCTTACTGCCAAAACATTTAAGGAAGATGTTTTAAAAGGCTTCAAAATAGGCGCTGATGATTATATAACGAAACCTTTTAATTCGGAAGAATTACTTTACAGAGTAAAAGCTGTACTGAAAAGGAGTGGTAACAAGAGTAAAAACACTGATAAAGTTGAGTTTAGCTTAGGAAAGTATCATTTTGATTTTTCTATAAGAATATTGACTTTAAACAGGGGAAAATCTGATGAATTTAAACAGAAGCTTTCTCCTAAAGAATCTCAGTTGTTGAAAATGTTTGCGTCTCACAAAAATAAAATTCTTCCCAGGGATGTCGCTCTGAATGAAATATGGGGAAAAAGTGACTACTTCACTGCAAGAAGCATGGATGTTTTTGTCACTAAATTGAGAAACTATCTCAGTAAAGATTCAAAATTGGAGATTGAAAACATACACGGCACGGGATTTAGACTATTAGAAAAATAAAAATAACTACCCTTTATTGGCCTTTCTTAGTTATTTTTAACCACAATTTCACATTAAAGTTATATTCAAATACTACGGTTATTTTTAGGATTTTGGAAAACTTCCTATATATCTTTCGTATTTGCTTTTGAATATGTCTTTTATCGTTATCAATATCGCAGTTTCATATACGTTCCCAAAATCGTAATTCAAAGAGGAACCAAAAACTTTCATGGTATCAGAAAGATTCATATAAGCATTTACCAATGGTGGTATATACTCCCCCCTTTCTTTAAGAGCCTTATTTAATATTTTATAGTTATCTGAGTAATTGTCAGCCGTGAAATATTTTTCTAATTCGGATTCTTCGGTTAATGTATTTATATTATACTTTGGTGTCAGCAAGCATTCTTTATCCTTAAAGTACTTATTTAAAAAATAGTATAAAATATCTCTGGCTTTTTGGTTGAAAGAAGGATACATCGTAAACTTTCCAAATAAATATTTAATACTTGGATTATTTAAAACCAAATAACCTAATCCATCCCATAAATTATCAAGTGAAAATATTCCTTTTCTATTAGCAGTAGGTTGATAAAGGGGTTGTACAAAAGAGCGTCCCAACTCTACGGTATGATTCCAATATTCAGACATAAATTTATCCGAAATATCAAATAACTTTGATGTTGGTGTGATTGGTTTACCATCATCATTCTTTGAAGTTTCATTACCAAATATATAACGATACCCTCCGACTATCGCTTTACCAATTGGATCCCAAACTATCAGCTGCTTAAATGGCACATCTGCTATATCATACTTGTCAATATCCATGCTTTTTCCACTACCTCCTCCTGCTTCTCGAAAAGATATTTCCCTAAGCCTGCCTACTTCTTTCATAAGATTAGGAGCTTGATTGTAAGAAAAGACATAAATAAAATTACCGCCCTTGTTTGTTTTTCTGAGCAATAAATCTTCCGTTAATTCTCCTTCCAAATCTTGTATAGGTACCTTATCAATTATCGGCTGTTGTTTCATTTTTTTTAGTTTGAGAATACTGACTAATCAACTCATCGTTAAATTCTAACTCAATATTATTTTTTAAGTCATAAACATACCTGCGAAAATAATAAGACAAATCAGGAATACTGTAATCTTTGTGGAGAAATTTATATGAAATTGGAGCTCCTATATATATTTTCATAGGTTTATTTCCAAATTTAAAAAGTTCATCAGGCAAAAGCAGCATTTCCAAATTAAATTTAATCTTCAATTTTTTACGCCAATTAGCGACTCTATAAAATCGTTTAGAATTCTCTGCATCTATAAAAACAGGAATTATGTCTCTATTGTTCCTTTTAGACTGTGTGATAAAGGAAAATTTCCAAGGTAAATCTATTATTTCTCCATCTATCTTACGAGACACCATTCCTGAAGGCATTATAACTATCAGATTATCTTCTGAAAATGCCTTATTGAATATTGCTTTATATTCTGCATTACTTCCGTGCTTATTTACCGGTATAAACAAAGGCTTAAGATTGGGCAAACTCATCAAAATATCATTAGCAAGAAAATAGACATCTTTTCTAACTCTACCTATAATCTCCATAAGAGCCAATCCATCATATCCCCCCAAAGGATGATTGCTTATAAGCGTATATTTACCCGAAGATGGTATGTTTTCAAAACCAAAAACTTCAATATTTGACCCTAAATCTTCCAAGGCAGCCCTCACGAAGTCCACCCCCATTTTGTCTCTATTTTCGTACAAAATTCTATTTGCATCATCTTCGTGTACCAATTTTTTAAGAAAATTGAACACGAACTCGGGTATCCACTTAGCGAGTTTGGGATTTTTCCTATAAAAAATTTTTTTTAGGTCTATGGTCTTTTTTGTTACCTTAATATTTGACATAAAATACCAATTATACTATTTAGTCCCTGCAATAAAACAATCATTCTAATAGCGAAGATAATATATTATACCAATTTTTTACCTCTAATATACAAAAAAAAGTGTCCGAGTCTGGGAAACTCGGACAATTAATAAACCAATCTCATGTTTGAGTACATGAATACATAGGCAGACGAAACCTATTATTTATAAA
>PDWI01014400.1_pt1 | contig 10059 bp, 9 predicted proteins | sample 1430891 | NCBI WGS metagenome assembly PDWI01 (sample SAMN01162508, study PRJNA174530) | Oral metagenome, whole genome shotgun sequencing project. | biome: Marine environment; feature: Marine mammal; material: Swab sample of the gingival sulcus; isolation source: swab sample of gingival sulcus... | reverse complement strand
ATGAACCATTAGAACAAATGCATATCTGTTGAAACTCTTTTATGCCTGGCAAGAAGCTTTGCCTTGAATACGAAAACAAAAATATTGAAGTAATTTTACCAATTTAAATACCTAATAACCAGTACTATGAAAGCAAAATATGCAATTTTGAAATTAAGTATAGCGCTTCTGTTGTTTGCTGTTGTAACAACTGGCTGTCAAAAAGACGACATTTTTGAGCTATATATTGGCGACGAAGATGTAGAAATAATACACGAGGTAAACGGCATTGAATTTAAATTCTGTTTGCTTAACGAACAAGGCCAGCCAGCCACGGTTTTTAACGAAGGAGAAAATTTTTCTTTTCGGTTTTCGATTAAAAACAAAACCGAAGAATCCTTAAATTACAATGACCGTGGATTTGTATTTTTAAAAGAGTTTTTTGAAGTAAATTCAAAAAATAAGTCATATGGAAAACCTTATGAAATTATTTCCCGTGGTCAGACAAAAGAAATGAAATATATACATCCGGGTAGTAAAAGAAGCATTCAGCTTCCATGGTCAGCAAGTAAAGAATTTCCTATTGCAGGGTATAGTGCTAGAGGACTAAATAAAAATCCATTAAAACCGAATAATTATTATACTGAGTTTTCCCATAAATTCGTATTTGGTAGTAATATCAAATTAGAAAAATTAACTTTTAAAATCAATTTTAAAATTCAATAACATTGAAAAACTGCTATCAACGGAATTTGCCATCTTTATAGTTGTATAAAACCAGAATTGCCTTGCCAATAATCCCTTTTAGGGGGAAGCTTTCAAAAACAAATGAATCATACAGTTATCTGAAACCAATAACGAAGGAAGAGTACAAGTGAATAGTAACGTAGAATCGTTCAACAATTTATATTGACAATCCCAATCAAAAATCCTTCATTTCAATGAGGCATATTGTGGGATTTGAAGAATAGTTTAGTTGCAGCAATTCTTCTTTTTCATTTTTACTTAAATCTGAATTTAAAACCTTTGATTTCCATTTTGAATTAATTTTTGAGGTGGGAAGAATTGTAATAAATTTATTTTTTGCAACTCCATAAATTCTGTTGTCTGCTAAGAATCTATTGTCTTTAAATGTGTAAAAATTTTTTATATCATTTGTATTTTTTGAAATTAACATAAATGCTGGAACCTGTTTTTGAAAAACCAATGAAATAAATTTTTCGGTTTCATAAATATCTCTAATGTTTACTATGTACCTGCTACTTGTAATAAGAGGTTCTTTCATTTTTCCTGCTTTTTCAATAAAATCTATAGGGGGACAGAGCGATTTATCAAAGGCTAACATAATTCCGATGTTACCCTCACTAATTCGATATACCTTATTGCTAAAATCGGGGCTATAATATATGATAGAATCTGATCGGTAGAAATAGAAATTACTATATCTGGGTAAATCAAAGTTGTCAATAATGGGTCTTTCTTCTATGATTTTAGTTAATAATCTATCTTTTAGTCGTAAAATCGCAGAATTAGCAATTATTTTTGATTTATAAGGATTGCGGACCAGGAGCTTTTCTTTGTTTATCAAACAAAATTCTTCAAAATAATAGTTTGTTCGATATTTCGTTTTGTAATTCCCTAAAGAATCATACTTAAATATTTGCTTTTGTATATCTCCAATATAAATATTGCCATTTTTATCTATATCAAAATTCAATGGCATGTTATATTCACTTGGTCCACGCCCATATTTGCTTATTTTAAATAAATATTTACCATCATATCTAAAAACGAATATGCTCTTAGTTATCATTCTATCAAAAATATAGAACTTGCTATCTTTGTATATGATTCTGTCAATATCTCCAATTATACAATCAGTGCTTGATTCAAGCTTTATGTATTTTATATCCTTTATTAGAGTATCATCAGAAAAATTTAATTTTTGGGGATTAAAGTCGACAGTCCTAATGTTTTTACAATGTGGTATCGTTTTATAGCTTTCAACTTTTTCACAAGCGTATATCAAAAAAATTATAAAGAAGAAGTTTATATATTTTTTCATAAATAGAAAGGTAAAGAGGTTGTCCCTGAAAAGCTATACCATGCTTGATTTCAACAATTTTTTCTTGTTATTTTTTAGCTATTTAAGATTTACATTTCTTATATTTAATTATACATAAAAATAATTGGATTATCGTTCATTGAAGAGTTAGTATATAATGTTATTAGCAGGTTGTTGTTTTTCTCATATTTACTCCATTCCTCCGATGACAAGCTGGCTTTTAGTCTGTCAATAAACTCGTGAATTTCATATGGATAAATAATACTAACTAAATAGTTCTTATGTGCCAGAATCGGCGAATGTTTTATTAATGAGATATAATCTCCATTTCTGAATATCTCAAGTTTATTTTTTTTAATGCTATAAGTATAGCTTTCTTCCTTTCCCTGGTTTTCGGATTTAAATAAAATTGCGTCATTCGTAATCAAAATATCTGAGAACAAATTATAATTGATTTTTCCGATATTATCTAAATATTGATCAATTGGCGCATTCAGGTATAAATCAAGAACTTGCGAAGTGTTAGACTTGTTGGTATGTTTTAATAAAATATGAGGCTTTATCGTTTTTGAGTCACAAAATTTATAAATTGTATCACAAAATATCGGATGAAAATATAGCTGATCCAAATACTTAATAAAAACACGTGTATCAATTTCCCATCCTGATTTACTTTTATTGAAAGGGAAATGCTTGCTAATAATTTTGCACTTTGTATCCGATATATAAATATTATTCCCTTTCGATAATTGAGAACTATAATTTGTATAGAACACTAGTTTGTCTTGGAATGTTGCTATTTTTTTTGCAAGAAACGACAGCTTAAATTGATTCAGTAATCTTCCATTTATATTATACTCATATACAACTGATTTTCTACTTCCTGTGACAACAAGGACAAAAATTGAATTGGTTTTTTCAAATGTACAAAAGTCATCGATTTGAATATATTCATAAGGCCCATTACCTATGTCATCAATTTTTGAAAAAAATTTCCCAAGTTTATCAAAAATGTAAATTGTTTTTTGTTGCTTATCTAAAACAACAGGATATTCATTGCAAAATAATAATTGATCAACATTGTTTATTATACAATTTGATGCACTTTCTAAATAAACCAAGGCATTTTCAGTATTTTTATAAGATTTGTTTTCCTTGATATTAAAATCTTCTATAATGATAGATATTGGGATGTCAATAGCTACATTTGAAGTATCTTTGGTTGTCATATTGCAAGAAATGCAAGTGCACATTGTAACTAAGAATAGTGAAAATTTCATGTTTAATTTTTTATGTTGTGGAATTGATTTCAAAACTATAGTATTTATGGGTAAAATCAGTTTGCCGTTTATGTTAATCTGCTATTCATGAATCAATTATCTTATTTGAAAAGTTAATTTTGTTATCTTTTAAATTTCGTTTGCGCTTAATATCTTGGGGTTTCATCAACATAATTGTTGGATTATCTTTAATTGTTTACTTTGTTTGACTAACTTACTATCTAGCTTCAAGCAACTCTTTACAAACATAATGATTATGAGGCTAATGGTTGTATTCTTTGGAATCATTTGAAATACAGTTTTAATAAAACAGGATTTTGAGTTTCTTTTAAGGTATTGAGGATAATGAGTTAATATTTCATCTGATAGTTTTTAGTTCATAGATAACCAAAACAGGGTTGTCATTCATATTTAACTGATTCGCAATTCCCTCAAAATATTTATAGTTTTTTGCTGATCTGTTACCTTTTTTATTAAGCACAAAATATTTAAAAGTATTTGCCGAAAATAAAAACATCATTTCTTCTTCCTGTCCATCATGTGCTATGTGGTCTTTTAGGTGAAGCCCTGTTTCGTTATCATAAAATTCTGAAATTAATACGCCACTGTTTAGATTTTTGTCATAGATTGCAATTTTACTATACGGATAGGTAGTAAAAGTTAGAAACCGATTACTTTCCCGGAAATCGCTAACTCTATAAATTTCATCGTCTGTGGTGGAAGTTATAATTTTGTCTAAGCTGTTTCTTCTTACATAATCAATATTCAGAAACCTTTCACCTATATCAATTTCATATGCCGGAAAAACTCTACTATCACTAAGTTTATAAATAATTTTATCATAAACTTTAAAATAATAAACGTTGTTGCTTAAAATAATATTCGGATGAGGGCCATAAAATTTTTTGTCTAAAATAAAGTCTTCATAATCAATGTGAAACGTATCTTTTCCATTGTTTTCAATGCGTATATATTTCCCCTGCTTTCCCAAAAGATAAGAAATATAGTAGAGTGAAGTTGAGTCTGCAGAAATATACCTTTCATATCTGTTCTTGAACTTTTGATTTAGATAATTTCCATCCAAATCAAGATATATTAATGAATTTGGGATATCACATAATAATATTAACTGTCTGTTTTTAAGATCAATTGTAAAGTCTGTTAAGTTGGTATATTCCCCGGGGCCGCTACCTAATCGCTTAATGCGTTTTATAAACTTTCCATTTTCTTGGAAGATATATACAGATTTAGATCTTTTGTCAAGAATGTAAAATTTATTATTAAATGAATATATACGATTGATTTGAGAGATTAAAGATTCATTGGTTGTTTCCAAAACAACAACCTTTTTTTTATCAAAGAACTGAGATGCTAAACACGTGTCAGACGAAAGGCCATCATTAAAGACTAAAAGTTTTGGCTGATCTGAAAAAAGTTCAGTTTTTTTACTTGTGCATGTTATGAGAATTGAGATAGTCGATAACACAAGAACAAACGATATTATTACTTTCATAGTAAAACTTCTTTCTTTTCAATTTAATCACAAATATTTAATTAAAAAAAACGTATATAAAATATTCAGCAATGTGTATTCGATGGTCACTAAAATCAGAACTTTTTTAGAGTGAAAAATATTAGTATCGGATTCATTTCATATCTAAACTTAATTAATAAGCTATTCGATCCAAGAAATTAGAATCTTGTAATTCAGCAGATACATCAATGAAACTTGTAAAATTGAAGTATCGGATTATCATTCGAAGTGATAGTTTTTTTTAATCCCTTTAATTCTATATTTTCTGAATCTTTATTATTTCTAATTATGTCATAAGGCCATAAATATCCAACAAAAAAACTATCTTTTACTGCAATTGTATTTTTAAAGAAATTCTGATGGTATCTAATGTTATCGAAATCTGTAATATTATTTTTTTTAATATAACTAAATCTCTTTCCAGATATTAACTCGTCTTTTTTTAAATTAATGTAAATAATACCAGCATTATGGATTTTTGTAAAAATCCAGTTGTTCGCTTCAAGAAGAATTCCTTTGAAACGCCAGTATTTATTTAAATTTAGCGCATCAATATAATCATCATTTGAATCAATTTCATCTAGTTTGCTTAATATATCCATTTCATCAAATGAAAAATTAAATTTCAGGGAGACATCTGTTGAATCCTTAATTTCAAATATGTTATTTGTGAAGATAGGATTAAACAATAATGCTCCACGTTTGGGGTTAAAATCAAACAAGTTATTGATTTCTAATTTTTCATTTCTTTTTGGTGTAGAGTAGGGAAAAGCTTTTGATATGATCTTTTGGGTACTATCTGCAAAAACTAACTGATAATTTTGAATTCCAGAAATATGATGATTTACATTATTTATCTGGTGAAAAACATAGCAATTATTGTTAATAATGGCGAGGTTACTAGCATATAAAAATACTTTTCTATTTTTTATTAACCTGCCATCTATATTATAGAATAAGAGTTTCTTACCCATGCCGTCATATAGAATTATTTCATTTGTCATGTAATTTACAGCAATGTCTCTAAGCGTGATGTATTCATTTGGCCCTCTTCCTTTCTTGCCAATTCTTGATATAAACTCACCGTTTATAGAAAAAATAAAAGCAACCTGTTCTTTACTTTTATCTACTATAATAATTCGATCTTTTAGTACTATTATTTCGTCAATATTTCTAATCATGCAGTTTGCATTAGTTTCGAGAGGAATAATCGTATAATCATCTATCAGTGTGTCTAATCGAATTGAGTTTTTAGTGATATCTTCTGTTAAGGATATTACGACTTTCGAGGAATCATTTGTATTTACCTCCCATATTGAGTCACGATCTACAAATGTATCGTAATAGTGAAACCTATTATCGTATTGATTTGGTGAATTTGAGACACCGCAAGCAGTAACCACAAATAAAATGCCTGTAATTATTATTGTAAAAATTTTGTCATTCATTGTTATTTATATTTACGATTGTAATATCGATAGGTATAAGAGATATCCTGCATTTGTAGTATATCTAATCATCGCATGGATTGATTCACTACAAAAACTCCATCCGACTATACATTGCCACCCCCGGAGTGTAAACTCTCCCGTAGTTCCCGAACTAACCAAACTATAGGAGTGCGTTTCCGCGTACTCAACTATGATGTATCCTCCCTTAATCAGGGTATACAACTAAATGCTCATTAGCTGTATAGTATTCTGTCTTTGTCCAGTTAATACTTCCACATACAACTTCATGATACTTTTTTCCCATAACCAACCTGAATAAGAACCAGAAGACGAAAATGTGGATGTGGTTTGCGCCACAGTCTCATCGCTCAACATAATAAACGAGTCATCAGCCGTCACAGTTACATTTAAGTCCAGTGTTAACAAAAATATTCCCATTGCCAGTCATTTTGTTATTGTTTTCGGCAAAGGCATTCGTAAAAATACTTTTTTATTTATTTAAAACAGGAAGGTTGCTATTGTTGCTGTTGTCTCTGTTGTCTCTGTTGTTTCTGTTGTTTCTGTTGTTTCTATTGTTTCTATTGTTGCTGTTGTTAGCTTGTTTGTTGAAAAAGGCAGGAAACCTCAAAGGGCGAGCGGGGTAAACGCGGGCCATAATGCAACTTGCTGACGAATATGTGGTCGCCGGTGAGTAAGGAGTCTTCCATGGAAGCGCCGGGAATTTTGTATATGCTCAGTGCAAGAACTTTAATTAATATGCTGAGAGAAAAGACACTCAATACAATGATAAATACTCTTTATAAATGAAACTGATTTCACTGCCCGATAATATCATAAAGTACTAATATGTCTGCTTTGTAATCCGCAACATAATCTTCAAAAATAGGGTCTGTAATTTCTCCCCGATAAAGTAATTCATTAATGTATTGAATACTTTGAGATTCAATCTTTCCAATCATCTTATTTCCAGAAATTCCTAAAAGTGTGACCGGTAATTTTGTAATATCATCTATCGTAAATGGACTAATTACACATACATCAGATGTCTCGAAATTATAAAATACGTCGTATGGTGGCAGATTGTGAATTTTAAATTTAAAAAATGCATAATTAGAGTTTTCCGAGTACGAATAAAGGATATTAGGTTTATCATCTTCTTTATTTAAAAGATCATCAGAATATTGTAATTTGATAAATGGTTTTATTATGTCATCTTTTAAAGAGTAGACAGTACTTCTTTCAGAAATGGTAAATCTGACTTCATTTTCACTTTTTACGAAGTTTCCTCCTAATGAAAGATTTATTCCTCCATCACAATTTGTGTTTTGGGCTGGTAATCCTGACAAGAAGGAATTTCCATTTAAATCATAGCAATTTAACATTTGCTCCCCAGGGTGGCTTGGATTAGTATTTAATCCATAGATGATATTATCCAAAATATAAAACGAAGTGAGTTGATTATGAAATTTGACCTCCCTTGTGAAGTTGCCAAATTTATCGTATGTTAATATCTTTCTTGTTGTCCAATCGAGAATTGATATTTCGCCATTAGTGGCATTTCTGAAAAAATCTGTCGGAGTCGTATATTCACCAGGACCTCTTCCTATTCTACTTATTTTATTAATAAATTTACCGTTAGAGGTATATGAAAAAAGTGATTTGGTATACCAAACATCAAAAATATAAATTGTATCATTATTAACACTAATCATTCCTATGTCTCCAAATAAGGCATTTTTCAAAGTATCTAATTGGATAAAAGTAGGATTTTTGAGAATTTTAGAATATTGGCTGAGATTACCTATGAAATTCTTATTTATTTGTATTAAATGATTACAACTATCATCCTCTATAAATGTTTTTCTAAAGTTATTCATAATTTATGAAACGACTCACAGTTACATTTATTACAAGTGCCAACAAGAAAATTCCTGCTGCCAGTCATTTTGTTGTTGTTTTCGGCAAAGGCATTTGTAAAGATACTTTTTTATTTAAAACAGGAAGGTTGCTATTGTTGCTGTTGTCTCTGTTGTTTCTGTTGTTGCTATAGTTTCTGTGGTTTCTATGGTTGCTGTTGTTAGCTTGTTTGTTGAAAAAGTCAGGCAGCCCGATACAACGCTTTACATATTTGCAGGGTTTGAGGGGGTGGGGGTGGAATAAATACCAAACGCTAACACTTTTAAAACAATAGCTAAAAATAATGTTGCAATAATAGCAGCAATAAATTTTAGTAAATTTTCTACTTTTACTGAATAATATTTACCTATTAAACTTGCTACTATTTTGACAGATCGTCTAGTTTAGAACGAAACAACCTTGTCGAGAATTCACATCTTTTTAACCTGTTAATGCTTCTGACGATTTCATTAAAATTCATCTAAATGATTAAAATACGCCCTGGCGAGTTAAGTCGCACAACGGGTACTTATAATATTTTCTTATGTAATAATTATGGTTTAACATTATTGTGTATAATCCAACTTTGATAATACATAATGAAAATCTTCTCCACTATTGATTAATTTAATTGTATAAAGATTCTTTCCATTGCTTGAGTACAAACATCTATTGTTTGATAATTTTGATGTCAACGTATATTTTAAGTTTAATTTTTTATCTAATACATAAAACTTATCATACCTCTCAGAAGTATCCATACGATGTTTTTCTACAGAGTATTTTCCTATTTCGGTTTTTAGTATAATATTATCACTTACAGAAAAAATACCAGTTACTAAGCTATTATTATAAATATATTTAAAAGCTTTTTCTCTATCTGAATTAATGAGGTTAACTGCATCTTTATCAAGGTTGTGTGTTATGAAAACATTGTCTTTTATTTCTTTAGAAGATTGGTCAAAAGAATCCAAATTTATAGTATTAATAACTAACTGACTTGCATTCATAAACATTGCGTTAGGGCCAGACATCGTCATTCCTCCAGAACAACTCATCATACTCAGGGTAATATGTTCATTCGTTGGTGTTATAAAGCCTTTTACAAAGCGATTCTCAGTAAGATCATAAATTTCAATTAATTTATCTTTATATCCCCCAGACATATAAAAACAGATATAATTTTTGTATATGCAAAAATTAGATATAGCTCTCTTAAAATTAGAGTACTCTTTTATTGGATTGCCCAACATATCAAAGATTAACAATTTCAATGTTGTACCGCACCATACATAAATATTGCCTTTATATGCCTTGACTATTGCAGGATCTATAAATTCAAACGCACCCCTTCCAATACTATTTATTTCCCTTATTTGTTGACCATCAGTATTATATATAAAGATGTTAGAAGGATTTGAGGTAGAGACTACAAAATGTGATTGGTCTATAAAAGAAAAGGAGTTTATATTGCTTAAGTATGAAATATTTTCATCTAATGAACAAATATTTTCAAATGGCAATAACTTGATCTCTTTGGCCTTTTCATTTTCAGAACAAGAAATCATCATCAAAACAAAAAGAGAATATATTATTTTTTTCACCAAAGGCATTCGTAAAGATACTTTTTTATTTATTTAAAACAGGAAGGTTGCTATGGTTTCTATTGTTGCTATAGTTTCTGTGGTTTCTATGGTTGCTATTGTTAGCCTGTTTGTTGAAAAAGGCAGGAAGTCTCAAAGTCTGATACAACGTTTTACATATTTGCAGGGTTTGAGGGGGATAGAATAAATGCCCAATACTAATGTATTATTGTCTGTAAAAGTTACGCAACCATTATCTAACTTTACTCGT
>PDWI01011614.1_pt1 | contig 10059 bp, 7 predicted proteins | sample 1430891 | NCBI WGS metagenome assembly PDWI01 (sample SAMN01162508, study PRJNA174530) | Oral metagenome, whole genome shotgun sequencing project. | biome: Marine environment; feature: Marine mammal; material: Swab sample of the gingival sulcus; isolation source: swab sample of gingival sulcus... | reverse complement strand
AATAATCAATTACTCTGTCAATGAAAGTTTTATGTTAAAACAAAGTCTGACCATCGGGCAAAAACAACGACTATCGCCCATACAATATCAAGTTATCAAGATGTTAGAATATTCCTCTGCCGAGATGGAAGCGGTTGTCAATGACGAACTAGAAGCAAACCCGGCTTTGGAAGAGATAGAGTATGAATCGTACGAACAAGAGGAAGATGACGACCGTATGGCAGAAACCATAGAAGCAGGACAAGAGCCAATGGCTGACGACTTGGATATAATGGAAGTAGAGGAGATGACAGCATCGGACTACTCAAATACAACTTTGGGACGAAAGAACTTTGACAATCAAGAGTTCGCCGCTACATCTCTTGCCACCGCAGAAGAGTCTTTGCAAGACAATCTTACAACGCAACTTGACGAAACCACCGCAGAGGAGTCCATCAAAACTCTTGGGCGATATATCATAGGCAGTCTCGATGAGAATGGCTATTTGAGAAGACCTATTGATAGTTTGATAGACGATATTTTATTTGCTACAAACATAGAGATTTCTCGCCAACAGTTCATCGAGGCTCTTCATCTCGTACAAAGCCTTGAACCAGCAGGAATAGCAGCACAAAACCTACAAGAGTGCATATTGATACAACTAAAAAGGCTCAACAATATTGCAAACATCGAGATAGCCGAAAAAATAGCAACCGACCATTTCGATGCCTTTACAAAAAAAAGGTATTCTACTATAAAATCTAAACTAAAAATATCGGACGAGACGCTACACAATGCTATCGATGTAATATTGAGACTTAATCCCAAGCCCGGCAATTTAATAGACAATGCTATCACCGACCAACGACAACAGCAGATTACACCAGATTTTACAGTCGAACAATACAACGATAACCTATATGTATCTCTCAACAGATTAAACTACCCAAAACTATCGGTCAGCAAAGCCTATAAAGAGATAGTAAAAGAGTTGTCTGAACAGAAAAAAAAGAGTATCGAGACTCGACAAGCATTAAATTTTGCAAAGAAAAAAATAGACGATGCAGATATTTTTATTGAGTCCATAGAGCAACGAAATCAAACATTGATAAAAACGATGATAGCAATTGCCAACAAGCAAAAAGAGTTTTTTGTATCTGGCAACGAGGCTCTGCTTGTTCCTATGCGACTAAAAGATGTAGCCGAAATTGTTGGCTATGACCAATCGACCATATCGAGAGTTACCAACAGCAAATATGTTCAAACATCTTTCGGTATTTTCCCTTTGCGTTACCTATTTTCGGAGGGCATACAGACTGCCGATGGACAAGAGGTGTCCAACAAAAAAGTGATGGCAATACTAGAAAATATTATAGAGCAAGAAGACAAACAAAATCCTATGACAGACCTTGACATCGCAACGATATTAAACCAAAAAGGATACTTGCTTTCAAGACGCACTGTGGCAAAATATAGAGAACAGCTAAACATACCTAACAGCAATCAACGAATATTGAAATGAAACGAGTAGCACAAATCTTATCCATCATATTTCACCCTGTTTTTATAGCTATTTATAGTTTAATCTTTATGTTTCTTTCCACACATATTGCTGATGTTTACATCAATAATTATGGCATATCCTACTTGCAGGATTTTTTTCTATATTCGTTTATTTTGACCATCGGCGTACCGCTATTGACTCTTGGGGGGCTTTGGGCTTTGGGAAGAATCGACAGCATCAACATAGACCAACGAGCCGACCGAATACCCATCTATATCCCAACCATCATCACCTACATCACATTTGTATATTTCACTCACCTCAAACTGCAACTTTTTGTCATCACCCTATTTTTTGTTTTTGCTGTCTTGGCTATAATATTGATTACTATCATCAACTTATGGTGGAAAGTCTCTGCCCATAGTTGTGGAATGGGTGTTTTTTGTAGTTTTTTATTCTACTTGCAGATGCTTACAACGTTCGACTATTTTTGGTGGATAATTGGAGCAATTTTATTTTCGGGGGCAGTGATGAGTTCTCGACTAATACTCCAAGTTCATACTGTCAGACAAACCGTGATAGGATATTTTATTGGGCTGATGGCGGGAGTTATACCCACCATAATCTTTTTTATATGATTAATAAAATAAAAATCGTACCTTTGTAAACTCTGTTGATGTTTTATCTACACAAAATAAACAATCAGCAATTATCAAAAGAAAAACGGATTAAATATCTATTTTTAGCATAAAAAAATGAAAAACAATATTATATTATTGCTTTGGGTATCTATCACAATGCTTTTACCTTCTTGCAAAAAGGATTTTTCGGTATGGAAATCCGTCAACGAAAACTGGCTGGCGGAGAACAAACAATATATCGACTCACTCGAAACGGCAACCGTCAAAGAGGGTTACGAAAAAGCATCTATTACACCTTCTGGAGTACAATACATTATCAGGCACAAAGGGTTTGGTGCTGTACCAAAGAGAAGTTCAGTGGTGAAAGTAACATACAAAAACAACTTGATTGACGGCTCTAATGCAGGGGTATTGGCGGACACCATCACTTTCCCTATGAACGAACTTATAGAGGGTTGGCAAGATATTTTATGCAGTGGCGAAGTTAGACAGGGAGCAAATCTCAAAGTTTTCATTCCGTGGAATCTTGCTTATGGAGAGGACGGCAACCAGACCGTGTTTCCTAAACGGTTTTTCATTCCACCATACTCAACATTGATATCGGATATCAAACTTATAGAGGTCTATAATAATCCACCACAATAACTCTCTGTTGTCAAATCAAATAATATAGTCTTTAAAAAAACACAATTATGAAAAAATCATTCATTGCTATATTGACCATTCTATTGACAATCTCTGTTTCTGCACAAAAATTGGAACTTGGTTTTGTAGGAGGCTACCAACACACCTTTCCTTTTGCTCTGGTGGGAGGAGATATAGACAAGATTGACTTCAACCACAAGTCAGGTGCGGGTTTCAATGTCGGAGGATATTTTGGGTGGAATTTCAATAAATTATTAGGCATAGATTTTCAATTAATGTATGCTATGCGTTCGTATTCGTTCGATATGCAATACAAAGAGACATCGCCAACAATCATATTCAAACGCCAAACCTTTTTCGTAGAACTACCTCTACACCTCAATTACAAAATCAAAGTCAAGGAGCACCTCTACATCGCCCCTTTATTAGGAGTATCCCTCAATATGGCTGTCAACGGCAAAGATATTGCCTACGAACACACCCTAACACAAAAACCAATTGATAAAGTTACAACAAGCGATGATTTATTCGGGAAAAACGGAAGAATGAATCGATTTGAACTATCGCCCGAGATAGGCTGTTTGGTGAAATACAAGCATTGGGGATTTCGTCCCATATATTCTGTGGGGGTCAATAACTTGACAAAACAAAAATTTGGCTGGACGTTCCCTTTGCCCGAAGGACAATCCAAATACCTTTTCAATAGAGAGTTGAAGTTGTCGATAATATACACCTTCGATGTACTTTAAGCGACTATTTTTTCTAAACAGTGATACTAAAAGGGCTTTTGCCCTTTTTTTGATGTATAAAATTAAAATTTTTATTGTAATTTTGTATGAATGTACATAACATCGATTCTTTTACAAAAAACACACTTTACTTAACAATACAATATGTTACTCTCTGAAATACTGCTCAATATAAAAACTATCAAAAAGCATAACACAAACATTGATATAAATAATATATGCGATGACTCTCGCAAAATAAAAAAAGGAGACCTATTTGTTGCCATATCTGGCAATATATATGATGGACATAAGTTTATAGACACAGCCATAGACAACGGAGCAGTAGCGATTGTGATAGATTCATCAAGTGGGAAAGCAGAAGAATTGACTGATAGCAATGTGGAAGTAATCGTGGTAGAAAACACGGCTTCGATACTGGGACTTTTAGCGTCTAACTTCTACGGCAATCCTTCCGACAAACTAAAACTTGTGGGTGTTACTGGCACAAATGGAAAAACCACTATTGCCACTCTACTATATCGCCTTTTTACTGATTTAGGGTTTAAGGTAGGGTTGTTATCAACTATTCGCAACTATGTGAACCATACGCCAATAGAGACCATCAACACCACACCGAATGTGTTAGAGACCAACAGACTTTTGGTCGAGATGTTGCATCAAGGTTGCGACTACTGTTTTATGGAGGTATCCTCTCACGCAGTCGTACAGCACCGTATCACAGGTCTTAATTTTGCCGGGGGCATCTTCACCAACATAACCCAAGACCACCTCGACTATCACGGCACAATGAAAGAGTATCGTGATGCAAAAAAGGGTTTTTTTGACCTTCTTCCACAAACAGCATTCGCCCTTACCAACATAGACGACCGCAATGGTATGTTTATGCTACAAAATACCAAAGCGACCAAACGAACATATTCTACCTCTACCATTGCCGATTTTAAGACAAAAATTGTGGAAAATAGTTTTGAAGGACTGTCGTTGCAAATATCAACATACTGCACCAATGTCGAAAATAGACACTACGATATAATGACTCCTTTTGTAGGGAAGTTCAACGCTCAAAATCTGACAGCTGTATTTGGTTCAGCTGTGCTATTATCATACAATTCAAAAACCAATGTTAGCACCGAGGATATAGCCGTCAAACTCACAAACCTCTTTCCCGTTGCAGGACGATTTGAAACCTTACGACTTAATGGTATCACTGCCATTGTCGATTATGCACATACCCCCGATGCCCTCAAAAACGTGTTAGAAACAATAGCCGATATCAAAGGTATTGACAGCTCGATAATAACTGTTGTGGGGTGCGGTGGCGACAGAGATAAGACCAAACGCCCGCTCATGGCAAAAGAGTCCGTAGCGTTATCTGACACCGTTGTGCTAACCTCCGACAACCCTCGCACAGAAAATCCACATGCGATATTGGACGATATGCTAAGCGGACTCAACGACCAGCAACAACGCAAAACAATTGTAATATCAGACCGCAAACAGGCTATCAAAACGGCTTGTCGTTTAGCAAAAAGCGGAGATATTATACTCATAGCAGGTAAAGGACATGAAAATTATCAAATAATAGGCTCTACGAAACATCATTTTGACGACAAAGAAGAGGTTTTGGCGGCATTAGGAGAGTAAATGCCAATTATAATTTCATAAAAAGACACAAAGAAATTATTAGAATATAGTTTTATAAAAAAAAAATACAAAATATGTTATACTATCTATTCCAATGGCTCAATGAGTTGAATATACCCGGTGCAGGAATGTTTTCATTTATTACTTTCAGGGCGAGTATGGCGTTCATACTTTCACTTATATGTTCTGCATTTATAGGCATTAGGGTGATTCGTTTTCTAAAAAAACGACAAATACTAGACACCCCGCGTGAGATGAACTTTGGAGGACTGTCAGACGACCAAATATTTGAGCAACGAGAAAAACAACGCAAAAGCCAAACCCCTACAATGGGAGGTGTCATTATACTGATTTCGATAATAGTACCATGTCTGCTTTTGGGCGTGTTAGACAATGTATATATATTGCTGATGCTCTTTACAACCCTCTTTATGGGGGGCATAGGTTTTTTGGACGACTATATTAAAGTTTTTCGTAAAGACAAAGATGGGCTAAGCGGAAGATATAAGATTGTAGGGCAAGTAGGAATAGGACTTGTAGTGGGTCTGGTACTATATTTTTCGCCACAAGTGGTACTGATAGAGAATGTAGAAAATCGCACAGGCAACTCCTCCAATACAGAGAAGGTAACATACGCCACCAAAGCCGAAAAATCAACACAGACAACTATTCCTTTTTTTAAAAACAACAACCTCGACTATGCCGATTTTTTCAACTGGGCAGGAGACAACAAACAGATGCTTGGCTGGATATTGTTTGTAGTAATGACCATTTTTATCGTCACTGCAACATCTAATGGAGCCAACCTGACCGATGGCATAGACGGTCTTTCGGCTGGTAGTTCGGCAATAATGGGAGTAGCACTGGGAGTGTTGGCGTATATCTCTGGGAACATCAACTACTCTGGCTACCTCAATGTGATGTTCATACCCGGCTCCGGCGAACTGTTGGTGTTTGCCGCAGCATTTATAGGTGCCACTATCGGATTCTTATGGTACAATTCATATCCTGCACAAGTATTTATGGGGGATACTGGGTCACTGGCATTAGGTGGCATCATTGCGGTATTTGCCATAATCATACGAAAAGAGTTACTCATTCCAATACTGTGCGGTGTCTTTTTAGTAGAAAACTTATCGGTAATACTTCAAACATTCGTCTATAAACGAACAAAAAAGCTCAATGACGAAGGTAAAGTTGTCGGCATAAGACTTTTCAAAAAAGCCCCTTTGCATCACCATTTTCAGACTAAAGGAGAGAATGTGGCAGGGCCATATCTCTTCAAACGTCCTTCTAAAACCATTCACGAATCTAAACTGACAATTCGTTTTTGGATTATTGGTTTGATATTGGCTGCTATTACAATTCTGACACTTAAAATAAGATAAAACACTTTGACACTAAATGATATTTTGAATGCAAATCACATACGGTAAGATTAACAAACTTAATGATGATTAACACAAGAAAAATAATAAACGATGCCGTTCATGGGTTCATCACAATACCAAACGACTTTTTGTACGAACTTCTACAACATCGTTTCGTACATAGGCTCACTCGGATACAACAGTTGGGGGTATCGTCTTTAGTATATCCTTCGGCGACACACACCCGATTTCAACACTCGCTAGGAGCGATGCATCTTACCTCAAAAGCCGTCAAGGAGTTACAACAAAAAGGTCATAATATCACACAAGAAGAATCTGATGCTGTGATGGCTGCTATCCTGCTACACGACATCGGACATTGCCCATATTCGCACCTGCTAGAACATACTCTTATCAAAGGTATTTCACACGAAACAATCACAGAACTGATGATGAAAAAAATCTCATCAGAGATGGACGGACAACTCGATATGGCAATTGATATTTTCAAAAATCGTTATCACAAAAAGTTCCTACACCAACTTGTTAGTAGTCAGTTGGATATGGACAGGCTAGACTATCTCATGCGCGATAGTTTTTTTACCGGAGTGGTCGAAGGCTCTATCGGTTCTGCTCGTATCATCAATATGCTCGACATAGCAGACGATAGTCTCGTAGTGGAACAAAAGGGTATCCTCTCGGTTGAGAACTACCTTATCACAAGACGATTTATGTATTGGCAAATATATTATCACAAGACCTCGTTGGCGGCAGAGACTATGTTAAAAAAGATATTACAGAGGGTCAAAACATTACTGGCAAAAGGCGAAACTATTTTTGCTTCGCCATCGCTACTATATTTTTTGTACGAAAATGTGGACAACACTAATTTTGCATCCAACCCCCAAAACATCGAAACCTTTGTGGATATTGACGACTCCGACATTTTATCGGCAATAAAAGTTTGGGCATATCACAACGATAAAATATTGTCGATACTATGCAAAGGATTTATCAATCGACACCTTTTCAAAGCCCATATAATGCCTACAAACATAAGCCAAGATGCTCTTGCTAAGCTAACAAAAGAAGAGGGTTTCGCCATTGCCAAAAGATTGGGACTTGATGAGGCTGACGGCGAATATTTGTCTTCATACCAAGTGATTGGAGGCAATAAGACATACAATTTTGACGACAACAAAATTATGGTTCGAACCGCCGACAACAAAGTACGTGATATAGCAGAATGTTCGTCTATCGTTACCCCCGAAAGTCTTTCGCACGACACTACAAAAAAATATATTTTTTACTACAAAAAATAACAACCACAGATGAACCGCCGAATATTAAATCTTGCACTCCCCAACATCATCACCAACATCACTGTACCGCTACTATCTACTGTAGATTTAGCAATAGTAGGACGACTCGGAAGCACTCAATATATCGGTGCTATAGCCCTTGCTACAATGGTGTTTAATACTATATATTGGTTATTTGGCTTTTTGAGAATGGGGACATCAGGCTTCACAGCACAAGCATACGGGGCAAAAGATTTTCACAAAGCGATGCAGATACTTATCAGGTCTTTGACTGTAGGGCTAACGATTGCCTCTATACTAATGATATTTCAAAGACCTATCATCGATGTGGCAATACATATTATTGATGGTAGCGAAGAGATGAAAAGCATCGTCAGAAGATACTACTTCATAAATATATGGGCTGCTCCTGCCTTGCTGTCGTTATACAGTTTCAAGGGGTGGTTTATCGGCATGCAAAACTCTATCTTTCCAATGATTATTGCTATTGGCATCAATGTGGCAAATATAGTATTATCATTAGTTTTTGTATATATCTTACACCTCGACATCGAAGGCATTGCCTTAGGCACTCTTCTGTCGCAATACTTGGGGCTTACCATCGCTATGGTGGTCTTCATCAAAAGATACGGACAACTTGCTCGTCAGGTGAGCGTTCTTCAAAGCATTGTATGGGCAGAGATGCGACAGTTTTTCAAAGTCAATAGTGATATTTTCTTACGAACAGTCTGCTTGGTAGCTGTCTTTTCCTACTTCCCGATAGCAGGGTCTCATTTTGGAGACAACGAACTTGCTATCAATACTCTACTATTACAATTTTTCACACTATTTTCGTATATAATGGACGGTTTCGCTTACGCCGGCGAAGCACTGACAGGTAGATTTATTGGAGCAAAAGATAGCATATCACTCAAAAAAAGCATCAGGGCTAATTTTGTATGGGGCATAATCCTTACCGCTATCTTTACCCTCATATATGCTTTTTTTGGCAATCAGATACTCTCTATCTTCACAGATAAAGAGGAGATAATAACCCTATCGGCAGAGTACTATTGGTGGGTATTGCTGGTGCCAGTGTCTGGGTTCTCTGCTTTTTTATGGGACGGAATATTCATTGGAGCCACTGCCTCACGAGAGATGTTCTGGGCTATATTCTTGGCAACACTCATATTCTTTGCTACATATTTTGGACTGAAACCATATATCGACAACAACGCCCTATGGCTTTCGCTAATACTATTCCTTGCTCTACGAGGACTGGGGCAGACCCTTTTGGCAAAAAAAGCTGTGTTCTATAAACTCAACCACCGATAGCAAAATAGTCAATCAGTAAATAGAGAAAGGTAATTGGTGGGCTGTCTGAATTGTTTTATCTTTTCATAGTTTCGCAACTCAGTTTCTATCTTGTTTCACGTTCAGACTTAAAAGCAAACTCTTTTGATTGTTAACTCCTGCAACTCAACAATATTGAATCTAATCCCATCGAAATGCTTTTAGAGGTATGCAATGACATACTCCTAAAAAGAACTAAAACACAATCTTCACATCTGTTTTATTATAGGAAATAAGTATTTGCCATATCTCATATATTTCACACTTGGGTGCTTTTACAATTCAAATATTTATGTTATTTTTAACCTTTGAAAAATAAATACAAATATTACTATGTCAAGTATAAATCAAAGAGCGGAATTACAGAATAAAATATGGAAAATAGCAAATGATGTTCGTGGTTCTGTAGATGGATGGGATTTTAAACAGTTTGTTTTAGGAACATTGTTTTACCGATTTATTAGTGAAAATTTTACTGAATATATTGAAGGTGGTGATGATAGTGTAAATTATGCTAACTTATCAGATGAAGTAATTACACCAGAGATAAAAGAAGATGCTATAAAAACTAAAGGGTATTTTATTTATCCAAGTCAATTGTTTGAAAATATAGCTAAAACAGCCAATACAAACGAAAATTTAAATACAGATTTAGCAAAAATCTTTACAGCAATAGAAAGCTCAGCAAATGGCTATCCGTCAGAAGATGATATTAAAGGCTTATTTGCTGACTTTGATACAACAAGTAATCGCCTTGGTAATACTGTTGAGAATAAAAACCAAAGACTTGCAGCTGTAATTAAAGGTGTAGAAAGCCTAAAAATAGATAACTTTGAGGATAATCAAATTGATTTGTTTGGTGATGCTTAT
>PDWI01034538.1_pt1 | contig 10061 bp, 12 predicted proteins | sample 1430891 | NCBI WGS metagenome assembly PDWI01 (sample SAMN01162508, study PRJNA174530) | Oral metagenome, whole genome shotgun sequencing project. | biome: Marine environment; feature: Marine mammal; material: Swab sample of the gingival sulcus; isolation source: swab sample of gingival sulcus... | reverse complement strand
CCAAGTCCCGTCATACTGCTTTATCGTTTTGTAGGCAACGTTATCCAAATCAATAACAACATTACCATTCTGATCGGGAGCAACATTGTTTACCGTTTTGACAAATTTAACCTCGTTAAAATCTGAGATGTTCAGTTTATTGGCTCTCCTTTGCAAAGGCATTGCCTTTTGCATCAAAACCTACTACTTCAGCATCTTTCAAACTCGTAACTTGCAACTTGTCAGTCGCAATTTTTCTCTGTGCTGTTACTCCTGTCATTGTGGCAAACAGCAATGCCACCATTAAAATAAAATTCTTTTTCATCTTCTTATCTTTATTTAATCGTTAGTAACTCAAATTCAGTCGCTTGTTGTGTTTCAATGATAACGCATACTGTTTTGGCGTTACCCATTGAAACGCTTTCGTTTTCTTTTGAGGTAGTGACACCGCCAAGCTCCACATTTCCCTCCACGGCTCTAAATGTTGCCACTACGCCTTTGTCTTTCACATTTACACTCTGTAACATTTCGCTGTTGGCGAATGGTACATAAACAGGCGTTTCGCCATCACTTTGCACAGAAATTATTTCTGTGACTGCATTTCTTTTCTTCATTTTCTCTAAAATTTATAAATTATTTAAAACTCGTAATTTGAAACACAAAATCAGAAACATTACCACTACTATCATCAGCCGTAGCCACATAGCAATAGTTGTCTGATTGATAAAAACAGTTGAATTTAACTGTACCGATACTGCCACTCGAATTCACAGCACTCCCCGTAACTACATAATCCGTATGTCCAAGATTATGTACAATTTTGTGGCAGTATTCGGGAGCTTGTTGCCCAATACCTTCAAGCATAATGTCGCTTATAGGATTTAGTCCACTACGGTTTAGAGCATAAACATTAAAATCCCCCTTAAATCGTTTTATCACTCTACGAGGATTGTATCCCACCTTTCCGGCAATTACAATTTGCTGAGAAAAATCCGGCTTATCTTCCAAATCATTATAGCTGTGTTTGTGTTTGCTTGGAGGGTAATGCGTTGGTTTTCCCGAAATGCCGTCCCAACTATGAGAATGCAAAGCAGGCGGAAAAACATCAGGCTTTCCCTCCAAATCTTCCCACGTTCCGGCACCGCCCCCAATGTTTCCACCAAGAGATAAATTACCCTCAGCATACAAAATAGGCGTTATTTCTTGCGACACGTCCGAAGAAATATACACCTCCGGTGCATTCAAAAAACCAAATTCTATTACACTACCGGCATTGCCCGAAAGTTCGCCATATTCATCGCCATTGTTGCTACTTCCTATGTGTATTGTAGAAGTATTACCAAGTTGCAATGCGTACAAAAAAGCCCCTGCCGGTACTTCATAATGAAAAGAAGTTCCCGCAGACACAGCAAAAGGTTGCCCATTTTGTAAGCCTTTATTTGATGCCAACTGCGATAGCTTACGCATTTGCTTTAAAAATGCCTTAAGCACCTCTTCCGTGTAAAAATAAACGGTGCCATCTATCTCAATTCCCTCAGTTAATCTATTATCATCATCAGCGACAGAATCACGTAATGCAACAAATCTGTCTATCCAATTATTTACGACCGATTTTATCATATTCAAATCTTCCGCAGATACTTGCCCCTCTGCATCTATGATAGGAACGATGTTGCGTTTGTCATTGTACGTTATTTTTTCTATCATTTTATCACACTTGTATTAAAAGTTCTATTCGTTTTTGTTCCGCATTTGTCGCCTTTAACAAGACCTTTGCACTCGATGTATTTCTTTACCTCCTCATACAATTCATTGCCTTGCTGTATGTGGCGAGTGTGCCAATCTTTCCGCTCTTTATAATCAGCAGGGTCACTAAAATTATTTTGCTTGACTACTACGCCGAATGACGTATCTTGCATATTCCCTTTTAACAAATAAATCGCATAGGTAAATTGAGCCAAAACAGCCTTTAATCCTGAATGATGATAAGTAACACCATTACACTCATAACCTCCCTCATTCAACAACTCATTATATTGCGTTGGATTAGCAATCACATCATAATACAACTGCGTAGGCATTATCTTTTTAAGTTCAAATTGCTGTGCCTCACGAATAAAGTTGTTAAACTCGCTCTCTTTTCGACCAATGGCAATTTGGAAATATTTCTCAACTTCTGATTTACTAATTAGTAGTTCCATCGTCCAAAATTTTATACTGCTTGATTTTCCATTTCCCGCTCGGGTTGATATTGTCCTTGTAATTCTTGAACAATACAGCGAATAGCCGTTCTATTTTATCTCTATCCCTTGCCGTAGATGCGTTGTAAATAGCTTGGGCAGTTTTCAAATCATCGCCGGAAGTATTGCCGAGTTTTCCGCTCACATAGTCCACAAGCTGAGGCGGTATATTTCTAAATGACTTACTCTTCAAATTTGAGGTTGCCCTCTAAATTATCCCTATCCCATTCATCTTCAACAAGCATAACCGCATTAGCATTTTCCGTACCCATTAACCCCTTTACGTTTTCTGTAAATTCTCGCTTACTGCTTTCATCGGGGAAAGGTTTGTGCCTAATTAGTTTATTGTCCACAAAACCACGACGAGAAGTAGAGTTGTAAAACAACCCCATTCGGTACTCGGTATCAGCAAATAAGTACGCACCGTCAATTAATGATTTTGGATACATTCGGCTATTTTGCAACGAGAAGAATAGTATTTGACCTTTGTAATTTTCCCAACCGCCTGCATTATCCACTTGTGCTTGTATCACATCTTTGCGAGGATTGTAAACATCAAAAACTTTTAAATCTTCTTTCTTCAATTCACGTCCCCAGCCACTTTTTGAAACAACCACTTTGCCGTGATAATCCTTATCATCTTTCTTGCCCAAACGGCAATAGTCATACGGTAATACGCTGTAATCCTCAGCCTCATACAAAGCATTATAGTTAATATGCACCCACACGCCCTGATGCTTGGCGATGCTTTCAACCACGTCCATAAGCAAATCATTAGGCGTGTAGGCGAATATATCCCCATTCGACAAATCCACAGTATTAAAATCTTCCACAAACCCCGCACCGCCTAAAAAAGAGGCGTACAACTCCGAGCATTGCAAAGCCGTAGGGCTCGCACTTATCAGATTTTCAATCAAAAGAGGATAGAGATTATCCGCTCCATTCGGATATATCCCCAAACTCTTATTGTAGTCTATTCGCTCTCGGTAGGCGTGGTCTGTTACTAATGTGGATCTCAACATAATGCAAACTACTCTTCTTCGGTGTTGTCCGCTTTCGGAGCATCACCGTCATTGTCTTTATTTTCTTTGCTCTCTTGGGTTGTTACCTCTTCAGTATCGCTACCCTCATTTTCTTGGGTTGGAGCATCTTCGTTGCCCTCTTCTTTGGTGTCGTCCGTTTCCGAAGTAGTTGCCTCGTGTTCCAAAATTGCCTCAATAAATTGCGACTTATTGCCTGACAATTCCAATTCCGGGTACATATCTTTTAGTTCCGCTTTTGTCTTGCTTTCAAGTTCCTTTTGGCGAGGGCTTTTGTCCTCAGCCACAAGCATTTCTTCCCAATTCTCAGGATACTTCTGAAACAATGAAATAGCATTTTTATTGCCTTTCAGAATTCTGATAGCATCTTCATCGGTCATATTCTTGTCAGAATACGCCTCAGATGTTCCGGCAATAGGAACTAACACCCCTTTTTTAAGTTCAAAATATTTATTTTTCTTTTCCATTTTCTTTGGATTTTCTTTATGATTTCGAAGTCTTTGGATATACTCCAAGTGTTTTTTTTCGCACCAACTGCAAGCACCGCCAAAGATTTCACGATATAGCCTTAGCATCTGCACTAAGTAGGAGTTGCCCTCAGCGTCAGCACCACGTAAAATGGTGCTGTCGTCTAAGGTTTTTAATTTTTCGAGCGTTAGCATTTTATTGAGCTAAATTATCTTCGATAAACTTCTCTGTTGTCGCTAAGTCCGTCATCATAAAGATACGGTCGTCCATAGCCTCTTCTTCGCCCTCTTCCGTTGCAAATTCGATAGGCTTTGTTCCGCTGTTATCCGCAGAACTCCATTCAGAAGACTGTATCGCCATACCACTTTCAAAACCAAGCACCGCAAAAGTCAATTCGCCATTAACTCCGGTGTCTTTACGCTCCACAATAGCCGTAATGCGACCGTCTTTAATTAAGCTGTTCAACTCCGCACGCTCCTCAATGCCGTAATACATCAATCGCACAGAAAGCGAATGCGTCCAGTTATTGCCAAAATCACCCTTTTTCAAAGCAACTTTGCCCTGCGGGTATTTACCGCCACCTTCCATTTTGTACAACTTCGCACCTTCTTTCAACACCAAATTGGTAATTTGCGTTTTTGCGTCATTCAACTGTGTTGCTGAGCGGTCAATATCTTTCGTGTTCATAATGTACACAGTTGTTTCCAATCCTGCTTTTGGGGAGTATGCACAATCACGCACAAAATTTTTGCTGATTTGCCCCCCACATTTATTTTTCGCCATAATTCATTTGTTTTTTTTGTTTTACAAATTAGAAATAAGGACTGAATTATCAGCCCTCATTCCTCAATCCTCAGCACTATTAAAATGCCGCTCTCAATGCCATTGGGTTAGGGATTTTGAAATCCACTTGGTAATTCCCCTTAATGTAGAAATGCTCATCTTCGCCACCGATATACTCCAAATGCAAATCAGTCAAAGAGTTCACGTCATCAACTCCGATAACTAAGTTATCTTTGCTCGTGTTCACTGCAAAGTGTGGTAAGTGTGTCTTACCGTCCTTTGTGAAATCTTCCAAGCGTTTTTTGTCGTGGAATTTGATTTGAGTTAAAGCCTCGCCGTCAAACATCAAACTTTCCATACCTTTTTGGATTTGTTCTTTTGAACTTTCCAAAGGAGTAACGCCACTACCTCTACGCAAAAAGTTCTTATAATTTTTGAACAAACTTGCTGAGGTCAAAATCTGGTCACTGTCGAAATATTGGTCGTCAGTCAAAGCCTCAAAGATGTTCAACGCTGCAAGTTCCCCTAGTGCCATTTGCTCAGCTCTTGTTGCCTTGCTGTTTGCGTCAATTGAAACAAAATTACCTTTGAATTCCTCCATAGTTTTGAAATATTGCAATGTAGGGATAAGTCCCATTTTCACAACATCATAATACTTCGCTTTGTTGGTATCAGCTAAAATTTCCTGACTTGCAATGTTTTCGTCACCAAACAATGCTAAGCGGGTAAAATCCGCTTTCATTGCGTGAATTACTTGGTCTTGAATAAAAGGGTATACATCGGATTCCCCTAAATCGTGAATAGCATAACCATTCGCCAACCCCCAACGTGTAAAACTATCCATAAACTCGCTATAACACATCTTGATATTGACCTTTGCCAAAGTCGGTTCCCATTTCTGAGTAACACCATTAATCTTGAACCCTTCGGCACCGCCTCCGCAGCCCTCATCTTTCTTGGTTACATACTCCAAAGGCTCTAACGCAACCACTTGTTGCCCGCCTTTTATGCCCGGCTGAATACGGAAGAAAGTTTTTGCATCTTCGTAAAACAAAGTCATCTGCATTTTCTTGCTTGTACACAGATTGTCCACCCTCGCCCTTATCCACCTTAAAAGAACTCTTCACGCTCTTTTGAAGTGTTGTAACAGTTTCTGTAAGAAGTACAACAGCATCTTTCAGCTCTTTGTTTTCTTTCACAATCCCCTGCATCGTTGATTTGATTTCGGCAATCGCCTTATTCTCATCATCAGGATCATCGCCCTCTGTTTCCGGCTCTTTCATTTCTGAAATTTTGCCCTCAGCTACAACCATTTTGCCACCGTCCGGCAAAAGGTGTTCACCGTCAGCAAGTGCGTTGCCGTCGGCATCAACCACAGCATCGCCCGCTTGTGGCGTTTCGTTTTCTGTAATGACTGACACGATGTCGCCATTAGCAAGAGTCAGGTCAATATCCTTGCTGATACCGAGCGACTTCTTGACTTGCTTTAAAATGCTCATCTTTCTCTCTTTTTGATAAAACTTATATTTGTTAAAAAATTCCTTGATGATATTAGGGTTATCCTCAATGGCTTTAAAAATACTTGGGTTTTCGTCCAAGAAATTCGTAACCATTAAACCTAAATCGTTGCTGTCTTTGAAAAGATTATCCGTAGCTGCCGGACTATCCACCAAGTCCGATGCGATAAGGCTCTCAAATTGGTAAACATCAACGAACCTATCTTCTCCGTCAATCTCTTTCTCTTCATTGGAAATTCCGCCCGTAAAGTGGATAGAATTACCGAACGCCTCGCTATCTTCCTCAGCCATTCCTAAGATATAATTCCACATAGAAATACCTCGACCCTCGACCTGCGTTTCTTTGGCAATTTCCGCCAAATGCAAATCCGCTAAAACCTTGTTTTCTTCCTTGCGGAAATTCTTGTAACGCCCCACATAACTACCGAGCGTAGTTTTGCACATATTAGGGTGTCCGAAACGGCACTTAACGCCTTTCGGCTGAGCGTTCGAGTGAGCCACAAGAGCATCTAAGAACTCAGGCGTAAAGTAGCCCAAGTCCTTATCAACTCCTTCGGTAACAATAACAACATTATGAATAACACCTTCGGCAGTAGAAGACAGATTATTTTGTTTGAAATAATTTGCTGATTTATAATGATTTTCTTTGCTCATAATCTTTGCTTTTTACAAAAGTAAAGACTATAAACATTGCTTGTTGGGCATCATTTTGCCCAATAAAAAAAGCCCCCGCAAAATGCAGAGGCTCAAAATCAAGCGTTAATTCAGAAGTGTACTAATCAAATGAAGTTCACTTGACTTAATTCTTTGGCAAAATTATGTAAATTTCGTTCTATCTTTTCAACTGTTCTTTTCGTGGGGTTGCGATGCCCATTCAGATAATGGCTCAGTTGCCCTTGTGCCACTCCCGTAAGTCGCTCCAAACCCGCAAGGCTCAAAATCTTACTGTACGATGCTAAAAACGAGGCAACATCATACTTATATGCAAATTCCAAATCAGTAGGAAATTCACGCCCTTCATCTTCGTACATTTCCCGCATCTCTGATTGTGAAATTAAAAAATCTTCGATAGTTTCTTCAACGGTAGCCCCTTCGCCAAATAGGCTAAAAGATAACCCATAATCCTTATCCGGATTAATTACCGCCTCGTATCTGTTTTCACTCTTTTGTATAATAACTTCTACTTTCATTTGTTGTATTGCTTTTGTGTCAGGGGCTTATAGCTTAACCCCTGATTGTTTGATGATTGATTTAAATGTTTTAACATTAGCCTCCTCTTTGTTGTGCCTTGACACCGGAAAGGAATTACCCGTCAGCGGACTATACCACATTTCGTGTCGAGTTCCCTCTCGCTTGAGGTAACAACCTGCTTTTTTTAACTTCCGTTTAATTTCTGAATACTTCATTTATCTATCACTTAATTAGTACACAACAAAGATAATGATATTATTTTTAATATCAAAATAAACAGTCACTTTTTTCGCATTTTCCGCAAAATTCGCCGAATAGTATCCACATCTAAGTCAAATTTGATAGCCAAATACTCGTATTTGTCCATTTTTGAGCCACTCGAAATAGCATCATAAGCCTCAGCAATACGCAAGTTCCTCAACCAATGTGAAGATACAATCCCCACTTCGGCAAGTTCTTGTATTGCAACCTTATGTTTTTCGAGCAACTCTATCATTATCACTTTACATTTTATCTAAACCGTCATCAAATCCGCTGTTTTTCCCAATGACAAACAATCTCACATAGCCATTTTGTACCATTCCGCTCGATAAATCCGTAATCTCAATACGAATACTGCCGGCTTGTTTATCTTCAGCACGACACATAGCATTGAAATTATAAGCCCCTTTATTACCCAAATGTACAGACAAAACCTTTTTTTCACTCTGCCCAACATCTGTGCCGTCTATCCACACAGAAGAAACTGCATCAGTCGTTACAGTTAGTTCTATTTCTGCATTAGTTTCGCCCTCAATTCCTATCGTGTAATTGTTATGTGCATTTTCCGTTACCGTTATGTTAGTCCATTTCTCATAACACTTTACCGCAACCTCATCGTAAGAACTTGCACCGTCATTGTCCGTTGCCGTAAGTCTAAAAGTGTGCATTCCTTTCTGTGAAATCACAACATCTGTATTCAAAAGCTCCGGATTTGCAATAACGCTCGAACTCATCGGACTTTCGTCATTCCACCTCGTTGCTACCACAGCCACATCATCACTTACAACGCCTTTAAGCCTTACCGTAACACTTCCGCCGGTCATTATGTTGTTCATTTCATTAGCCGTCGCCACAACCATAGGCGGTACATTCTCACGCCCCTTTACATTTAGTCGCAATCGCCCCGTGTCATTGGAATAATTACCCGAACCGTTATCCTTTATTTTGAAATGCAAATCTTCCGTAAAATCAATTTCGCTCGCCGGAGTTTCAACGGAAAATCGCCCGGCAATTACCGCCTCTTTGGAAATCTCTGTGTGTGTCGTAATTTCCGCACCGCTTAACTTCAACATCACTTTATCCGAAAGGTCCACAAACCTCACAGCCACCGGAGCATCGCCCTCACGGTCGTAGTATTCACTAAGCGAATTTGTAAAGTCGCTCCATTTGAAAACATAAACACTCTTTTGTTTCAATGACTTTTCCAAATCCCCAACAATCTCAGGCGGTGCATTAAACACCTCATCGCCAACCTCGATAAGTTCCACCATTACCGTGTCCTTGCCTTTAAAGCCACTAACTTTATTCAAATAAAAATACGCTCCTAATTGCTCAATGTATTTCAATCTAAAAAAATCCAAATTGTAAATATCGATAGCATTCAGTCGCATTGTGGCTTTTATCTTCTTGCCCTTTTCGAGCAAATTACCGAAAGCACGATAATAACTATTCACGTAATTTTGATAATAGCACGGCAAAAAATCCAAATACGGAATATCGCCCTTTATTTCCGTAGAGTTTTCCACCCCCAATTGCTTGATGTCTATTGCCCCTTTGTGTCGTTTTACCGAAAATAAATGAGACTTAGCCTCTTTTGTCTTTAACTTGCCGTCATCAAACTCCCACAGCGGAACACCATAAACATCAACACCGTTAATTGTGTAGATTGGCTTTATTGCCGTAAATGCAGACGTTATCACACGTCGCTCTTTTTTTGCAACCTCATTACTTACCTCCAAAACACCGCTCGCAAAGTTCTTATCTTCCACCTCGTCGGGGTATGTGTATTGAAACATATTTTTTCGACCATATGCCCCAATAGTATAATTTTCAGAGTGCCCAACATATTTACCGCTCCAATCTTCCGCCCCCTCACGGTCATTCAATAGCCTTTCAATTTCGATAAACTCATAATGTTTCTTGTCAAATTTACTTGGTCGCATTAGTAAGCCAAAGCGCTGCATTATTTCCTTGATAAATGCTTTTTGTGTAACTTCCGGCAACAACTTTGAGTAATCCAAAAACAAACCGCCACTTTGCTTTTTTATATCTAAAATTATTTGCGAAGACACTTGCAAAATATCTTCAGGTGAATAGTGCTCATTATTCAATTTTGGTGACGCCCCAACTTCCAGTACAAAAGAAACCTCATCACCTACCTCTAAAAATAACACTGCTGACAAATTAACCTCGTTGCCAAAATAAATAGCCTTAGCAACTCCATTTACAAACAACACTACATTTGCAGAGAAAACAGAAAGACCGTCTTCATTAACGCCCAAATTTTGCAATCCGGATATTGAAATACCAAATTGATACACGCCCTCTGTATTTGCTAAAAAATTGCCGTCAGGAAATACATACGACCTGCTGACTTTTACAAATTCGTTGTATTTTCGTTCAATTTGTAAATGCACATATTCTGAGGTAACAGTATCCACATCTTCAATTTGCACGACAGAATTTGCCACATCATACCCTTTAACTGCCGGCACAACCAAACTCCGAAAATCCTCACTTTGAAATACCGCACCGGAATAATCAAATCCCGCTGCTTTGAAAATCTTATCCCACAGCGTATG
>PDWI01024421.1_pt1 | contig 10061 bp, 13 predicted proteins | sample 1430891 | NCBI WGS metagenome assembly PDWI01 (sample SAMN01162508, study PRJNA174530) | Oral metagenome, whole genome shotgun sequencing project. | biome: Marine environment; feature: Marine mammal; material: Swab sample of the gingival sulcus; isolation source: swab sample of gingival sulcus... | reverse complement strand
AATAAAGCAATATAAATAACCAACAAATACTTCATCATCAACCCTATTGTGTTACGGTTTTAATATGCACCTTACCGTAACCCGAGGAAATGATACCCAATCGTTTAGCGGCTTTTTTCGATAAATCAATAATTCGTCCCTTATGGAACGGGCCGCGGTCATTGATACGTACAATCACTTTTTTACCATTGGCCAAATTGGTGACTCGCACCTTGGTCCCCAGCGGCAGGGTTTTATGAGCGGCAGTCATGGCTTGCATATTATAACGCTCCCCATTGGCTGTTTTTTTTCCGTGAAACCTTGCTCCATACCAGGATGCCGTACCGATTTGTTGAAAATTCGTTTCACTGGCAAAGACTTGATAGCGTCCTCATACACCAACACGGCTTGAGCAACCTGCTCACTGTCTTTTTGAGTATCTTCCGGCAATTCAATGGTTGCTTTGTCAGGAGGGGCAATGGTTTGTTCTATATTATCGGCATCCAGATTGATCGTTGGCGTGATTGCTTCCTTTGTTGTTTCTGCCGGCGTTGTTGTGCTGACACAGGCAGAAAGTGTTATGCCGGTTAATAAATATAAGCTTAATAAATATAAATTTTGTTTTACCATAATCCTGCCTCAATTGCGCGAGATAATTCCGTCACCGCCATGGCGTACATCGGGCTGGTATTATAGGTGGTAATAGCGGTAAAATTGGTAAACGTAATAAAATCAATGTTGCCGTTCTTACCCTCTAATTGCAGCATGCCCGCCGGGCTATTGTTGGCTACCACTCGATATTTAGGATGCACACCTTGATCAGCTAATTTAGCCAAAGTAGTAAAAGGCTTGTGGGCATATTTGCCTCGGTAGTCGGTTTGTAATTCCGCTTCATCGACAATGACACCGTCACGCTGCCAGCCGTTTTTTTGCAAATAATTGGCGATACTAAAAATCGCATCATTGGGATTATGCCATAAATCACGCTTGCCATCGCCTTCATAATCCACGGCATAATGTAAATAGCTGGAAGGCATAAATTGCGCCATGCCCATGGCTCCTGCATAAGAACCCACTAGCGTTAGCGGAGGGATATTGTCTTCGGCTGTCATTTGTAAAAAAGCCCGCAGTTCTTTGCTAAAAAACTGCTCGCGCTTAGGATAGCCAAAAGCAATCGTTGCCAGCGCAGTCAACACCTTATCATCCCCCATTACCTTACCGTAACGGGTTTCCACACCTAAAATCGCCACAATAACCGCCTGCGGTACACCATAAGTTGCATAGGCTTCGTCTAAAACACTTTCGTGCCGACGGTAGAATTGAATACCATTGTCAATGCGCTTCTTATCATAGCCTTATCCAAACTAACTTGACTAAATAAAGCCTGCAAATCATTCCGGGAATAGCCGTATTGCCCGGCCATTTCATCAATAAAGGCCTTTCCTTTTAGCGTATCGGCAATTGATTGTGCCTGTATTAGTGTGACTGACATACCTATGCTAATTAGTATGCCTTTGCTAATAGATTGTAGCTGTATCATAATAGCCCCCGTGTTTGCTCACTGTGTCGCATACCATACAAATTCATTATCAAACCAAATCCCAGCATCACTGTTAATATCGATGTCCCGCCGTAACTCATCAGCGGCAAAGGCAACCCCACCACCGGTAAGATACCGCTTACCATGCCGACATTGATAAAAAAATGCGCAAAAAAAACAAACATTAAGGAACCTGATAATAAGCGGGAAAAGTTATCACTCATATTCACCGCCAACCAAAATCCGCGTAATAAAATCAACAGGTATAAAGTAAATAAAATAACCACACCGGCCAATCCAAACTCTTCGGCAAGTACGGCAAAAATAAAGTCAGTGCTGTTTTCCGGCAGAAACTCCGATGACTGCGCCCCTTGCATAAAGCCTCTGCCATGCAGGCCGCCTGCACCGATGGCTATTTTTGATTGAATGATATTATAACCCGAGCCTGTCGGGTCTGATTCAGGGTTTAAAAAAGTCAACACCCGTTGTTTTTGGTAAGCACTCATAACACGCAGCCAGAAAACAGGTGCTGCTGCCATAACCGCAATTAGGCAGACAAAAATCAACCGCCACGAAATACCGGCCAAAAATAATAAAACCAACCCCGAAGTTGCGACCAAAATCGCCGTGCCTAAGTCCGGCTGTTTAAAAACTAATGCAGTTGGCAGCCCGATAATCACTAAAGCTACGATAATATCACGCCATGTCGGAGGTAAATTGCGGGCATAAAAATAATAGGCCAGCATTAATGGAATGGTTGTTTTTGCTAACTCGGAAGGTTGTATTTGTGTAATGCCGATATTTAACCAACGCTGTGAACCATTGATATTTGCCCCATAAAAATAGACACCTAACAGTAACCCAAGCGTTAGTAAATAAATACTCGGTGTTAAAAAACGAATCAAATTTTTAGGTACTAATAATACCAGCATCATAACAATTAAACCCACCCCAAAACGGATGGCCTGTGATGCCATCTTATCCAAACCGGCAACACTGTATAACACCGCTAAACTCACTGACATCAGCAACAGAACTAAAAACAGTAACGGTATATCAATATACAAGCGATGTTGATGAGGGGAAGTATTGGGATGAGTTGTTTTCATACCGCCTCCTTGGCAAAATAGCGTTGTAAAATTTTCACGGCAATCGGAGCGGCAATTTCACTGCCTCCCCCGGCATTTTCCAAAATAATTGCCATAGCAATTACCGGATTTTTCGCCGGCGCGTAAGTGATGAAAACAGAATTATCTCGTAACGCTTTTGCCAAGTCGTTTTTTTTAATCCGCTTATTATTTTTAAATGAGAAAACCTGTGCCGTACCGGTTTTCCCGGCAATGGCAAACGGTAAATTAACTTTCACTTTGCGTGCCGTACCGTGTTTGCCTTGCATGACTTCGATTAATGAACGCTGGACAACCTCCCAACCATGCGGGTTATGCTGGGTAACATCGGCAATGGAGGTTAAACTTTTTTTAATGATTTCACCGGTAATCGGGTGGCGATAACGCCTGACAAAATGCGGTTGATAGCATTTTCCACTGGCTGCCAGTATCGCTGTAAAATAGGCCAACTGCAAAGGTGTTGTCGTCATAAAACCCTGTCCGATACTGGTATTGATGGTATCTCCGATAAACCAGGATTTGTGGTATTTATTTTGTTTCCAGGCTTTATCCGGCAAAATACCCGATGATTCATTGGGTAAATCAATGCCGGTTTTTTTGCCTAAACCAAACTGTGATAAATACGCATGAATACGGGCAATACCTAATTCATAACCGATATTATAATAATAAACATCGCAAGACTGGACAATCGAGGATTTTGTCCGCATTGCACCATGCCCACTACGTTTCCAACAATAAAATTTTTTGGTGTTTTGATAATCCGGGATACGGTAACTGCCATGACAATCAATAGTCATTTCCGGTGTCACAACATAATGGTGCAATGCCGCCAGTGCCATCATCGGTTTAATTGTCGAAGCAGGTGAATACATGCCGTTTAGTGCTCGATTAAATAAATTTTTTCGAGGCGAATTACGTAACTTTTTATAGGCCTTGTGACTGATACCATTGACAAACAAATTGGCATCAAAACTGGGATTTGAATACATTGCCAACACCTCTCCGTTACGTGGATCAATAGCTACTCCGGCACCGTCAAAGGTTTCCGCTTCCAACACCTCGCTAATTATCCGCTGTAAATGCAAATCCAGAGATAGATATAAATCCTGTCCCGGTACCGGGTCAATTTGTTCCAATACCCGGACAATTTTTCCGGTACGGCTGATTTCCGCCTGACGAAATCCTGCTTGTCCGTGCAGCTCACTTTCATATTGTTTTTCGATACCGGTACGCCCGATTTTGGTCGTTCCCGAATACTCTCGCGGGTCAAGTGTTTCTTGGTCTTTTTTATTAATATTATTAATATAACCGACAACGTGAGCGGTTAAGTTACCGTGCGGATAATAACGTTTATAGGAAGGTACCACTTCAAATCCGGGGAAACGATACAAATCAACAACAAAACGATTAATCTCTTCCTCGCTCAAATCACTGCGTACGACAACCTCTTGGTTATAAAGTTTTTTCTTTTTATCTGCGGCAAAACGCTCACGGTCATCCTCGTCAAAACGCATATAAGCACCGACTTGCGCAATCAATTTTTCCAACTCGCTGGTTTTTGCACGATTAACAACCAGATCATAACTTAATATATTTTCTGATAATGCCGTACCGTTTCTATCAAAGATATTACCACGCAGTGGTGGAATAACCTGAGATTTAACCCGGTTGCGTTCCGAGCGTGTGCGGTAATATCCATGGCGTTTAACTTGCAGATAATAAGCACGGCCAATCAAGCCTGTAACACCAACGATAACGCCTAAAAGTAAAACTGCCACACGGCGGGAAAAACGCAGACGATTTTCTAATTCTTTGGCTTGCTTTGAGTCATTACCGGCGGATTGCATTAAACTGTCGCTAGCGGCTGCCCGATTTATCTTTTTTGCCATGCGCCTGCCTTAAGCCGAGTGTTTAATAAAGAAAAAGCCAAAAAACAGATTAATCATCGGCCACATCAAAATACTTAGCGGAATACTTAAAGCAATCCAATAATGCGCCGAAGGTGAGTACCAAATACTTTCAAAAACCACCGTCACAACAATTTTTACCAAGACCAGCATACCGATAAATATCGACTGACCGGTCATACTCATATGCTTAAAGCGTAAGCGCATGGCAATCATCACAAAAGCCGCCAATACATAAATTGCCGCATGCAGACCTAAAACCGGTATGCCTAGAAAAACATCTTCGATCATTCCCAGCAAAAAAGCCGAAAATACACCAAAAAAATGACGCGAGGATACCGAAAAGTACAAGGTAAATAAAAACGGCCATTCCGGCAAAGCCGATTGCAAGACATTACTGCCGGGTAATTCCTGTAAAAAAAAGCCCATCACCATGATGACGATAACGGCCAATAATTGTTGTATATTATCGGTCATTGTCATAGGCAGATTCCTCTGTCGTTGGTTCCGAACTAATCAGCAACACTTCCAGAATACGGTCAAGGGCGGCTAAAGGTTCTGCTTTTACTTGCAAAAACTCATTCGCCGGTGAGGCTTCAACCATCGTCACCGTGGCAATGCCGTAACCACGCGGATAACGATCGCCCAAACCGGAAGTAACCACCTTATCACCTACTCGCACATCAGCGGTTTTATCAACAAACTCCATTTCCAGTTCGCCCAGTTTGCCGCTGCCCCTGGCCAGCATCCGTAAGCGGTTACGCTCAACAAAAACGGGAATACGTTGACGTTCATCGGTAATCAAACTAATGCTTGCCGTCTTCTCCGCCAAGGAAGTAATTTGCCCCACCACGCCATTTTGATCAATGGCAATTTGTCCGATAAATGCTTTATCCAGTTGACCTTTATTAATTTCAATCTGATGTTTATTGGCATTAATAAAACTATCTAATACTTCGGCAATCATCACCGGACGGGTATTGGTTGCTGTGGATTCAAATAAACTTTTTAAGCGGCGGTATTCGGCCTCAAGTACCGTTTGATTAGCGAGATTAGCCTTTAACCAGACAATTTCCCGCTTTAATTTAGCATTTTCAGCCTGCAAGTCCGATCTACTGGTGAAAAAAACAGCAATATGACTACCTAATACATCCGGCCAGGTGGCAGCTTGTTTAACCGGTACACTGACATATTGTTGAATCGTTGCACGTAATTGTGGAATACGTCCCTGATAATCAAAGACCATCATTACCACTGCCAATACCAAACAGGTAATGGTCATAATAATCAAGGTACTTACCGTTGTCGTGTTGGCCGGCTTGTTCACTGGTCAAACAAAAAGTCAGCTTTGTAAGATAAATGGCAGTGCATAATTACTGTCAATTTGCTCAATGATTTTTCCGCCGCCGTTGACCACACAAGTCAACGGTTCATCAGCAACGATAACATTTAAGCCGGTTTCTTCCATCAGTAATTTATCAATGTCACGTAATAAGGCACCGCCACCGGTTAAGACAATGCCACGGTCAGCAACATCGGCAGCCAGTTCCGGCGGGGTTTGTTCCAGCGCATAACGCACCGCCTTAACAATACCTGCCAGAGGCTCTTGCAAGGCCTCCAGAACCTCATTGGAATTCATGGTAAAACTGCGGGGTGCACCTTCTTGTTGGTTGATACCTTTTAATTCCAACTCATAAACTTCACTGGTCGGATAAGCACAACCGATTTCTTTTTTAATACGTTCGGCAGTGGGATGTCCGATAAACACACCAAAACTACGACGCACATAATCAATAATGGCTTCATCAAACTTATCACCGCCGATGCGAACCGAATTAGAATAGACAATACCGTTTAAGGAAATCACCCCAACCTCAGTCGTGCCGCCGCCGACATCAATAACCATGGAACCGCGCGCTTCATCTACCGACATACCGGCACCAATCGCCGCAGCCATCGGTTCGCTGACCAAATAAACCGGATGAGCTCCTGCACGACGGGCGGCATCGACAATGGCACGGCGTTCTACCTGGGTCGCGCCGGACGGTACACAAACCACTACGGTAGGACTTGGAGTGATGGAAAACGTGCGCTTATGAATACGTTTAATAAAATCATTTAACATATATTCCGTTGCGGTTAAATCGGCAATCACCCCGTCCCGCATCGGGCGAATAGTTTCCAAATCGGCAGGCGTTCTGCCTAACATTTGTTTAGCCTCTTCACCCACGGCCGCCGGTGCTTTGCCTCCCTCGGGTAAAGTACGTATAGCAACAATTGAAGGCTGATTTAAAACAATACCTTCACCGCTTAAATAAATCAGTGTATTAGCCGTAAATCAGTAACGGTAACCGTTATCCGATAAAATTGATAAAATATATTTAGCAATTAAAGCAATCCGCAGTTGCGGATAAAACTGCAAACCGATATTATAGCGATTTAATTGCAAATAAACATTAAAAATATACCACGATTGATACAATACTTACCATGAATATAGACGAGCCTACCATTAAAAAAATTGCCGGTATCCTTAATATGCTTGATCAAGTTGATATGGATGATATTGCTGATTTACAGCCCTTATATCATCCATTGGAAATCAACCAACCGCTGCGTGATGATATAGCGAATAATGATATTGACCGTGATGCGATACAGGCAGGTTCACCGTTAGTAGAGCGCGGTTTATTTTTAGTCCCTAAAGTCATTGAATGAGGTCTATCATGCGCTATCAAACCTTAACCGAGTTACGCCGGCAGCTTAATAATAAAACTATTTCAGCGGTTGAACTAACCGCCGAAACGCTAAAAATGCTTGCTGAAGATCCGCATAATGCCGTATTATCCACCTGTGATGCCTTAGCCAATCGTCAGGCGATATCAGCCGACCGGTTAATTGCCGATGGTAAACAAAATGCTTTGCTGGGCTTGCCGATAATCTATAAAGACAACTTTAACGTGACAGACTATCCGACAACCTGTGCGTCTAACATACTGAAAAATTACCGCTCGGTCTATGATGCAACGGTCGTGGACTTAATGCAGCAACAAGGCAGCATCACTATTGGTAAAGCCAATATGGATGAATTTGCCATGGGTTCCACCAATGAGAACTCCGCCTTTGGCCCGGTTAACAATCCGTTTAACCCCGCCCATTGTACCGGTGGTTCCTCGGGTGGTTCAGCGGCTGTGGTTGCTGCCGGTCTGGTACCGGTGGCTTTTGGCAGCGATACCGGCGGTTCTGTAAGACAGCCGGCTGCCTTTTGTGGTGTCGTCGGGCTCAAGCCCACTTACGGGCGTTTATCGCGCTTCGGTATTGTTGCTTTCGGCTCCAGTTTTGATCAACCGGGTATTTTCGCTCACACTGCCGAAGATGTCGCCCTAACTCTGACCGCTACCGCCCGGCATGACCCTAAAGACTCGACCTCGGTGGACATTGCCTGCGGTGATTATATTAGTCAGTTAAATCAATCGTTAAACGGTAAAAAAATCGGTGTAGTCACCTCTCTGTTTGCACGCGTTCACGGTAAAGCGATACAAGCACGCTATGAAGCGGCACTTGCTATCTATGCAAAATTGGGTGTAGAACTGGTCGAGATTGATTTACCCGACCCTGAATTGTCGGTAGCAGCTTATTATATCTTGTCTTCATGCGAGTGTTCGTCTAACTTATCGCGTTTTGACGGGGTCCGTTACGGTTATCGCAGTAAAAACGCCGACGATTTAAATGCCCTTTATACTGTATTATGTTAAGGCACAAAAAATGCGCCGGGCAATTTTAAATCAATTTAAACAGCGTTTTCAACAAGTCGATGCCATATTATTACCCACCAGTTTAAGCACCGCACCGCAATTGGGGCAGGACTTTGACTATAACGATGATATGTGTACGATTACGGCTAACCTTGCCGGCTTACCCGCCATTTCTCACCCAGTTGGCTTAGCAGACGGATTGCCGGTGGGCTTACAAATAATCGGTCAGCACTTTGCTGAAGGTTACTTACTTAATATGACACAACAGTTTCAATCCGTTAGTGATTTTCATCTTAATCATCCGGTATATATATAAGCGTAAACCCATTATATGAAACAACAAACCTTTTCTGTACGGAGCGGTTTATGCAGCGATAAACAAAGCAACGCTGTAGTTCCGCCGATACATTTATCGACAACCTATTCCCTGCCGGGGTTTCAGCAAAAAGGTGAGTATGATTACAGCCGCACCAAAAATCCTACCCGTGATTTATTGGCAGAAGCACTAGCCACGCTGGAAAGTGGTAAAAAAGCCGTGATTACGTCCACGGGAATGTCGGCCATTTTGTTAGTCTGTCAATTGCTTAATAAAGACGACTTACTCATTATTCCACATGATTGTTACGGTGGTTCGTATCGTTTATTTACCCATTTGGCTGAGCGTGGCTTATTTAAACTGTTAATTATCAATCAGAATGAAACAAAAGCATTTGATAATGCGCTGTCCCAACAACCTAAAATAGTATGGGTGGAATCACCGAGTAACCCATTACTTCATTTATATGATATTGCTGATATTGCTAAAAAAGCCAAGTCAGCCGGAGCACTGGTTGCGGTGGATAACACGTTTTTATCACCGATTTTGCAACAACCTCTGCTATTGGGCGCGGATATAGTGATGCATTCTTGCACCAAATTTATCAATGGACACAGCGATATTGTTTCAGGAGCGGTGATAACAAAAAATCCGGAACTCGGTGAACAATTAATCTGGTGGGCAAACTGTATTGGCGTGACGGGGTCAGCTTTTGACAGTTATATGGTATTACGCGGTTTGCGAACTCTGGGACTGCGTATGCAATGTCATGAAGATAACGCCCACAAAATTGTTGAATTGCTCTGCCAACATATGGCGGTAAATCGTGTTTACTATCCCGGGCTTGTCGAGCATGATGGACATGAATTAGCAAAACGTCAACAGCAGGGTTTCGGTTCCTTGGTGAGCTTTGAACTCAACGGCAAAGAATCTGCCGTTGAGCAACTGCTGAATAATCTTACTATTTTTACCCAAGCCCAATCACTGGGCGGTGTAGAAAGCCTAATCAACCACCCCGCCAGCATGACTCACGCCTCTATGTCGGATGCAGCCAAAGTTACAGCTGGCATTACGCCTACTCTACTTCGCTTATCGATTGGCGTAGAAGCAATTGAAGATTTATTACAGGACTTACATAACGCTTTAGATAAACTTTCAGAAAGCTAAATTTTGTAAGGACGTCCATTTAACAACCGGCTGCTATAGCCGGAGAATTTCAATCGTAAGAAATAACCTTGTACTAAAAACTTTCTAAATATAGCAAACGGATGATAAAATGACAGCCCACACAATCTGTCAAATTATTTTTCTTTTACCATGTTTTTTCATCACCGTTGACTATTTTGATAATCAGCAGGATACCATACTTCGGCATTAATTGGCGCTAATGGCTTATTACCCAAAATCAAATCGGCGGCTTTTTCCGCCACCATC
>PDWI01010931.1_pt1 | contig 10061 bp, 5 predicted proteins | sample 1430891 | NCBI WGS metagenome assembly PDWI01 (sample SAMN01162508, study PRJNA174530) | Oral metagenome, whole genome shotgun sequencing project. | biome: Marine environment; feature: Marine mammal; material: Swab sample of the gingival sulcus; isolation source: swab sample of gingival sulcus... | reverse complement strand
TTAATCATTTATTTTTATAAATTAATATTTATATAAATAAGTTTGTTTTCTTCCTTAGTGATTGTTTTATCAAAAGAGCTAAAGAGTTCTAAATATTTTTTATTTGAATCTAAAGTTACTAAATTTAGAGTTTTTATCCCTTCTTTTTTAGCTATTTGTAATCCCTTTTTAATTAAAAGCTCTTCTCCTTTTAGTTTAGTTAGTTCTTTAGATAAAATTAGAGAAATTTCTCCTTTGTCTTTAAAATTTATATCCCTATTTAATTTTAAAATCCCAATTATTTTATCTTTTAAAGATTCTGAAACTAGGGTTAAGTTATTTCTATAATCAGAAAAGCAAAGTTCTATTAAAGAAGAACGAGAGATGCGTTCTTCTAGTGAAACTTTAGAATTATAAGCATTTAACACTTCTTTTTTGGTTAAAGATTTATGAAATTCTATTATTTTATTTTCATCTCCTTCCCAAATTGGTCTAAAAGTTAAAGAGGTTGAATTAACTTCTTCTTTAGAGACATATTGTAAAGGATAAGGTTTAATTGAAAAGGTGGACTGCTCTTTTTCTTTATGGATTAAGACTCTTGCATCTAGGGCAATGATTTCTTTGCTAGAAGCGATTAAAGGATTAATGTCTAGCTCCTTTATTAGTGGGTTATTTGATATTAAAGCACTAAAACGAGAAAACAGATTATGCATTTTATCTAAATCAACCGCTCTCTTTCCTCTTACCCCTTTAAGAGCTTTATATATTTTAGTTCTTTTCATAACCCTTTCTGCTAAAACTTCATTTAAAGGAGGAAGAGCTAAAGAACTATCTTCATAAACTTCAACTAAAGATCCTCCAGTTCCAAAAAGTAAAACTGGGCCAAATTGAGGGTCTGTAGAGGCTCCAAAAATCACTTCATATCCATCCAAGTTAGCCATTTTTTGAACGGTAACACCGAGAAAATCATTCTTTGAGCCGATTTTTAAAACTTTTTCTTTTATTTCCAAAAACGCTTTTTCTACGCTGGGAGCATCTTTTAAATTTAACTTAACTCCGCCAACATCTGTTTTATGAGTAATAGTGTTTGAATGAAGTTTTAAAACTACAGGGAATCCAAATTCTTCTGCTAAATTAACTGCTTCTTCTTTAGTTAAAGCTATTTCAGTTTTAATAGTTGGGATTTTATAAGCTTCTAAAAGTTTTTTAGACTCATATTCATTTAAAAGAGTTCTTCCTTCTTTTTTTGCTTTATTTAAAACCTTTTTTGCTATTTTAGAGGCTTCTATTAGCTCTTCAAAATTTTCTTTTTTACTTGATTCTTTATAAAGAGATTTTAGTTCTGATTTATATTTCCAAAGGGCGTTAAAAACTTTACACGCTTCATCCGGCTCGCTAAAGCAAGGGATTTCAGCCTCTTGAAGTAATCTGGCTCCTTCTTTTACTGTATCTCCTCCCATCCAACTAGAATAAACTGGTTTTTTTAGAGAGTGTGCATAGGGTTTAAGTGCTATAGCAGTATTAGTCGGATCTGACATTGCTTGAGGAGTTAAGATAACTAAAAGGGCATTTGCATTAGAGTCATCTGCTGCAATTTCTAAGGTTTTTGCATAGACTTCGGAAGTGGCATCTCCTAAAATATCAATAGGATTGTTTTTACTCCAATGTGGGGGAAGAAAGGAGTTTAGTTTATTCATTGTGCTTTTAGAAATTGTAGTTAGTTTTCCGTCTCCTAAATAAAGAGAATCAGTAGCAAGAACACCAGGCCCTCCAGCATTTGTTACGATTGTTAGGTTTTTATCTTCTGGGATGGGCTGAGTTGCCAATGCCTTTGTTATTGCAAAAAGGTCTTTAATGTCATTAACTCTAATTACCCCGACCCTACGAAAAGCAGCATCTAATACATCGTCTGCTCCTGTTAAGGAGCCAGTATGAGAAGCTGCCGCTTTTGCTGCAGCAGTAGTTCTTCCAGCTTTTATTATTATAATTGGTTTAATCCTTGAAACTCTTCTAGCAGCAGAAAGAAAAGATTCGGCATTTCCAATGCTTTCCATATAAATTACAATAGAAGAAGTATTAGGGTCATCTCCAAAGTAATTTATTAAATCTCCCCAATCCACATCAATCATTGAGCCTATTGAGCTAAAGGAGCTAAAACCGATGTTTTCTTTAATAGACCAATCTAAAATAGCAGTTCCCAAGGCTCCACTTTGGCTCATAATTGAAACATTTCCTGCTTTAACCATCCCGGGAGCAAATGTTGCATTTAGTTTAGTTATTGGGCTCATAACACCTAGGCAGTTTGGCCCGATAACTCTTATTCCAGTTCCCTTTATTATGTCTTTTATTTCTTGTTCTAGGGCCTCTCCTTCTGGGCCCATCTCCTTAAAACCAGCCGATATGATGATTATTCCTTTTACTCTTACCTTAACGCATTCTCTTACAACACTTGGAACATATTTTGCGGATATAGATATTATGGCTAGGTCGACTTGGGTCCCTATTTCTGTTATACTTTTATACGCTTTTATCCCCAAAACATGTTCCCTTTTTGGATTTACTGGAAAGATTACGCCACCAAAGGGGGAGGATATAAGGTTCGTTATTAGAGTCTTTCCCACGCTCCCTTCTCTTTCTGTAGCTCCGATAACAGCAACGCTTTTGGGTTCAAAAATGTCTTTAAGTGGACTAGTTGTGTTGTTGTTAGTAATTGTTGGTCTAGAATTTTTATTTTTATGTAAAGACATTTTTAAGTGTTCCTATAGTTTTAACTGCTTAATTTTTAAAAAGTAAAAAAAGAACTTCTTATTGATTAGGTAATATAATATTATACTATGGACTAAAAATAAATTAAGTTTTTGGAATTAAAAATATTTTTGGAGATTTTTTTAATGAGCAAGCAGTTAAGATTTTTTATTTTAGCCCATTTCTTAACTATTTTAGTGGATACTTTGCTAGTTTTTTTAATAGCAATACTTATAAATCCTGGGCATAATAATCTGCTTTTTGGTGAAAAATTAATTATCTCTATAGGTTTATATTATCTGCCTCAACTCCTTTTTGGATGGGTTATGAGGTTTGTTGTTTTATCCATAAAGGCTTTAAACTCTCTTAAGTTGTCTAAGCTTTTTGAATTTTTATTATCTTTTTTGGTCTTATGGTCATCTTTAAACTTAATTGATATTTCCCCATATCTAATAATCTTTCTTTGGGGGGTTAAGGCTTCTTTATGGAGGGGGTCTAGGGAGGTAGTTTATCCTAATCTTTTTGATGAAACAAATGATCAGGCAAGAACTAATATATTTTTACATTCTTCTTTATCTTTTTCATTAATTTTATCAGTCATTATTTTATTTTTTAAACATGAAGAATCTTTAGAATCCTTAATTATTATACTAGTTCTACTTTCTATTTTAAGTATTTGGATGGTTTATAAGTTTTCAAATTTTAAGCTTAAAAAAGGGGAGGAAGTAAGTAAAGATACATTATCTTTTTTAGAGTATAGAAAAATTTTATACAAAAGTGTTTTTGTCTCCTCCTTCTTTTACTTTTCTATTCCTTGGTTTTTGTTTTTGGTTTTTAATTTTTTTAATGATAGCATTTTTGTAGCTTCTCTTCTTATGTTTTTGTTGAGCTTTTCTTTTGGTATTTCTGTATCTGCTAAGTTGTCTCAAGGAAGGATAGAACTTAGTCTTATTCCAATTAGTGCTTTATTTATTTCTTTATTAAATGTTTTAATGTTTTGTTATGAGAATAATCCTATTTTTGGTATGTTTTTTATTCTTTTGATGCCGTTTTTTGGAGGTATTTATTTTGTTCCTATTTCGACTTTGCCTGATTCCATTGTAAAAGGTAAAAATAGAAATATTCACATTTTTCTATCTCAAAGTATCTCTTCTGGAATTTTGGTAATTTCTTGTTACTTTATTTGGATATTAAATAAGGCAGATTTTCATATTTCAGATGTTTATTTTATTCTTTGTGGTATTTATTTAGTTTCTGCTTTAAGTTTTATAAAGTCTTTACCTGGTGTTTTGTTTAGAGTGGTTAATTTACTTATAACTGCTGTTTTTTATAAAACTAGAGTTAAAGGGAGCGAAAATATACCTACCACAGGTGGTGCCCTTATTGTTTGTAATAATGTTTCCTATATTCATCCTTCTGTTATTTTATCTAGTATAAGTCGTCCTATAAGATTTATTGTTAATAGGTCTTTTTATGATTATTGGTTATTTAAATTTATATTAAAGGGGTCTAATGCTATAGTTATTTCTTCAAAAGATGATGAGAGAGAGCAATTAGAGGCATTTGTCGAAGCTAGAAATGCTTTAAAAAAAGGTGAAGTTCTTTGTTTTTTTGCTAGTAGAGGGTTATTTAAGAATGAGAGAAATAGAGTTAGTTTAAAAAAGGGGATTGAGCTTATTACTCGTGGAGTAGATGTTCCCATTATACCTTTTCAAGTGGATTATACTTTTGGGGGGAGTTACAGAGAGCGGGGTAAAGGTAAGTATTTTTTTAAAAAGCTACAAAGTGGAGCTTCTAGAGTTGTTTTATTATTTGGGGATAGGATTTCTCCTGATACTCCTTTTTGTAAAATAGCAGAAAAAATAGATGAGCTTTCTTCTGAGCTATCTAAGTATATAACTAGCTACAAAGGGAAAGTATTAGTTCAGGATAGGTTGATTGATGTTTTTAGGATTTATAAAAATAAAATAGCTGTTAAAGATATTAGTTCTAAGAGCTATAGTTTTATTAAACTTCTTTCTTTATCAATGATTCTAGGAAGAATGTTTTATAAAAACATCGGTCATGAAAAGAGGATTGCAATATTATTACCTCCTTCTTTTGAAGCTGTTTTAGCATCTTTAGGGGTTTTGTTTAGTGGTTCTATTTCTGTTTATTTTAATTATGATTCTTTAAGAAAATCAAAAATTAAAGCCATGAAAGAGGCTAGAGTTTCTACTGTTATAACAAGCAGGGACTTTTTTTCTTCTTTAGATTATGAGGGAGTTGATATAAACGTTATTTATTTAGAGGATTGGTTAAGTTCTATATCTTATCTTTCAAAATTAAAATATTTGATATTCGCAAATATTTCTCCTCTCTTTTTTATAAGATATTTATTTCCTAAAGCATTTTTAAAGGATTCTAATGATATAGTTAGCACTATTTACTCAAATGGCTCTACGGGACATCCGAGAGCAGTGGACATTAGCCATATAAATGTTGTGTTAGAGTCTTCTAATTTGGGTAATTTGTTAGATTTGGAAGAAAATGATGTGGTTTTATCAACGGGGTATTTATATGATTCTTTTAACTGGATGACTCAAATATGGTTTCCGTTATTAAATGGAATAAGTGTTGTTTATTCTAAAGAACCAGAAAATGCTTTTAGTGTGGGGGAGAGAGTTAGGAAAAATGCGGTTAGTGTATTGTTTACAAATCCTTTATTTTTATCAGCTTATATAAAAGGTTGTAATAAGTATCAGTTTAATTCCTTAAAATATGTTTTTGTTGGAACAGATATACTTAGAAGCAATCTATTTCATAGTTTTAGAGAAAAATTTGGGATTTCTCCTTTTAATGTTTATGGGTGTGCGGAAACTACCTCTATCTCGATGATTACGGTTATAGAAGATTTTAGAGGAAGCGAATTTGAAAGTAATTCTTATGTTGAATTGGGCTATATGCCGATCCCTCAAACTGCTGTAAAGGTTGTTGATATAGAAACAGGGGAGGAAGTGAAGCCTTATAATTCAGGGATGATAATGGTTAGAGGCTCTGGGGTTATGCGTGGTTATGTTGTGGAAGAAGAGGGAAGCCCCTTTAGTGGAAAATGGTATATCACTTCCGATATTGGAAGTGTTGATGAAAATGGGATTATTAGCGTTTATGGGAGGCTTTCAAGATTTAGTAGTATAGGAGCGGATTTGGTTTCTCATGATTCTCTTGAGGCTCGGATTCAAGAGATTGTAGGCATTAAAGATAAGAGAATTGTAGTTATTGTTGGAGTTCCGACTAAGGAGCGAACAGAGCAGCTTGTTGTTCTTCATACTAAGGTTCTTAATCCGGATTATGTTTTAAAATCTTTAATAGAGAGTGAAGTCCCAAATACTTGGATTCCAGCAAGGCAGAACTTTTTTTTAATAGATGAAGTCCCTACTTTAAGATGTGGAAAATTAAATCTCGCTGATATTCGGCTTAGAGTTTTAAGGTTAATAGAAAATGCTAAGTAGAAAAGTTTTTTTAAATTAAATTTTCTATCTCTAATAGTATTTTATTTATTTCTTCTTTTAATTCTTGAGAAAGAGAATTTTTATCTTTTATTAAGTTTTCAGCTTTAAGTGCTAGGTTCTTTATTTTTTCTAGTTGTAAAAAAGAAGCTCCTCCTTTTATTCGGTGAAATATGTTTTTTATTTGGGGTATAGATGTATCTTTTTCAATTTCAATAAGGATATTTTTTATTATTTTAATTGAATTTTTTGTTTCTTCTTTAAATAGGATAGAAGCTTTTTTTAGTGCTTTATCTGGTATGTCTTTTTTCATTTTTGTTATTACTTGTAATGGTAGTCTTTATATGTGAGAATTACTTTAAATTAATAGTTATTAAAAGTCTTGTCTATAGGGGAATAAGTGACTTATGAGATTAGTTAATCAAACAGTTTTAGTTTTATCTATTTTAATTCTTTCTTTATTAGCTGGATGTAGAGTGATAGAAGACGGAACAACTGGAATTAGTAAACGATTTGGAATTATCAGAAAAGAAACTCTTTCTCCTGGTGTTTATGTTCAGGTTCCACTTTTTAGAGAGATTGAAGTCTGGAATGTAAAGACTCAGCGTAAGGCCATTTCTATAGAAACTCCTTCAGCGGAGGGGCTTATGGTAAATTTGGAAGCTACTGTATTATTTAAACCAGAAGATGTAGTTGGCCTTAGAACTACTATAGGGGTTGATTGGATTAATAAAGTATTAACGCCTGCAACAAAAAAAGTCTTTAGAAGCATTATTGGAAAAGAAAGAGTTGACGATATAATTAGAAATCAGGGAAGGTTAATCTCTGATGCTAAAAGTAGGCTTACTTCTGAGATGGCTCCTAGGGGTATAAAGATTGAGGAGGTTTTAGTGACCGATTTAAGTCTCCCAGAGAAGTTTAGAAGGGCTGTAGAGTTAAAATTGGAATCGGAGCAACGAGCTTTACAAAAAGAGTTTGAGTTAAAGCAAGCAAAAAAAGATGCTGAAATAGAAATAGCGAGAGCTGAAGGAGCTGCAAAAGCTCAAGAAATAGTACAAAGAACGCTTTCTCCAAATTATTTACAATACCTTTGGATTTCGACTTTAAATAAAAATCCAAATGTAATTTATGTGGCAACTGAAGCAAATATGCCAGTTTTTAGAACTACTACGACAAACAAGTAAGTCTTCTTTTTAAGGGACTGTTGTTAGCAGGTGACTTTTGCTTAGAATTCTTCGAGAAACGGGATATTGTCTCGGATGCTTAAGTATTTTTGAATACATTTAGCTTCTTAGAAATTCCCGTTTTTCGACTTTAAACAAAATACTTGTTTATCAGCGAGTCCCAATTTAGGTCTTTTTAATATTCTAATAAGCATTTTCGTATATTTGTTTTATATCCAAGACCTCTACGATATGTTCATTTATAGTGGCGTTAAAACTAACCCCTTCTCTGTTAGAAGGTTGTTTTATCTCGAGAGAGCTATCAACAACATCAACTATATGATTTACGATTAGACCTATGGTTTCAGAATCAGTTTCGTATATGATTACGTCTAATTCTTTTTTTTCATCATTATCTTCTTCTTCAAGATAACTTAAATTGAAAAAAGAGTTTAGGTTTATTAATTTTATAATGTTCCCTCTATATTGGGTTGCTAAAGAGCCACCCATATCTGTTATTTCACTTTTAAATATTCTTTCTAGCCTAGTTACTTCTGATAACTGTATTGCACATAGAGAGTTTTTTGAGCTTTTACATAGAAGGAGTTGTTTTGAATTTTCATTTTTATTTTGTTCTGTAGCTGTAAGGGATTGTTCTTTTGAACAGGCTGAGTTTGATATAATTTTACTTTTTTCTGCTAAAGTTGGGATATCCAAAATTAGTGCAACAGAACCATCTCCCAATATGCTAGCTCCGGCAAATACATTTATATCATTAAGTAAACTGCCAAGTGGTTTAACTACGATTTCTTGGTTATCTTCTACTTTATCGACGACTAATCCAAATTGTTTTTCATTTGTCTTTAAAACAGCAATAGTGAATTCACTTTTTTTCATTTCATTATGTTCTGATTCTGGATATAACACAGAAGGTAAAAAGGTAAGGGGAAGGAGTTGTCCTCTTAATCTATAAACAAAAGAATTGGCAACTGTTTCTATCTTTTCTTTGACTTCATTTTTGCTTAGCCTTACTAACTCAACTAAAGACATTTGGGGGATTGCATATCTTTGGTTATTGCTTGATACGATTAAAGCTGGGATTATTGCGAGGGTTAATGGGATATGTATTCTAAAATTAGTTCCTTTTCCCTCTTCGCTTGTTATATCTATCGTTCCTCCAATTTTTTCTATATTATTTTTAACAACATCCATCCCAACTCCTCTTCCAGAAACTTCCGTTATTTTTTTTGCTGTGCTCATTCCAGGAAGAAAGATTAAAGAAAGTATATCTCGTTGAGACATCATTTGAGCTTCGTCTTGTGATATAATTTCATTTTCTAAAGCTTTTTCTTTTAGGCGTTGTTCATCAATACCAGAGCCATCATCTGAAATATTTATAATAACTTGCCCGCCTTCATGATATGCTTTTAGAGTAATTGTCCCACTTTGGGGTTTACCCTTTTTTTCTCTTTCATCTGGGGTTTCTATCCCATGATCTATTGAATTTCTAATCATATGGGTAATGGGATCTTTTATAGCTTCTATTAAACTTTTATCTAGTTCAGTTTCTTCTCCTTCTTGAATCAAGTTAGCTTTTTTGTTACACGAGCTGCACAGATCTCTTACTAGTCGTGGGATTTTACCCCAAGCATTTTTAATTGGTTGCATCCTTGTTTGCATAATGCCTTCTTGGAGTTCTGTTGTTACTAAGTTTAGATGTTGAAGGGCTGCTGGTAATCCATTATCATTTAAGCTTTGTCCAACTCTTAGAACTTGATTTCTAGTAAGAACTAATTCTCCAACTAAGTTTACTAAAGAATCAAGGAGTTCTATATCAACTCTAATTGTGCTTTCTGTAATATGAGTCGTTGTAGAAGGAGGAGGGAGACTAGTATCTGAATTATTTTCTTTTTTTATCTCTTGTTTTTTTGAATTGTCAGTTTTTATTTCTGTATCAGGTAATATGTTTGTATTAGGATCTAAGCCTTCCTTTTGTTCTTTTTTTTCTTTAGTCCTATTTTCCGATTTAACTTCTAAACTTTCTTCTTGAGGGGTATTTTTAAGTTTTCCATGCTTTGTAAGATTTGAAAGTTTTTCTATTAGTTCTGTATATTCCTTATCTCCATCTAGGTAAGTTTCTTCAACAACTGATAAAATTTCTCTAATAGCATCAGAAGTTTCAAGTAGAGCATCTATTATTTGAGAGTTAAGGGAGAGTTCGTTATCTCTTAGTTTGCTAAGTAAATTTTCCCCTACATGTGCTACCTTCTCTAATTTGCTAAGCCCAAGCAGCCCTGCGTTCCCTTTAACTGTATGAATAACTCTAAATAGATTTGAAATTTTTTCCGTAATATCGTCACTTCCCTCCAAATCTACTAAATCTTTTTCCAACTTATCTAAATTTTCTTGGGTTTCAACAATAAACTCTTTAAAAATATCTTGAAGGCTCATGGTTCCACGTAAAGTTATAAAAATAATAAAACACTTCCACCATATAAAGATGCATGTAAGTAAATATGTTTTCACCAATTAGGGACTGTCGCAAAATAACGATTATTTCAAATAAATCTCAGAAAGCAAGGAGAAACACCCCATTTTTAGTAAAGATTTGGTAAAAATCTGAAAATTTTAGGTATTAAATTAGTTTTTTTAAGGTTTTTAGTTTAAAAAATCAGGTTTTGGACGT
>PDWI01010929.1_pt1 | contig 10061 bp, 7 predicted proteins | sample 1430891 | NCBI WGS metagenome assembly PDWI01 (sample SAMN01162508, study PRJNA174530) | Oral metagenome, whole genome shotgun sequencing project. | biome: Marine environment; feature: Marine mammal; material: Swab sample of the gingival sulcus; isolation source: swab sample of gingival sulcus... | reverse complement strand
GAGCTTTGGGCGTAAAGCAATAATATAAATTCCTTATAGAAAATCACGGTAGTTTACCTTTGGTATTATGATACTAACTAAATACTGTGATTTTCTTTTTTACAATAATCCCACCAAACTGAAATATATAATTAAAAACAATAATTTCTAAAAAAAAATCTAATGAAAAAATTTATTTTATTTTTCCTTCTTACTATTTCGGTTTCATTAGCGTCTTATGCTCAACCGGATTCTAATGTTAAGACAGAGCCGGGCAAATGTTATGCAAAATGTTTGACACCCGCTAAATATGAAACTGTTGAGGTTCCCGTAATTACGAGAGCAGCTTCATCAAATGTTAATATTACTCCAGCAACATTTAAAGATGAATCAGAGCAGATTTTGTCACAAGAGGGAAGAAAAGTGTTTACCGCAACTGCTGCAAAATTTGAAACAGCTAATAACAATTTATTGGTAAAAGAAGGTTACACCGTATTAAAGGTTATTCCTGCTACTTTTGAAACCGTTACAGAAAAAATATTGGTAAAGGAAGGTTACAAAGTAACAAAGGTTATTCCTGCTACTTATAAGACTGAGACTTTCCAGAAAATGGTTAAGCCGGGTTATACAACTTATGTTAAGAAGCCTGCAAAGTATAAAACGGAAACAGAAACTATAGAGACTTCTCCTGCAAGTACGAAGTGGGTGAAGAAAAGATCAGGAGACAATTGTTTGTCAGCAGATCCTGATGATTGTATGATTTGGTGTTTGGTAGAGGTGCCTGCCACTTACAAAACAGTACAAAAGCAAGTTAAAGTAGGTTGCGACGACGGTTGGACACTAAAAGGTGACGATTGTGTTAAAGCCAATAAAGTAGATCCTGTGTACAAGACGTATACTAAGAAAGTTATAGATACTCCTGCCAGAGTAGAATATACTGATGTTCCACCAAAGTATGAGACGAGAACATATCAGAAAGTTGCAACTCCTGCTAGAGTAGAGGAGCAAAAGATTGCACCTGTATATAAGGATTATGCTTACCAAAAATTGACTGCACAAGCAGGAGCTACAGAAAGTACAGTTCCTGAGAAATATGTAACAAGAACATTTAAATCATTGGCATCTGATGCTAGTGTAACTGATACACCTGTGGCAGAAAAGGTAATCAAAGTAAGTACTACAAAGATAGTTAGTGAAGGTGGTTTTGCTGAGTGGAAAGAAGTAAATTGCGGATTGGTCAAGACTTATAGTCCTCTTCCAATTACTTGGAACTTGGGTAGTGCTACACTAACTGCTGAAGCAAAGAGAATTATTGATAACAGATTGTATCCTATTTTGAAACAAGGATTTTCAGTGGAATTGGCTTCTCATACCGATTCAAGAGGTTCAGATTCTTTCAACTTGAATCTTTCTGAAAGAAGAGCTAAAGCGGTTAAGCAATATTTGATTTCAAGAGGTATATCCTCAGATCAAATGATGGCGAAAGGGTATGGTGAGACAAGATTAACCAATAACTGTTCTAACGGTGTTAAGTGTTCAGAAGCACAACATAGAGCCAATAGAAGAACAGAATTTAAAGTGTTGAAATAAGAAGTAAACATATAAAAAATTACTTGGTAGAGGCTCAGCAAAAACTTTGTTGAGCCTCTTTTTTTTGTTTTATTCAATTGTTTTATTTACCTTTGATAAGGTTGTGAAACCGAAACGATTAAAATAATTATTAAATACACGGCAGAATGATTATAAAGACCGAAGTCGGAAGACGGAAGACCGAAGAAAATGGAAAATTAAAAGCTAAGGGCTAACGGCTAAAAGCCAAAAGCCAAAAAATATAAACAGATGAAAAATAAAATTAGAAATATTCTTTTTATAGATATAGAAACTGTTTCAGCCGAGAAAAATTACGAAAATCTATCTCCTGAACTTCAAAAACTTTGGGCTAAAAAAAGTAGATATTGGCTAGGGGATAGGGAAGAAACGGAGGATGTCTTTTCTGATTTATATGCTGAAAAAGCCGGTGTTTATTCGGAATTTGCAAAGGTGGTTTGTATATCGGTCGGGTTCTTGTTAGAGACTAAAGTTGGATATAAGTTGAGACTAAAGTCATTTTACTCGGAAGATGAAAAAGAAATTTTAACACGGTTTATCGACTTGTTAAATACTCATTATAATAATCCTAATATACATTCTCTCTGTGGTCACAATATAAAAGAGTTTGATATTCCGTTTTTAGCTCGAAGGATTATTATAAACGGTTTAGAAATTCCTAAATTGCTTGATTTGATGGGGAAAAAGCCTTGGGAAAGTGCACATCTCTTGGATACGATGCAAATGTGGAAATTCGGCGACTTCAAAAATTATACATCTTTAGAACTTCTTGCAAACGTATTGGGGATAAAGTCGCCTAAAGATGATATAGATGGTAGTGAGGTGAGTAGTGTTTTTTGGGAAGAAAACAATCTTGAAAGAATCAAAAATTATTGTGAAAAAGACGTTAAAACAGTAGCTAATATCTATCTTCGTTTGACTAATATGAATAATACAATACCGGACGAGGAAGAATAATAATTTTGTTCTTTACACCTTAAACTTTGTTTTCCACCTGTTGGTTTTATAATAGGCAAATGATGCTATCACGCCCACTGCCCAACCTGCAGGAGCAGACCACCATACGGCTTTTTCTCCCAACGTGTCCGAAAATAAATAAGCAAATGGTACTCTTATCAACCAAAGTGCTATGAGCGAAACAAACATAGGAATTAATACATCTCCAGCACCTCTCATCACTGAATTTATTGAAAATAATATTGAGAATAGTATATAAAAAGTACTTGTAATGACAAGGTAGTCGACACCATATGAAATAACATCAGGGTCTTGTGTAAACAGCTTCATCATATTTTCTCCGAATAGGTGAAATAAAATAGTTATTGTAACGGAGATTGAGGATGATATTATAATCGTGGTTGTTAATCCTTTTTTTACGCGATAAGTTTTACCTGCTCCAAGGTTTTGTCCTACAAAAGTAGATAGTGCATTAGATAGGTTTATAGCGGGCATTATCGCCAAAGAGTCTAATCTTAGAGCTGCGGAGTATGCCGCTATCACTTTAACCCCGAATTTATTTACGATACTGAATAGAGCCATCATTCCTAGAGAGAACAACACTTGTTGCATACCCGAAGGAACTCCGATACCTATTGCTTTTTTGAATATTTCCCAATCAAATACAACATTCTTGATATGAAATCTTAAAAGTTCATTGTTTCTAAGGTAAATAATAGCAGCAATAAAAGCAAAAAATTGTGAAAATACGGTAGCCCAAGCCACTGACTCAATTCCAAAATTTAATATGGCTACAAATATGTAGTCCAAAGTCATATTTATGATCGTAGCGAAAATAAGCAGGTATAGCGGTGTCTTAGAGTCTCCAACACCTCGAAGTGTAGCACTGATATTGGAAAAACTGAAAACAAAAGGCAATCCTAACAGATATACTTTTAGATAGGAAGACGCAATGGGGATTATCTCTTCCGGCAATTTCATCAGTCTAAAAATTCCGTCACTGTAATAAATACCAATTGCAGCAATCACGATTGAGGCAAATACTATGAAAATATTCATCGTATCAACGGTCTTTCTAACCTTATCTAATTGTTTCGCTCCGAAAAAATGTGATATGGATATTGTGCCTCCCATCATTACGCCAAAACCTAACGAAAGTAATAGGAATGTAACCGGAAATGATGCTCCAACTGCTGCCAGAGCATTATCACCTAGAAAATTGCCAACAATGGCACTATCAACAATATTATATAATTGCTGAAAGACATTGCCAAGCAACATGGGAAGAGCAAATAATATGATTTGCTTACTTACTTTACCTTGTGATAAATCTTTCAAAAGATACTTTTAGATATCAGAAGCCTTTGAATAACCCAAAATATGAGACAAGCTCTAGGATAAGAAAAATTTCAACCCACAACAACCTTTTTTGTGAGGGGTAAAATTTTTGATAACGAAGAATTGCGAAGCAATCACGAACACCTTAATTGTGAAATTATAAGCATCGTGAGCTAATTTGTCCATAGTCTAGGAGCTTTTTATCGTTTTCTATACTTATTCAAAGGCTTCTTAAATGAACTCAAAGCCGTATAATATTCAAGCGGTAAAAGTACAAATATATTCTAAAAACAAAGATAAATCACGACCTTGAGTGTAAAACAAAACTGTTATCTACACTGTTTCCAATTTACTATTCAAGCTCTGTTGGTACATATCGTATTTGTCTTTAATGAATTCATATACCTCATTCAGATTATCGAATTTATTAAAGAGTTCATTGATAGCATCCTTTTCTTTTTGGTTGTTTAGTACGTATTTTTGAACATCTATTTTACTAACAGACTTTCCGCCTAATATAATCAATCTTTCTACTACATTTCTCAACTCTCTGATGTTTCCTGTCCACCCCATCTTTTGAAGCTCTTTTATAGCTCCGGCGGTGAAGTCTTTTTTAGCAACACTGTATTCTTTGCATATCAACTTTGAAAAATGTTCAACAAGTAACGGAATATCTTCCAATCTTTCATTCAAAGGAGGTACATTTATTATAATTACAGCTAATCTGTGATAAAGGTCTTCTCTGAATTTTCCGAGCTTAATCTGTTTTTTTAAGTCTTTGTTTGTCGCTGCGATTACCCTAACATTTACCTTTATCTCCTTCTCTCCTCCGACTCTGGTAATCCTGTTTTCTTGCAATGCACGAAGCACTTTGGCTTGTGCCGACAGACTCATGTCCCCGATTTCATCCAAAAATAAAGTTCCGTTATTGGCTAATTCAAATTTTCCGATTCTTTGCTTTACCGCAGAAGTAAATGAGCCTTTTTCATGCCCGAAAAGCTCACTTTCTATAAGTTCGGAAGGAATAGCTGCACAGTTTACTTCAATTAAAGAATTTTCCTTCCTATTGCTTTGTGAGTGGATTTTTCTTGCGACCAATTCTTTTCCCGTGCCATTGGGTCCCATGACAAGTACCCTTGCTTCGGTAGGGGCTACTCTTTCAATAGTGTCAAACATATCCTTTAGCTTTGAGGATTTTCCAACTATCGTAGTATTTTGAGAACCTGTTATTTTTGTTTGAAGAATTTTCTTTTCAGTTATTAATGTTGAACGATCTTGAGCATTTCTAAGCGTAATCAACATCCTATTCAAATCCGGCGGCTTTTGTATGAAGTCGTAAGCTCCTTTTTTTACAGCCTCCACTGCCGTGTCTATTGTGCCATGTCCCGATATCATCACTACCGGAATATCAGGTTTTAATTTTTGTATTCTTTCTAAAGTTTCCATGCCATCCATTTTGGGCATTTTGATATCCAAAATGATTATGTCGAAGTCATCTCTCTTTAGCTTGATAATACATTCAAAACCGTCAGCCGCTTCATCAACTTGATATTTTTCAAATTGCAATATGTTCGTCAGCGTTTTCCTTATACCTTTATCATCATCTACGATAAGTACTTTAGCCATAGGATTGTATTTAATATTTTTTTGTACTATTCTTCTTTCAATAAAAAATCGAAGTACAAAGATATTAAATATTTATTTAATTTGTAAAAAATTGATAGATGTTTTTTTACAAATTGCTTTTTGTTATTATGTAATATTTGTAGAAAGTATTGTGTTTGATGCGATAATGGTGTTTTATGGTGTTTGAAAAAAAATGCCTCATCTCTTTTTATGAAAAAAAAGAAAAATGAGGCATTTTTTATATTTATAGGATCTACTACTCTACTATAAGAGCTTTTCTTTCCGGGCCAACCGAAATAAAAGTAATTGGGGTTTCCAATTCTTTTTCGAGTATTTCGATGTATTTTAGTGCGTTTTCAGGCAAGAGTTTCTTACTTCTGATAGCTGATATATCCTCGTTCCAACCCTTTGCTTCCTCGTATATAGGATCAAGTTTTATGTTTACCAAATCGTAGGGCAATTGGTCGGTTGTATCCCCATTTTCAAGGGTATATTTTTTACAATATTTTATTGGAGAATAGTCATAAAGAACATCGAGTTTTGTTAGAGCGATGTCTGTAACGCCATTTACCATTACTGCATATTTTAGTTGTACTAAGTCAATCCACCCGCATCGTCGGTTTCTGCCTGTTGTCGCTCCGTATTCGTTACCGTCTTTTCTTAGTTTTTCGCCTATTTCATCGTGCAATTCCGTTGGAAACGGTCCGCTTCCCACTCTCGTTGTATAGGCTTTTACAATACCTATTACTTTATTTATTTGAGAGGGAGCCACGCCTAAGCCTATAGATACACCTGCTGAGATAGTACTGGAAGATGTTACAAAAGGATATGTTCCCACATTTATATCCAACATGGTACCTTGTGCGCCTTCGGCTAGTATTTTTTTACCTTGTTTTAGATATTCATTGATCATATATTCTCCTTCTACCACATTATATGACTTTAGAGCATCTATGCTTTCAAAGAATTTTTTTTCTTCCTTCTCAAGATCAAAATCAGGTATTTCGTCAAATTGTTTTAATAAGTTCAAGTGTTTATCTTTTAACTTATTATATTTCTCTTGGAAATTGCTCAAGAAAAGATCTCCCATTCTCAAACCGTTTCTTCCGGTTTTATCCATATACGTAGGTCCTATTCCTTTTAGTGTAGAGCCTATTTTTTCTTTACCTTTGGCGTGTTCGGAAGCAGCATCTATATATTTGTGTGTAGGGATTATAATGTGTGCTTTTTTTGCGATAAACAACCCTGATGCTACATCAATTCCACTTTCCTCAAGTTGAGTTATTTCTTTCATTAATATGGCAGGATCTATTACGACTCCATTTCCTATTAGATTCGTCAAATTTTTGTTAAATATGCCGGAGGGCATAGTGTGGAGTACATATTTTTGACCATCAAATTTTATAGTATGTCCGGCGTTTGGACCTCCTTGAAATCTAGCCACCATATCGTATTTAGGAGCGAGATAGTCGACTATTTTTCCTTTACCTTCATCGCCCCATTGCAGACCTATTACAACGTCAATACCCATTTTGTCTATATTAAATTTATACTTATTCAAAAATTTTTGTTAAGCTTTACACTCTTTACATATACCGTAAAAAACTATGTTATGTCTTGTAACATCGAAATCGTGGTCTTTTTCTACAGAAGCTTCTATTTCTAAAATTCTTGGATCTGAAAATTCTATAACACAACCACAATTTTCGCATACCATATGATCGTGGCGTTTATTCCCAAGCGATTTTTCATATTGGGTTGTATTTTTGCCAAACTGTTGTTTGCTTACTAAATTGCAATCGACCAGTAATTCCAAAGTGTTATACACTGTGGCACGACTTACGCGATAATTTTTTGTTTTCATTTGTATGTAAAGATCTTCAGCATCAAAATGATCTTCCCTTTTATATATTTCCTCTAAGATGGCAAACCTCTCAGGGGTTTTTCTGAAATCATTTTGTACCAAATACTCTTTGAATACTTTTTTTACATTGGTTATATCCATAATAATTTTTATTTTTCTATTCTGTCTACTGAATTAATATCTTTTATTTCCTTTAACTTTCTGATTATTAAGTTTGCTTGGTTATTATTCTTTACATACAAGCTCACCATTCCTTCGTAATAGCCTTCATCGCCCGAAATACTAAATTTTCTAATATTCACACCCATCTCTTCGGACAGTTTATTGATTATATTTTGAATCACTCCGGGACCGCTATCCGTACCTATTATTCTTAAATCTATGACGAAGTTCATTTCCGAATTGCTTCCCCACTCAGCCTTGTACATTCTATATCCGTAATTGGCGAGTAGGTGAGTTGCATTTGGGCAATTAGATCTGTGTATTTTTATCCCTTTTCCGGAAGCTACAAATCCAAAAATATCATCACCTTGTATAGGGTTACAACATTTTGCAAACGAATAATCATAATTTTTACCGGCCTCTCCATTAATGTAAACAAGAGGTTGAGCCTTTTGTTCCGAAGGCTTTTTGGGGCTTTTTTCTTGTTCTACATCCGGTTCTATTATTTTTTGTTCTTTTTTTATCATTTTACGTCCGACGATATCGAACAACTTTAATTGAGATAAGTCTACTTTTTCATTTGCAATGCCGTAAAATAAGTCAGGTCGTGAGGGATATCCCCAAAAAGAGACTAACATGTCTATATTGATATCATAATCAGCTTTTAGGTTTTTCAATTTTCTCAATAAGGTTTCTTTACCCAATTGACTTTGTTTTCGTTTTGCTTCCTTTACTGCTGATCTGATTTTTGATTTTGCTTTCCCCGTTATTACCAATTTTAGCCAGTTTTCGTTTGGCTTTTGATTTTTACCGGTCATGACGGTTATCTTGTCCCCATTCCGTAGTTTGTATCCCATTGGGACAAGTTTGTTATTGGCTTTAATAGCAACTGCGTGACATCCAACATCTGTGTGAATGTCGAAAGCAAAATCTAGTGCTGTTGCTCCTTTGGGAAAAATTCTCATATCTCCTTTAGGAGTAAAAGCATATATTTCGTCTTTGAATAAGTTCGTTTTAAAATCGCTAATGAATTCGAGTGCATCCTTTGGTGTATCATCCTCCAAAAGCTCGCGAATGTTGTCTAACCATCTGTCGTAAACATCTTCTTTATTGTCATTGCCTTTGTATTTCCAGTGAGCAGCAAACCCCCTTTCGGCAATAGCATCCATTCTCTCTGTCCTTATCTGTATTTCCACAAATTTACCTTTAGGCCCTACGATGGTTGTGTGCAGAGATTCATACCCGTTACTCTTAGGGTTAGTAACCCAATCCTTTAATCTTTCAGGAATAGGTATATATACGTCGGTAATCAGAGAATATACTTGCCAACAATAACTTTTTTCCTTTTCTCTTTCTACATCTATAATTATTCTGACAGCAAAAAGATCGTAAATTTCATCAAAAGTTACATTTTTGTTTTTAATTTTATTGTGAATCGAAGATATGGATTTGGGTCTTCCCAATACTCTGTAAGGTACTTTTAGCTGTGCCAATTTTTCTTTAAGAGGCGTTATGAACTCTTTGATGTATTTATCTCTTTGTTCTTGCGACTCTTGTAGCTTTTGAGCTATTTCGTTATATTTTTTCTCTTCGGAAATTTTAAAGATAATATCTTCAAATTCCTTTTTTATGTTATACAGTCCCAGTCTATGTGCAAGGGGTACAAAAATGTAGCTTGTTTCGGCTGCAATTCGCAATTGTTTGTGACGAGGCATAGAACCTATTGTTCTAAGATTGTGCAGCCTGTCCGCCATTTTTATCAACACCACTCTAACATCATAGATGAGCGTACTGAGTACTTTTTTGTAATTTTCGGCTTGTGGCGATTCTACATTGTAAAGCCCGTCCAATTTAGTAAGTCCGTCCACTATTTTGGCGATTTTGCTCCCGAATCTATATTTTATTTCTTCGGTGGTTACTTCGGTATCTTCTACCACATCGTGCAAAATAGCACAAGACAAAGAAGTGGGGCCTAATCCGATTTCATAGTAGCAAATTTTGGCAACTGCCAGAGGATGATGAATATATGGTTCTCCCGATTTTCTTCTTTGGAACTTATGTGCTTCCAAGGCAAGCCTAAAAGCTTCATCCACCATAGCAGTGTCAGTTTCATTCATAGGAGGATCAATGCTCTTTATAAATTCAGAGTATTCACTGTTGATAACCTCAAGCTCTTTTGCCGACATTGGATACTTGCTCTTTCCCAAAATATATATGTTTAAATAATAATAATTAATTAGCCAATGAAAACACGGCTCAAAGTTAAAAATATATTCAATAATAACCGACAAAAAAACAATTTTTATAAAATTGAAAATTTTAATGCCGAAAAATTATGATATATAAAAAATAAAATAGTACCTTTGCGCATCTTTATTGAAATAGGGTGTGTGTCGTTAGAAATTTAGTTTTTTATATGCACACTTTTAAGATTGCGGGTGTGGTGAAATTGGTAGACACGCTAGACTTAGGATCTAGTGCTGAGAGGCGTGGGGGTTCGAGTCCCTCCACCCGCACATTTGTTAGT
>PDWI01014651.1_pt1 | contig 10062 bp, 7 predicted proteins | sample 1430891 | NCBI WGS metagenome assembly PDWI01 (sample SAMN01162508, study PRJNA174530) | Oral metagenome, whole genome shotgun sequencing project. | biome: Marine environment; feature: Marine mammal; material: Swab sample of the gingival sulcus; isolation source: swab sample of gingival sulcus... | reverse complement strand
GGAAGGGCATTCCATTACCACGCAGAATGCTGGTGATGATACGGTGGACAGTGACATTAATCCGCAGGGTCAGGCTCCGGTCACTATTCAGGCCGGTGACGATGCTGATATTGATGCCGGTTTCTGGCGACTCGGCAGCCTGGGTGACCGGGTGTGGCTGGATGAAAATACGAATGGCTTGCAGGATGCGGGGGAAGCCAGTGTCAGTGATGTCACGGTAAGCCTGTATGATCTTGCGGGTCAGCCGGTGATGGATGGCAGTGGTCAGCCATATCAGACACAAACCGATGAGAACGGTCGGTATCAGTTCAATGATCTGGCACCAGGTGAATATCAGGTGCGTTTCGTTGCACCAGCTGGTGTCACCTTTACCCAGACGGATTACGGCAATGACGATACTACCGACTCGGACGCTAATGCCAATGGTTATGCACAGGCAGTGGTGACCTCGGGGCAGCAAAATAGTACTGTGGATGCCGGATTGGTACCTGCTGCAGTGACCGGTCGGGTGTGGATTGATAATAATGAACAAAATGGTACTGATGACGGTGTTAACGATGAGCCGGGCATGGTGGGTATCGTCGTCAATCTGCTGGATACTGACGGCAAGGTGGTTTACAGCACTACCACCGGTGAAAATGGTCGTTATACTTTCGCTGCGGTACTGCCGGATGAGTATCAAATGGAGTTTATCGAGCCGGAGAATATCCGTTTTATTGAGCCGAATCAGGGCAGTGATGATGCGCTGGATTCCGAGGCAGATGTCACTACTGGCAGAACCCCGTTATTTACTATTGAGTCGGGTACCACGATTACTGATGTTGATGCCGGTATCGAACCGGGAGCACTGGGTGACCGTGTGTGGCTGGATGCCAATGAAAACGGTATTCAGGATGAGGGTGAGCCGGGTGTACCGGGCATTCCTGTCCACCTGCTGGATGGGCAGTCACTGACCATTGCATCAACAGTGACGGATGAAAACGGCTTTTACAGCTTTACCGATGTAGTGCCAGGTCATTACACCGTTAAGTTCGAGCGTCCGGCAGAGATGCAGTTTATTAACTCGAACCTGGGTGATGACACACTGGACTCCGACGTTGATGTCAATGGTGCGGCAGCGGTCACGGTTCAATCCGGTATCAGCGGCGATCAGAGCATTGATGCGGGTATTAAACCGGCCTTTATTGGTGATCGGGTATGGCTGGATCAGGATGTCAATGACCTTCAGTCCGAGGATGAACCGGGGCTGGCAAATATCACGGTTGAATTGCATGACCCGCAGGGCAATGTAGTGGATACCACAACCACCGATGCAGACGGTCTGTATCAGTTTGCCGTCGTACCGGGTGAATATCAGGTCAACTTTGTTGCACCAGACAGTGTCTTCAGTCAGGCGAATGCGGTGAATAATGACCGTATTGACTCGGATGCGGATGCGTCCGGTTTGACTCACTTGGTTGATGTCAAGTCCGGTGAGCGTGATCTGACGCTGGATGCCGGTATTCTGCCAGCACTGATTTCCGGTCAGCTACTGGAAGACAATAATGGTAACGGTCAGCAGGACAGCGGTGATACACCGCAGCCGGGTACTACCGTGACTCTCACCGGTACTGATCGTTATGGTAATCCGGTAGAATTAACAGCAGTTACTGATGAGCAGGGTAATTACCAGTTTATCGTGCCGCCGGGTGATTACCAGCTGACGACACAACCGCCTGCCGGTAGTGTGACGAACGGTACGGAAAGTGACGATCCTGAGGCGGTGCTGGATAACAATACCATTAAGCTGACGGTATCCGGTACGGATGTATCAACCGGAAATGACTTCCTGAACCATATGCCGGTGGCGATCAGCGGTACGGTACAGAGTGATCAGGACGGTGATCCGGCCACTACGACCGGTAACCAGCTGCTCAGTGGTGTAACAGTAACCTTGTACACCGATCCGAACGGTGATGGTGATCTAGCCGATGGTGTACAAATCGCAACTACCACCACTGATGACAACGGTGATTATCAGTTCAATCAGCTGCCGCCCGGTGACTACGTAGTGCTGGAAACAGATCCAGACGGTATGGTGTCAGTGGCTGAGACGACTGGCAGTGATGCTGTGGATAATAATTCGAACGATAACCGCATTCCGGTAACGCTCACTTCCGGTCATGACAGCGCGGGGAATGACTTCTTCGATGCAGTACCCGTCACTGTATCCGGGATGGTACGTGTTGATGAGGATGCTGATGGTGTCTATAACACGACAGATCAGCCATTAACCGCTGTTACCGTGACGTTGTATACCGATCCGAACGGTGATGGCGATCCGGCGGATGGTGTGGCTGTGCAGACTGCGGTAACGGATGCGCAGGGTGCGTTCAGCTTCGATCCAGTGGTGCCGGGTCATTACGTGGTGGTTGAGACCGATCCGGCGAACTACAACTCGACGGCTGCCGGTCAGCAATCGGAGAGCAGTGCCAGTGACCACCAGATTCCACTGCTGCTGACTTCGGGGGATGATCAGGATGATCTGTACTTCCTGGATGTCAAGCCGGAAGGTGTTATCAGTGGTCAGGTACAGAACGATACCGATGCCGATGGGGATCTGAATGACCCGGATGCCGGTGTCGCTGGAGTAACGGTGGAGTTGTGGACTGATCCGAACGGTGATGGCGATCCGGCGGATGGTGAGCGGGTGGCTTCTGTGGTGACCGACGGGCAGGGTCAGTATCATTTTGATGATGTGCCTGCCGGTTCCTATGTCATTGTGGAACAGGATAAGCCGGGTTATATTTCCACAGGCGACCGTGCGCAGACGAATGATAACCGGATTCCAGTGCGGGTTTCGATGGACGGAGAGCAGCATTGTACAACATCTGGCTATCTGAAGGCTGCCAGCCTGGACAGCTGTACCGGTCTGGATTTTGTGGATCGTCAGCTAAAAGCCGAAGTCAGTTTGCACAAGACTGCCTATGCGGGCCATGATCAGGGGGCACAGTGTGGTACGGAGGCCGCGAAATCAGAAATCACGCTGGTGGATATTGACAAGGATTTGTCTGAAGCGGTGACCTATTGTTTTGAAGTGACCAATACCGGGGAAAGCTATCTGACGGGTATTCAGATTACGGATACGACACTGAACCTGACGACGGCTGATCTAAAACCGGTGGGTGAGGATAGCGGGGTACTGGCACCGGTCAGTGAGTCTGCGGCGGCAAAACGGCTGTATTACTACGAACATCTTGTCACGACCACACTGGAAAACCGTGCGGTAGTCACGGCACAGCCCGTACAGGCAGATGGCACACCGCTGAATGACCTGGTGGGTGATCAGGATGAAAGTACCGCCATTGTTTCTCTGGTCTTTGACCCGCCAAGTGGTATCAAGACAGTGAGCCGACAGGGTGAAATCGGTATGGAATGGCAGATGGTGTGGATTAACTCGATGCCAGCTGGTCATAATGCCAAGGTAACTGTTTATGATGACGTGCCTGAGGGTACGCATTTTACCAAGATGGCCGCCGGGTCGTTTGTCAATGCAGACGGTGTTTATTGTGAGGCGCGTGGTCAGTCGGTAACCGAGAGTTGTGTCTTTGAACGCCCGAGTGCTGACTATCCGCGGGGTCGGGTGGTCTGGACCGGTTTGATTCATGGTGACGGTACAGCGACCAATGAGTCTGATGCGGCGCATGAAGTGGTAATCCGTTTTGTTTCGACACTGGATGAAATTACCCCGCAACAGGTGATTCAGAATCGCGCCTCTTCCAGTTGGGATACCGACGGTGATGGTACGCCGGAATTTGAGGATGTGGTGTCGAGAGCACCGGACAGCAGTGATCCGGATGCACCGACGGCTATTGAGTTCAATCAGCCGGGTACCGCTTCCCAGATTCCGACCTTATCGTGGTGGGCGATGATCCTGATGAGTCTGATGATGAGCATGCTGGTGGGGTGGCGTTATCGCCGCTCACCGCGCTAATAGTTAATACGTTCTGTGAAGTATGCCCCGGCTTGTCCGGGGCTTTTTGGTGATGGTTTGAGCGAAATTTATTTTTGGGGAGCATGTTTTTTTGTATCAATCAGTGACTAACGGGCGGCTGAGTATGTATCTGATCCTGAGCGGAAAGGATTAATATTAATAGTCCATTAATCTGAAAGATTTTACCGGGTATTACTTTGTAGTTAGACTGTTTATTTTGACGCAACCCTTACCGCTCACGCTTATGAACTATCTGACTTGTTGAAAAAATAATATAAAAAAGTTTACGAAAATCAATCATGAGAAATATATTTAAATTAATTAGTTATATTTGTAGAAGGAATTTCTGTTACCAATTGGGTATAAAAAAATGAAGGCACGTTACTTTTTACTGACTTCGACCTTGTTGCTGGCAGCCTGTGGTGCTGACACAGCTGTACAGGTTGCATCCGGGCAGGGCAGCTTTGCAGCGTCAGATACTGCTGCTGTTTCGGCCCTGGATGAACAGCAAGCGGAGGCGAGCCGTTATGAAGCGGTTGGAGGTCTGCTGGTTGAAACTGGCGATAACGGTACTGAAAACCGTGCAGCCAGCGATCAGATTGCAGAGGCCACTGTGGCGGCGGCAGTATCCCAGCCATCCGCATCACTTTTGCCTGTGGGACGCCTGATCGGGATTGTTGACTCTGAACACTACCGGCAGGCAACCATTGATAATCAGGGTAAGGTGCTCAGATTGCGCGAAGGGGATGACTGGCAGGGTTGGACGGTAAAATCCATTGGTCGGAAAAAGATTGTTATTAGTCAGGATAATACCGAGCATACTCTGTTGTTACTGACTGAGTTCCGTGCACTGGAACCTGTACAGCGTCAGTCAAGGGATTTATCTGTGCCCGAAAATTATCTGGTGGATCAGGAGGGAAATGCAGTGTCGCCTCCTTTTACTCAACAACAACTGATAGAATTGCGTTCCCACTTATTGATGGGGCGTAGTGAACATTAAACAAAGACCCAATCCTACAGAACAGATGTCTTGTTCATAATTTTAACAATAACCTTAATATGACTATAATCGGGGAAGATGACATGTCAGATTCAATAAAATATCAAACCAGTTTACTAAAAAAGTTTTGTCTGACCACAGCACTCTTAATGTCAGTATCGACGGTCGCTCATGCGGAACAGGTGCTCGACTATAAAATTGCACTGGCAGAGGACGGAAAAACCTATCAGGTATCAATGATGCCAGAAAAAGCACCTTTTGCTGATGTTAACCTGACGGGGCAGGTGACTATTAAAGTACCGCATCTGGACGGTGATAACGTCTTTAGGGTCAAGAATCTGAGCAGTGCGATGGAAGGTGTGACCTGGGTAGAAACTTCGCGAGTAGATGCACCGGAGGAAAGTCCGTTTTATGACTATTTATCGTTTTCATTGCTGGTCACTGATTCACAGGTTATCCGTCAGTTTGGTTGGGAAGCTGGTCAGGAAAAACTGATGTTCTCCTTTGAAAATGAGTCGGGCTGTTTGGAAGATGTGGCGTTGATGGAAAATGATGATCCGTTTAACGTGGAGCATAATTCGAGTCATACCAATCCCGGTAATCATTTTACTAATCTGGGCTGGGGCAGTGTTTCAGAGAATAATTACCGCCAGAACTATGGAGATAAAATCGTTTGTCCGCAGTGAGTGCATGTATTTAACTCTGGAACAAACAGACTTGAGTTGTGAGCCGGGTTAGTAAAAGAATAAGAAAGAGCCTCTGGGAGAAACCGGAGGTTTCTTGAACAAGATAAAAGATACGAAGGCAAGACCAATGGGTAATCAGAATCTAAAAAGAAAAATAAGCAAAAGTCTATGTCTATGCGGGCTGATAGTGTTTTCCGCAGCACAAGCTGTATTTGCTACAGAAGAACTGGAGTACCGCATTGCCTGGGATTACGATCTGGATGAGTATCAGGTTTTTATGCGGCCTTTGTCTACTCCTGATAATGATGTGAGCCTTACTGGGCAGGTGACAGTAAAAGTGCCGTATGAAAATGAGAGTAATAAATTTGCGGTTAGCGATATCACCAGTAGTGTCGAAAATATCGTCTGGGCACTTGCTTCTGATGTTTATGGTCCTGATGAAGCGCCGGATTATGCTTATTTATCTTTTGCTATGACATATCAGGATCCCAGCGCATTTGGCTGGCAGGCAGGCCAGGAAATCAAGGTTTTTTCTTTTAAAAATCAGGCAGCCTGTCTGGGTAGTGTCACATTGATTAATAATATTACTGACCCTTTTAACAAACCCAACAGTAAAGATACGAATCCCGGTAATCAGTTTACCAATCTGGGCTGGGGGACTTCCGATGATAATAACTACAAGGGCAATTATGGCGAGGAGGTTCCTGCTGACTGTACTTTGATTCATGATGATGATGATGATGGCCTAAAAAATAATCAGGAGGTCGACCTAGGAACTGATCCGGCTAATCCGGACAGTGATGGTGATGGTATTTCGGATAGTGTGGAAGTCGGTGATCCTGAAAATCCGGTCAATACTGACGGTGATGACAAGATCAATGCGCTGGATGAGGATGATGATAACGATGGTGTGCTGACGGTTGCCGAAAATTATAATGGTGGTACACCGGAAGATGATGATACCGATGGTGATAATCAACCGGATTATCTGGATATTGACGATGACGGTGATAATAAGCTGTCCGCAGATGAAGGTAATGACCTGAATGCCGATGGCTTACCGGAAGATGCCAGGGATAGCGACGGTGATGAAATCCCGAATTATCTGGATGCGGATGATAGCGATGGCCCGTTGGCTGATCCGGATAACGACGGCCTGACCAATGCCCAGGAAGAAACCTTGGGCACCGATCCGGCTAATCCGGACAGTGACGGTGATGGTATTTCTGATAGTGTGGAAGTCGGTGATCCTGAAAATCCGGTCAATACCGACGGTGATGATAGGATCAATGCGCTGGATGAGGATGATGACAACGATGGTGTGCTGACGGTTGCCGAAAACTACAACGATGGTACACCGGAGGAGGAGGATACAGATAACGACAGCATTCCGGATTATCTGGATCCAGATGATGATGGTGATGGTATCCCGTCTGCGGCAGAGGGTAACGACCCGGATGGCAATCATCTGCCAGATGATGCAGATGACACGGATAATGACAGCATTCCGGATTATCTGGATGCTGAAAAGGCAATCAGAATTAATGTCCGGGCTCTGTTACAGGGTGCTTATCAATCTTCAAAGGGATTGATGCGCGATGATCTGAGGATTATGGGGCTGATTCCTGCGGAGCAGCCATATACGGATCTGAACCTGCACCAGGGGGCTGAACAGGCAGCATCCGCACTACTGGATCAGGAAGGTGAAGATGCCATTGTTGACTGGTTACTGGTTGAATTACGGAATGCTGATAACCCGTCACAGGTAGTGGCCAGTCAGGCGGTATTGCTGCAGCGTGATGGTGATGTGGTCAGCAGTGATCGTGGTGATCTGAATCTGCTCTTTGACCTGGCGGCGGGTGATTATTATGTGGCAGTACGGCACAGAAATCATCTGGGCGTGATGACCACATCGGCTCTGGCACTGAGCTATGATCCAGTGATGGTGGATTTTTCGGCTACAGCGACTCCGGTCTATGGTCAGTTTGCACGGCTGACAGATGGCCCGGTTGCCTTGTTGTATGCTGGTGATGCGACGACGGATAAAAAGCTGATCTCTGACGGGCCGTCAAATGAGCGTGTATTGATGTTGAGTCGGGTGTTGACTGAGCCGGGGAACACCTCATTAAGCCTTAACTATCTGGTTCAGGGTTACAACGTGACGGATATAACATTGGATGGTATTACGATCTACGATGGCCCGAATAATGATGTCAACGTACTGGCCGGTAATATCCTGACTTATCCGACCAATGAAACTTTCAATGCCAATTATGTGGTACAGGAGCAGATTCCGCAGTAAGCACCTATTGTTAATAGGAGCATCCGGTTCAAACAGGTTGAATTTGGACCGGATGTTTTTATGTCCCAACACGTCTGAAGGACGTACTATCCGTTTCTGATCCGAAAACTGAAGGACTGAAAGAGTGAAATATACAATTCTGGTTAATGAAGGCCCCTATCAGCATCAAGCGTCTGATAGTGCGCTGCAATTTATTCGTGCTGCGCTGGAGAAGGGCCATGAAATTTTTCGTGTGTTCTTCTATCATGATGGTGTTAATAATGGTACCCGTTTGGCAGTACCGCCACAGGATGATCGTCTGATTCAGAAAGCATGGTCAACGCTGGCGGAAGAGCAGGGTGTGGATCTGGTCATCTGTATCGCGGCTGCGCAGCGTCGTGGTCTGATGGATGCTGATGAGGCGAAGCGTCAGGGGCTGGATGCGAATAATATCGCGCCGGGCTTCCGGATTTCCGGTCTGGGCCAGCTGATTGAAGGCGGTATTGAATCTGACCGCACCATTGTATTTGGCGACTAAGGGGAGAAAGTCATGAGTAAGAAATTCATGTATATTAATCGCAAGGCTCCCTATGGTACCGTTTATGCGCTGGAATCACTGGAAGTGGTGCTGATTGCTGCAGCCTTTGAACAGGATGTCAGCCTAGCGTTTATTGATGACGGTGTTTATCAGATTGCTAAGGGGCAGAATACGCAAGGCATTGGTATGAAAGGCTTTTCGGCGACCTATAACGCACTGGGTGATTATGATGTCAACAAATTATACGTTGAGCAAGAGTCACTGGAAGAGCGTGGCTTGACCAAGGATGATCTGATGCCCATTATGTACGAGGATGAAGAGGATGACTGGGCCGAAAAACCATCGGTTCACATTATATCCCGTGCTGAAATGGCACAGGTCATGGCTGAACAAGACGTAACGCTAAGTTTCTGATTGGGGAGTTCTATCATGTCAATGTTACATATCGTCAATAAGTCTCCCTTTGAAAGAAATGCATTGGTCAGTTGTCTGGCGCATGCTCTGGAGGGTGATTCCGTACTAATGATTGAAGATGCTGTGGTCGGTGCGATTGATGGCTCAGCTTTTGCTGAACAGCTTAAAGCAGCGATGGCCGATAAATCAGTTTATGTGCTGGGTGCTGATCTTGCCGCACGCGGCATGCAGGAAAGTCGTGTGATTGAGGGGATTCAGGTCGTTGATTATGCAGGCTTTGTTAACCTGACTGTTGACAACGACAAGACACAAAGTTGGCTTTAACTGAATGTTCTCAGGTAAAGTATTATTTAATGTTTGATAAGTTTTAATTTTAACTCGGGAGGCCGAACTATGGCACTGGAAATTAACGGGCAAAGTATCGCAGTTGATGAAGAAGGTTATCTGGAAAACATGAGTGACTGGACACCTGAAGTTGCGGAAGCAATGGCGTCAGCGGAAGATGTACAGTTAAGCGATGAGCACTGGGATATTATCAACTTTCTGCGCGAGTATTATGAAGAGTATCAGATTGCTCCGGCAGTACGGGTACTGACCAAGGCCGTGGGCAAGAAGCTGGGCAAGGATAAAGGTAATTCCAAGTACCTGTACAGCTTGTTCCCATATGGCCCTGGCAAACAGGCCTGTAAGTATGCGGGATTGCCTAAGCCAACCGGCTGCGTGTAGAAAAGAGAGGGGATGCTTCCCCGTCTGCTTTATATGTAGTAAAAAAACAGAGCTTGATCTGATAGACAGCATCAGGCAGGCATTGTCAGATTGTATGTACTGCCCGATGTTTCCGGCTGTGGAATGATCTTTTCCACGGCCAAATATTTCCCAGTCGGTGAAAACCAACCGCTTTGCTAATGCGGATGAGATGATAGATGCGCTGAAAAATACCGCACCCTCTATAATCACCACATCATTCAGCGTAATATCGGTTACATCACGCCGGTAAAGGCGATAAAGCGTGGTATAAAAACAAGCCTGAATTATTTGACAAGCTCATTTATGAACAGGTGGGTCTTTACGTATATTACCGTAACATTTAGGAGGAGAATTATTATGTTATACGCATATCCAAATACAGCAAACAGTCCTGTAAAATTCAGAGACACCTACGATAACTTT
>PDWI01010928.1_pt1 | contig 10062 bp, 8 predicted proteins | sample 1430891 | NCBI WGS metagenome assembly PDWI01 (sample SAMN01162508, study PRJNA174530) | Oral metagenome, whole genome shotgun sequencing project. | biome: Marine environment; feature: Marine mammal; material: Swab sample of the gingival sulcus; isolation source: swab sample of gingival sulcus... | reverse complement strand
CAACATCAGTTCTATATCTTTGATTTGGTGCGTAGAAATGATATACGCTCTATCCTCCTTAATCGTAGAAGATAAAATCTTGCGGTACAAACTTTTGGACGGAATATCCAATCCATTAGTAGGCTCGTCCATTATAAAGAGTTTCGTATTGGTAGCGATTCCAAACGCAATCAAGAACTTCTTCTTTTGTCCATATGACATTTTATCCAATCGACTGTTTTTCGGTATCTTAAATTCATCCATATAGTACAAATACTCCTCTTTGTTGAAATTAGGGTAAAAAACACTGTAAATTGCTACATACCTACTGCTGCTAATTGCCGGCAAATAAAATTCTTCCGCCAAATAAAAAACATCTTGAATAAAATTAGGATTCCGCTCCTTTGCCGAAAAGTCGCCGATACAAACATCTCCTGATTGCGGAAAGCGCAAACCGGAAATCAGCTTTAAAAGGGTTGTCTTCCCTGCTCCATTTTTCCCTAATAGACCGTAGATTTTCCCCGGCTCTATTTTTAGCTGAATGCCTCTCAAGAAAGGTTTTTTCTTGTTGTAAGTGAAACTTAAATTTTTAATTGCTATACCATTCATTGTTTTATTCAATTAGTGTATTATTTCATTAAGACACCGCAAAAGTAAAAAGATTTTTTTATTGAGCAAATAATTTTACAATAAAAATGATACTGTCATTGCAATTAATAAACAGACGCTTAAAAACGAAGTTCTTTCTTTATACTTTATTGAATTGCAATTTATTTTAGATAATAATACATAAACCTTTAAGGCTTAGGAGATTTATAAAACATAAAGAGTGTAGGAACTTTACTATCAATTAGAGTATAATTGACTCTTCTTTACACAAAGCTGTAAAAGAAATACTGAAAAGTAATTGTTAATTCTGATAAGGTTTAGTTTTTATTTATCCTCTAAAATAAAATATTAAGAAAAGACGAAAACAAAAACACCCAATGGCACCTATAAACAAAAAACCTTGATAATCGTTTAGTTATCAAGGTTTCTGCGGAGAGAGGGATTCGAACTTTCTGTAAATAACTATATAGTTAAATACATAAATACTTGAATTTCAATTATTATATTATATATTTGCATAAACAAAAAATAATTGATTTTATAGTTATCTACAAAATTATTAGCACCTATTTTAGCACCTATGAATTACACCTTCAAACTCAAGAATCCCAAGTCAGAGACAGAAACTCTTATATTTTTTCGTTCTTTTTTCAATAATGAAAAAAAATCTTTTATTTATTCAACTGGCGAAAAAATAAATCCTTCTGAATGGGATTTTAAATTACGTCAACCCAAAAATTTAAATGGACGAGGGAAAGACGCTGAACAAAATAAAGCAATTAAAAACCAACTAAACAGGTACAGTGGTTATTTTGATGAAGTTGTAAATAGGTATAAAAATATTGGAGAAGAATTAACCATTAAAGCTATTCGGCAAAGATTTGATGAAAAATTCAAAAAATTAAAAATCAAAGATGAGTTCTTTAGGATTTACGACGAGTTCTTAGAAGAACGAGAAAATGATTATACCGGAAGCTCTATCTCAAAGACAACATTAAAACGTTATTCATACAACAGAAAACTATTATTTAAATTTCAAGAAGATTGTAAAATAAAGATTTCCCTTGGAAGTTTTAATGACAAAACTTACAACAAATTTCTAAAATATTGTATTGAAGAAAAGCAACATTCAGCAAATACTACTCATCGAAATGTTGGACTATTAAAAACATTTTTGTACTGGGCATTAGACAAAAAATACACCTACAATAATGCTTTTACTAAATTCAAATCCCCTCCCCGATTTAGGACGGATGAAATAGCCTTATCGTGGAAAGATGTGAAAAAAGTATATGCCTTTGATTTCAGCAAACATAAAAAATTAGAACGGGTAAGAGATTTATTTGTTTTTGGTTGCACAACAGGGATGAGGTTTGGAAACTACTCTAAGATAAGTAAAGATGATATACAAGATGATTTTATTCGAGTTATTGATTTAAAAAGCAAATCGAAAAGCTTATCTATTCCTTTAAATTCGGTCTCAAAAGAAATTTTAGAAAAATATGAATATGAGTTACCTCATATCTCTAATCAAAAAATGAATGAATACATCAAAGAGGTTTTTGAGAAAGCAGGTTTTACCGAAGAAATCAAAAAAACTATGAAATATGGTGACGAATTAGTTGAGCAAAAATTTTCACTTTTTGAGCGTATTAGCTCACATACTGCACGAAGAACATTTATCACTATTATGAAAAACAAGGGCATTCCAGACCCTGTTATTATGAGTTACACTGGACATAAAAGCATCGAGGTCTTCAATAATTACTACCGTCCAAGTGAAGAGGATAAAGTAGCCTATATGAAAAATGTATTTGAATAAAAATAAAAAAGAATTATGAAATTCTTAGAGACTGAATACAAATTAGGAATAAAAGAGGTCAACTTTAGACCGTTTCTTAGGAAAATATCAACAGACATTAAAAAATATGTTGACCTACATATTTCCTTTTTCAAAGATGGCAAAACAATGCCTTACAAAACGACAGAAAGAATTTTAGACTATTATTCTAAAAAAAACACCAAGTCTAAAGTAAGCGCAAAAGACATCGAATATTTTAAGTCAAAATTTTCAAATAACGAAAACTTATTTTTGATTTTCCACGAAAGAGTAGAAAAGGATTTAAAGTCATTCTCATTTAAAGAGAAGATATCGATAACTACAGTTTGTTTTTCTGAAAGTATGTGGGAACAGAAGCTTTCAAATCTTGACCAGTTTAGATTGCACGAATTATTTTACAAAGATTATATTGAATGGCAGAAATTAGAAGACTATTTATTGCGTGAAAAAGAAACTGGCGGATTTGATGAATTGTTTACGAGCCCAAAAGAATATGATAAATTCTTACAAATTCTAAAAAAACATAATTGGACAGATGAAAACAATAAAATTAAGGTAAAATTAAAATTATTGGCAGGTATATTGAAACTTTTGAAAATAAAAAAAGTTATTCAAGCGAAAACATTTGTAGAAATATGTAAAAAGTTTGAAAAAACATTTAATACCAAAGTGTGGGAAAGTTATTTTTCCGAAGTAAATGATGATGAAATAAAAGACAGTGATTTGTATAAGGATTTACTAATGGAATTTAATATTAGGGATAAAATTCAATAAAAATTCAGTGAATTTTACCAATACTTATAAAATTGATTAGATGTTTGCAATAAATTTTAAAAATGAAACGTTATGCAAACATTTAATCCTTTTGAAACAATTCTTGATGAACTAGAAGAAGTAAAGACACTTATCCATTCTATTAAGAAAGAACCAGAAATCGAGCTTAAAAAGAAACTTTATACAATCAAAGAAGCTTCTGAAATATTAAAGCTAGATTATCAAACAGTCCGAAACCACATCTTAAAAGGCAACATCATTGCTGAAAAAGTAGGTCGCCAATACCGTATTCGTCATACCGACTTAATGGCAATTCTAGAAGAGGTAAAATCATTAAAATACAAAAGATAAAAGTGCATAGACTGCCATCTAGGCACTTTTGTTTTTATTGTTCAACCTGTATTTGCTTTACGGCAAATATACAAATTATACGTATATGAAAAAAAAAGATATTGCCTACATTAGATGTGGAACAGCCTATTATAAAAAATCCCTATTGCCCACAAGTTCAGGCGATAGAATTGAAATTCTACTTCCTTGGCAAAAGGAAATAATCAAACAAGATGAAGGACGTGATTTTCTTGCAGAAATTCCAAAGTACGATGGTTTTGTTTGTATCCCCTCTCATATAAATTATAAGAGAGAATACCAAAACTATTATAACACTTATCACCCTTTAAACTGCACTCCTAAAAAGGGATATTTCAACAATACTTTGGCATTTTTGAGTCATCTATTTGGCAAACAATTAGAGTATGGTCTTGATTATTTGCAATTATTATATATCCGTCCCGCTCAAATATTGCCGATACTATGTCTTATATCCAAAGAAAGAGCAACAGGCAAATCAACATTTCTCAAATGGCTGAATTTGGTTTTTGAGAGGAATATGACTTATATTACCAATCAAAACTTTTCTAGTCAGTTCAATTCCGATTGGGCAAACAAGTTACTCATTTGTGTAGATGAAGTTCTCTTTCAAAAGGACGAACTTACGGAACGCATAAAATATCTAAGTACAACTAATGTAAATAAATTAGAAGCCAAAGGCAGAGATCGAATTGAAGTTGAGTTTTTTGGCAAATTCATTCTTTGCTCAAACAATGAAACCAACTTTATTAAAATCGATGCCAATGAAGTTCGATTTTGGGTACGCAAAATTCCCAAAATAGAGAAAGAGGACACGAATTTACTACAAAAAATGAAAAAGGAAATTCCGGCATTTCTTTTCTTTCTGCAAAATAGAGAAATGAAAGTACATAAACCGCTAACAAGAATGTGGTTCTCTGCCACACAAATCAAGACACAAGCTCTAGAGCGTTTGATTGCTTATAACGGTAACAAAACAGAACTTTATCTTACCGAAGTTTTATATAATGTTTTTGAGGAGATTGAAGAAAATGAAATTCTCTTATGTCCTCTTGACCTTCAAACATTGACAAGCAAACTAATCAATAAACATATTATAGCTTCTGAGATAAGAACGGTTTTAAAGCAATGGCAGTGCAAACAGGCAAGTAATAGTATGTCTTATCAGACTTATATTTTCAAGGAAGATGGTTGTCTAAGAGCAAAAAAGAGAGGTCGATATTATACTATTCAAAAACTTTTTATTCAACAAAAATTTGATGCTTTGATGCAAGACTAAAATAAAACCCTATAAATGAAGCAATTAAACCCGTATCAGTAGTTGCATCAAACACTCAAAAAGGCTCTTTTGATGCAAGGTGATGCAAGATTAATATTTGAAAGTGATGCTTTGATGCAGAAACGATGCAGACATATATATCTGACAGACAACCAGATATACTAATTTTGCATCAAAACATCAAAAAAAACGTAGAAAAACACGAAAAAAAGACAAAGTGAAAAATTACCTCCATTTCTCCCTTTTGTTTTTTGCTATTCAAAAGATAAAACTAAAACACCACACCAATATGAATTCAAAACAAGCAAAACAAATCAACCTTGTCCAATTCTTAACAGGAATAGGATATAAAGCAAACAAAATAAAAAACAACAATACTTGGTATATCTCTCCATTTAGACCAAATGAAACAAAGCCCTCTTTCAAAGTTGATACAAACACAAATTACTGGTATGACTTTGGCATTGGTAAAGGTGGTACGATTATCGATTTTGTAATGCTTTTATTACATACAGATGATATCTCTTCTGTACTTAAATACATTGAGAGTAACACTAATTGGACGGAACGTAACCTTACCCCATTAATCAAACAGGTTTTTTCTTTTCAACAGCAAAAAGAAGATATACCTAAATTTGAGACTTACATCTCCCCTATTAAAGACAACCTACTATTTGAGTATCTTAAAAGTAGAGGAATATCAGAGACATACACCTCAAAATTAAAACAAGCAACCATTTTCAGAAAAGACAAGCATTATGTTGCCTTAGCCTTTGAGAATGATAACGGTGGCTATGAACTAAGAAATAAATATTTCAAAGGTTGCACTTCCAAAGACCTAAGTACGATTAAAGTAGAAAATGTTATGCCTACCTACGTTTTTGAAGGTTTTTTTGACTTCTTGTCATTTTTTGAACTAGCAAAGAAGTCAAGTCAAGAAGCTTTAGACGATATAAAAAAATCAAATGTGATTATTTTAAATTCAGTAGCCTTTCTTGACAAAGCTATCACTAAGCTAAAATTGCATAGTGATATCAGATTATTTTTAGACAATGATGATGCGGGTGCAACATCAACACTAAAAATAATCAAAGCCTTACCTCAGTCCCAAGACTTTTCAGATTTATACAAACCTTACAAAGACTTGAATGAGTTTCTTGTAAAAACAAATAAAAGTAAGCTACCGGCTTTTACCTCGCATTTTATATCAAGATGTGCCATTGTCAGGACAGAAACTAAAGTTCAGACCCGAAATGGCAATCTTGCTTTTACTCCCGAAGGTCGCAAAAGTGAAGAAACACCCCTTCAAAAAAAACTGATAAAAAAAGAGCCCCAAACCACAAAACAAGTCCCAATAAAAAGACAAAAACGTAGAGGAATATGCAGATAACACGAAGAAGAAAAATAGAATGTAGAGTTACAAATACAGAGTGGTTAATTCTCAAAAATAAGGCAAAACAGGCTGGGGTAAGTCTTTCAGAACTCATACGGGCGAGTACTTTAAATTATGACTTATCATATAAACTAACGGAGGACGAAATAGTATGCTATAAAGAGTTGACAAACCTAAAGAACAACTTTCAACGAATTTCAAATTTTATAAAATACAAAGCTAATCAGCAACTATTGGTCGAAATCCAAAATGTAATAACACTTGTTACGGCTCACTTAAAAAAGTTTGAATAATTATGATAGCAAAAGCAAAATCCTGCATCGGCGGTAGTGCATTAATTGGCTACGTGGTAAATGAGAAAAAAGGCTATGAACTCGAAAGACAAAATCTTTCGGGAGAAACTCCCTCTCAACTCTATACTTCTATGCAAGTTATCCAAAATCAGAATCTCTGCTGTAAGAACAATACTATTTCTATCGTTATTTCTCCTGAAATAAGCGATGGAAAGATATTAACAGACGAACAGTGGAAGGAACTATCACAGAAATTCTTAGACTATATAGGTGTAAACGTAAGCAATGCACAATACATTAATTTCATTCACACCGAAAAAGCACACAAACATTTACACTTGATTCTAAACAGAGTAAACGATGATGGCTCTCTTATCAAAGACCATTTTATTGGCAAAAGAGCACAATATATTGCTCACCGGATTGCAAAAGAAATGAACCTCTTATCTGCAAAAGAAATCAAGAACCAAAAGGAAAAAGATTTAAAAGCCAAATTAAAATCTTTTCGAGAGCAGTTTAGAAATGCTCATCAAAAAGTAAAATCGTTTTTCCCAAAGAATTTAAACGAGTACGCATCTTTGATGAAAGATTACAATTTTCGAATTGTTCCTTGCATCAATAAGCAGGGTAACATCCAAGGATTTAAGATTGGAAATTATGATGACGAAACAGAAATAAAACTCTCCCAAATAGACAGGAAAATAAAACTAAACACTGATTTTTTTGAATTACTACAACAAGAAAGAGAACGTAAAATACGGAATAATACATTCGAGAAAAATATTATAAAAAAACAACAGACTTATAAACTAAGAAGATGAAAAAACTAAGAAAGACAACAACCGCACGTATTGAAGATGCTCTTGATATTGTAGCTGATAAAATTATTGACTTAGAATTAACGGCAAAACGATTAGAGCAAATTGAAAGAAATATAAAAGCAGAACTTACAAGAGCAGAAAACATAAGTTTAAAAGTAAACCTTGATGAATTAAAGAAATTGCATTTAAGTTACAAAAAGGAGGTGGAAAAATTACAAAAAACACACTTGATTGAAATTGAAAAAGCGACCAAACAATTGAAAAATCTATATTTTTACTTATATGCTACAATAGGAGCAACCATTGTTGGCTTTCTTGTCTACCAGGTTACCTAAAAGGTTGCTGTAAGAAAAAATCCCTTTACATATCTTTTTGCATCATTATAAATTCTCAAGAACCTATATTGATTCGTTATAGAAACTTCAATATTTTTACAGTTTCGTCAATATAGAGCCTTCTATACCATTATTTCTTCGTTATTAGTTTGTCTCCTTTGAAAACTAAAAGAAATAAAACCTTCCTTCACCTCGAGAATGACAATATTTCATGGTATTATTATATTAAAAAACGAGATAGATGGAAAATTAGAGCTATTTTAGCAGTTTGAATTTCGGAAGAGAACCAAATAAAATAAATTCTTAAACAGAAATAATTTAAGCAGAATTGGTTAGCAGAAAAACTTGGGAGGAATTATAATATGGTAAATAGTGTGTGCAGAAACGACAACAGCCAAGACTCGAAATTTTATTTGAAATTTCAAAAATACTTTAAATTGAAGTAAAAAATTTAAGTAAAGAAAATTAATGAAACACAATAAAATAAAGTTATCACAATTAGAAGGCTTCTTAATGAAAGCAGCCGATATATTAAGAGGCAAAATGGATGCTTCTGAGTATAAGGAGTTTATTTTTGGAATGCTTTTTCTTAAAAGGATGTCCGATGTGTTCGACCAAAAAAGAGAGTACCTTAAAAAGAACGACTATAATCATTTAGATGATGAAACTTTAAATGTAATTTTGGAAGATAAGCTCACCTATGGAGAAACCTTTTTTGTGCCTCCAAGAGCCAGATGGAATGAAGGGTTTACAGATGAAAACGGAGTAAAACATCCACCAATAAAACACATACAAAATAACATCGGGCAGATGCTTAATAAGGCACTTGATGCCATTGAGGAATCTAACCCCGATACACTATCTGGTATTTTTAAAGGTCGTATCAACTTTAATAAAGAAGTAGATGGGAAACAGATTGTAAAAAATGTTGATCTCAAAAAGATGATTGACCACTTCAACGAATTTCCGAGTTTGGTGAATCAAAACTTTGAGTTCCCTGACTTATTGGGGGCAGCTTACGAATATCTTTTAAAGCACTTTGCTGATGAGGGCGGTAAAAAAGGTGGTCAATTCTATACTCCTAATCTGGTTGTTCGCTTATTGGTGCAGTTAATGAAACCCGAAGCAGGTATGTCTATTTATGACCCTACGGTGGGTTCGGCAGGTATGCTTATTCAATCGCATCAATATGTTGAAGAACAAGGGCAAAATGCCGACGATTTAGAACTGTTCGGTCAAGAGAACGACCCTACGGTAGTTGCTATTGCTAAAATGAATATTATCCTACACAACATTACAAAATATACTATTGAATACGGAGATACCTTAGAGGAACCATTAAATGAAAAAGACGGTCAATTAATCCAATTCGATAGAGTAATCGCCAATCCGCCATTCTCTCAAAACTATAACAAAGCAACTATGCAATACCTATCTCGCTTTAGCTATGGTTTTGCTCCCGAAACAGGTAAAAAAGGTGATTTAATGTTTGTTCAGCATATGCTTGCCAGTTGTAAAAAAACAGGTAAAGTTGTGGTTGTTATGCCACACGGAGTATTATTTAGAGGAGGAAAAGAAAAAGAAATCCGTGAAAATATGCTAAAAGCAGATGTGTTGGAAGGGGTTATCAGTTTACCTCCGCAATTATTTTACGGCACAGGTATTCCTGCCTGTATTATGATTTTTAACAAGAATAAACCGGATGAATTAAAGAATAAAGTTTTTATTATTAATGCGGATAAAGATTATGCCGAAGGCAAAAAACAAAATACCCTAAGACCTGAAGATATTGAAAAAATAGATTCTGTATTCACCCATAAAATAGAAGAACCCAACTATTCTAAACTGGTGGATTTAGAAACTATTGAAAACAATGACTACACACTGAATATTCGCAGGTATGTAGATAATACTCCTTTGCCCGAACCCGAAGATGTAAAGGCTCATTTGGTGGGTGGTGCCCCAATTTCTGAAATTGAAAAGATACAGCAATCTTTAGCTCCTAAGTTTGAATTTGATGGCTATCAATTATTCCAAGATAAAAACGAAAACTATAAAGATTTCAAAGTAGCCTCCAAAGCAGACATTAAGCAAGTGATTGAGGAAGATAAAAATGTAGAGAATACCCTAATTGAGTTAGGCATTCACTTAGCCGATTGGTGGCAATTGGCTAAGGAAGATTTCTCTACCCTTGCACCCAATGGCGATGGCTCAAGAGCCAATTTGCCGGCTGTACGTGCAGAACTGTTAAACTCTATCAAAGAAAAGTTTGTGCCTGTTGGGGTGTTAGACAAATTTCAAGTGGCAGGTGTATTTGTAAATTGGTGGGATAACATTAAATACGACCTTAAAACCATTATGCAAAATGGT
>PDWI01010927.1_pt1 | contig 10062 bp, 7 predicted proteins | sample 1430891 | NCBI WGS metagenome assembly PDWI01 (sample SAMN01162508, study PRJNA174530) | Oral metagenome, whole genome shotgun sequencing project. | biome: Marine environment; feature: Marine mammal; material: Swab sample of the gingival sulcus; isolation source: swab sample of gingival sulcus... | reverse complement strand
ACAGGATTTATATGGGTTAATGATGTTGTAAAAGCAATGGTGTTATTAATGAATTCAGAGTTTGTAAACGAACGTTTTGTAATAGTTTCTGAAAATAAATCATATAAAGAAGTTTTATTTTTGATTGCTGACAGCCTTAAAGTTGAAAGACCTTCAATAAAACTCACAGAATTTAAAAGTGCTATACTTTGGCGATTAGACTATATTTTAAGTAAATTGAAAGGTGAAAAACCACAAATTACGAAAGACTTAGTAGAGTCTATACATAAAAAATCATATTACACCTCTGATAAATTTTTAAACAATTTTCCTGATTTTCAATTTGAAAAACTTGATAAGTTTATTAAACGTATCTAAAAGTTGCATAATATATACATAATTTAATAAAATATAGTATTTTTGACCAAACAACCAACAAGAACAATGAATATTAAAGATATTAAAATCTTATTAGTTGATGATGAACCAGATATTTTAGAAATCATAAGTTATAATCTAAAACTAAAAGGTTATCAAGTTTTCATAGCAAGTAATGGAGAAGAATGTATTGAGGTGGCTAAAAGAATCACTCCACACCTTATTTTATTAGATGTGATGATGCCTAAATTAGATGGCTTTGAAACTTGTAAGCAACTAAGAGGTATCAAATCTTTAGAGCATGTTATTATTGCATTTTTAACAGCACGATCTGAAGATTATTCACAAATGGAAGGGCTTGACGTAGGTGCTGATGATTATATTACTAAACCTATAAAACCTAAAGTTTTAGTTAGTAAAATCAAATCTTTATTACGACGTTTAAAACCTAATAAAGAGAGCATAACTAAAATAGGTGATATCACTATTGACAGAGATAGATATATCGTAATTAAAGGAGAAGAGCGTATTAATTTACCTCGTAAAGAATTTGAATTATTATCTTTATTGTGTTCGCAACAAGGTAAAGTATTTAAACGAGAAGACATATTAGATAGTGTTTGGGGTAATGAAGTTATTGTTGGAGATAGAACGATTGATGTACATATCCGAAAGTTAAGAGAAAAAATAGGTGAAAACTATTTTAAAACCGTAAAAGGTGTTGGTTATAAATTTGTGTTATAGAAATGACAGAAAAAGAAATTAAATATGCAAAAGCCTATATCAGAATGGCGAGAGAATGGGGAAAACTCTCGCACTGCAAACGAAAACAAGTCGGTGCAATTATAGTAAAAGACCGAATGATTATCTCTGACGGTTATAATGGCACACCTACAGGCTTTGAAAACAGCTGTGAAGATGCGAATGGAGATACTAAGTGGTATGTCTTACATGCGGAGGCTAATGCCATCTTAAAAGTAGCAAGTTCAACACAATCTTGCCAAGGTGCAACTTTATATCTTACTGTTTCACCATGTAAACAATGCAGTAAACTTATTCATCAATCAGGAATTACGCATGTTGTGTATGCTGAGAAATATCGTGATGAAGAAGGTGTTAACTTCCTAACAAAAGCAGGCGTAAAAACAACTTATCTTCCCTTTGAAACTGAATCTACATCTGATAAATAAAAAACCAAACAGATGAGTAAACATATAAAGTATTTAATTTATTCTGTTCTTATCGGTGTTATTGCTGAAAATCTATTGAGCATTTATTTAATAACACCTAAAAACATCACAAGAGAAAAGAAAATTGAACGTCTTTTAAGGTATATTGAACAAGATTATGTGGATAGTGTTAATACTAACAAACTCTTAGATGATGCTATCACTAATGTATTAAAAAAACTTGACCCTCATTCAGTTTATATCCCAAAAGAAGAACTGCAAGTCGTTACGGAGAATATGCAAGGCAATTTTGTTGGTATAGGTGTACAATTTAGAATGATCAACGATACGATTACGGTTGTTAGTCCTATTAAAGAAGGTCCAAGTATTAAGGCAGGTATCAAAGCAGGTGATCGCATATTGATTGCTAATCAAGATACTTTATATAATAGAAAACTCAGCACGGAAGATATCTTTAAATCGTTAAAAGGTGAAAAAGGCTCAAAAGTAAAATTAGAAATCTATCGTAAGACTAACGATAGTTTATTTTTTGTGACAATAAGGCGTAATAAAGTAAATATCACAAGTATTGATGCCTCATATATGCTAAATAAAACTATCGGCTATATCAAAATAGAACGTTTCGCTCAAAACACTTTTTATGAATTTAAAGATGCCTTAACCCAACTATTACACCAAGGTATGACTGACCTTGTTTTAGACTTAAGAGGTAATGGTGGTGGGTATTTACATATTGCTAATAAAATTGTAGATGAGTTCTTAGAAGAGGGTAAACTTATCGTATTCACAAAGAATAATAAAAAAGAAATTGATGAATATATAGCTACAGAAAAAGGTGATTTTGAAAACGGAAATATCTTTGTATTGATAGATGAGAGTTCGGCATCAGCATCTGAAATATTGGCAGGAGCATTACAAGACAATGATAGAGGAACAATCATCGGACGTCGTTCATTCGGAAAGGGCTTAGTACAAGAAGAACGTAATTTAGGAGATGGCTCTGCAATTAGGCTTACTATTGCCAGATATTATACACCTACTGGGCGTTGTATTCAAAAGCCTTATCATACAGAACAAGAACACGGCACGGAAGATTATCAAGCAGAAATATATAATAGAACTGCTGAACTTTACAACAAAGATAGCATCAAGATTATTGACAGTTTAGCCTATAAAACACCAAAAGGTAAAGTTGTTTATGGCGGTGGGGGTATTATTCCTGATGTGTTTATACCGATGGATACAAGTCGTTTTGTAGCACCATTCTATCATAAACATCTTAACAACTTTGCCTTTGACTATGTAGATAATAACCGAAAACGCCTGTCAAAGTTATCTTTTAATAAATTTAATAAAACCTTTAATTCTAAAAAAGTCTTAGATAACTTTTTAAATTATTTATACAAGTCAGCTAATAACCCCAAAATTAGTATAGATGATAAAGCTAAATACAATCTGAAACGTTACTTAAAAATCATCATTGCTCGTGAGCTTTTTGATAATGACAAATGGTATAAAATCAAACAAAAAGATGATAAGATGATACAAAAAGTCTTTGAGCTTAAAGCAAAGCAAAATCATTAATACTTAAAAATTAGCATTACTATTGAAATCTATGTATTTTTTAGTATATTTGAGTTCTAATCAAATATATATTACATATGAACAAACTATTTTTACCTATTTTATTTGCAGGTGTATTAGCATCTTGCGATTGTAAATTACATAAAAAATCAGATACTGTGGCTATAAACTACCCTAAAACAAAGAAAAAACCAGTAGTTGAAGACTATTTTGGAGAAAAAATAACCGATAACTACCGCTGGCTTGAAGATGACCGAAGTAAAGAAACAGAAAATTGGGTTAAGGCAGAAAATAAAACTACACAAGACTATTTAAGCCATATTCCTTATAGAGAACAACTTAAAAACCGTTTATCTGAATTATGGAATTATGAAAAAATAGGAATCCCTTTCACTAAAGGAAAATACACCTATTTCTTTAAAAATGATGGTCTTCAAAACCAATCTGTATTATACCAAAAAGATAAAAACGGTAAAGAAGATATTTTTTTAAACCCTAATACGTTCTCAAAAGATGGTACAACTTCATTAGACAATGTATCTTTCACAAAAGACGGAAGTTTGGTTGCCTATTCTATTTCAGAAGGTGGTAGTGACTGGCGTAAAATTATCATACTTAATACTGAAAATAAAGAAGTTATAGGAGACACCTTAGTTGATGTTAAATTCTCAGAAATTGCTTGGAAAGGCAATGAAGGTTTCTTCTATTCAAGTTATGATAAGCCAAAAGGTAGTGAACTTTCAGCAAAAACTGACCAACATAAATTGTACTACCACAAACTTGGTACACCTCAAAAAGATGATATTTTAGTTTTCGGAGGAACTGAAAGTGAAAAACACCGTTACGTAGGCGGTAAAGTTACTGATGATGGAAAATATTTACTTATTTCGGCACAAAATTCAACATCAGGAAATAAATTATTCATCAAAGATATTGTTAGCCAAGATAAACTTCCGCCACTTGCTCCATCGCAAGTACATTTGAGAAAAACAATTATTGATAACTTTAACAGTGATACTGACCTACTTGATAGTGAAGGCGATAAGTTATTTTTTGTAACTAACTTAAATGCTCCTAACAAAAAAGTTGTAGTTGTTGATGCTAAAAACCCTACACCTGAAAACTGGAAGGACCTTATCCCAGAAACTGAACACGTACTAAATGTTTCAACTGGGGGTGGTTATATTTTTGCTAAATATATGGTTGATGCGGTTTCAAAAGTAGAGCAATACACTTATAAAGGAATGAAAATCCGTGATATTAAATTACCCGGCGTAGGAACAGCAAATGGATTTAGCGGGGCAAAAGATGCAAAAGAATTGTATTTTTCATTTAGCAATTACAATACACCAACCTCTATATATAAGTTTAGTCCATTTGTGAGTAAAGAACTTTTAAAATATAAATTATACTGGAAACCAGCAATAGATTTTAATTCAGACAATTACGAAAGTAAACAAGTTTTTTATACATCAAAAGATGGTACTAAAATTCCTATGATTATAACTTATAAAAAAGATACTAAATTGAACGGTAAAAACCCTACTATTTTATATGGATACGGAGGATTTAATGTAAGTTTAACCCCACATTTTAGCGTTGTAAATAGTGTTTGGTTGGAAAGTGGAGGCATATATGCCGTAGCGAATTTAAGAGGTGGTGGTGAGTATGGTAAGAAATGGCACGATGCAGGAACGCAATTACACAAACAAAATGTATTTGATGATTTCATTTCTGCTGGAGAGTATTTAATTAAACATAAATATACTTCATCAGATTTCTTAGCTATTAAAGGAGGGTCAAATGGAGGGTTATTAGTAGGTGCTACTATGACACAACGTCCAGAATTAATGAAAGTAGCCTTACCAGCAGTTGGTGTATTAGATATGTTAAGATACCATAAATTCACAGCGGGGGCTGGCTGGGCTTATGACTATGGAACATCTGAGGATAGCAAAGAAATGTTTGAATATTTAAAAAGCTACTCTCCTGTACATAATGTTAAATCAGGTATTAAATACCCTGCAACATTAATCACAACAGGTGACCATGACGACAGAGTTGTACCTGCTCATAGTTTTAAGTTTGCAGCTGAATTACAAGCAAAACAAACAGGTGACAACCCTATATTAATTAGAATTGAAACTAATGCAGGACATGGTGCGGGTACGCCAGTGGCAAAAACCATACAGCAATATGCTGATATTTTTGGGTTCTGTTTCTGGAATATGGGTATTAAAGAATTACCTAAGAAATAGATTATAATAAACTCATAGAGCATTATCGTTTTATTGTATAAATTATTCAATTAACGAATTATTAATAAATTGTCATTTTTAATGATTAATTCGTAATTGTTTTTTTTCGTCATTCCTTCGGTATAACTATGCTTATCCTATACTGTTTCTATGGTTATGTTATAATTGAAAAAAATATAACATTTTTAGAGTTTTATTATAAAGTATATAATTACTATACAACACTACGGGATATAATTATTATTCAAAACGGATTTAGATAGTTCTAAATCCGTTTTGTGTTTAAAATATTTTTTTAATACTCATAATTTTAACTTATTTTTGTTCTTTACAAATTAAATAGTTGTTATGTTAAAGAAAGTTTTAAGTGTCTTATTTACTGGTATTGTAGCCTTTAGTTTTGGTCAAGGTAATGTACCTAATAAAGACTGGCAAGTGGGAATAGGTTCTGATATTGTACGTTTTTCAGATGATGACACGAGATATATCGGGGAGAAAACAACCATTCAACTACCACGAATTAATGTAACAAAAAACCTTAATAAAGATTTTTCTGTTGATGCCAGTGTATCGATCAGTGGATTTGACTCTATTTTTGGGATTAGAAACAACTTTTCTTACTTTTCTTTTGATATCTCAGGTCGATATAAATACTTTAAAAAAATAAACGCCTTAGATCCTTATGTTTTTATAGGTATAAGTTTAGTAGATATTAAAACGATTAGCTCTCCGACTATTAATATCGGAACTGGCTTTACGTACTGGTTTTATAAAAATATAGGTATTAGCCCTCAAATTTATTATAAAAAGGTGTTAGACAGCCAACAAATAGTATCTCATACGCAAATGTCAATAAGCTTTATTTTCGGATTTGATATTGACAAAACAGTAAATCAGTCACGTTGTAGTTTTGACAGATAGTTTTTCAAATCTTTAAAATATTGGTATTTTTAGTACTACAGAAGTTCCTTTTACATTACCTTGCTCATCTTTAAGGTCATTATATTTAATATAACAAGTTTCTATATAATTATTTGAGAAGTTTTTTAAACGTTGTTCAGTTAAGTCTATACCTACAGATTTACGTTTTAACGACTTAGATGCTTTGATTTTCATTGCCGCTTCACGACCTATTCCTGTATCTAAAATGGTGATTAATACCGATTTCCCTGCTTCACCTTTATTTACGATTAAGGTTACTTTTTTATTATCTTTTTTAGATGCTAATCCGTGCCAAATAGAGTTTTCTAAGAAGGGCTGTAGCAATAATGGAGGTATCTTAATGGTTTCTAAATTAAGGTCTTCATCTACTTGAAATTTATATTCAATTTCATTATTAAAACGAATATTCTCAATAGTGACATACAAATCCATAGTTTCTAACTCTTCTTTTAAGTTAACTTCTTTATTACGTGAAGTATCAAGAATATTACGGATAAGTTTTGAGAATTTATTTAAGTAATATACTGCTTGACGTTGTTCATTATTAATAATATATAACTTAATTGAGTTTAAGGCATTAAATACAAAATGAGGATTCATTTGAGCTTGTAAGGCTTGTTGTTCAAGTACTAATACTTTTTTGTCATTATTTAATAAACCTTGACGATATACAGAAAATAAGATTACCCATAACAATGCAAGTGTAATTAATATAATAATCAATACAGTTCTAATTCGTGAAGATTCAAACTCTTTTTGCTTTGCTTCGGTTTCTAATTGCTTAATTCTTATCTTTTTACTTTGTGTTTCATACCTATCAATTAAACTACCTATATATAAAACATTTTGTTTTTCTAAGGTTTTTTCTGCAATCTGAATGCCTTCTTTATAGAATTTATAAGCCTTTTTAAATTCCTTTTTTTTCTCATAAAATTCAGAAATATGAACACATAGCTTAGATAATCTTGAGTATTCAATGTTTAAATCTTTATAGATTTTATAGGCTTCTAAAAGGTTACTTTCAGCAGCATCTAAATCGTCCATAGCCACTTGAATACGCCCTAAAGTTACTTTTATTCTTGCTAAATATTTTGGTTGATTTAAAATTAAAGCATCATAATAAATTGTTTCTAAGGTGTCATAAGCTTTGGTATATTCTTTTTTTAAAATATATATATTAGCTATACGATCATAACAAAGTATTTTACCTAAATTTGAGTTAAAAGTTTTATTAAACTCTAAAGCCTTTTTGTAAAATTTAAGAGCATCATCATATTTACCTAAACCAGCATAAGCATCACCTAAACTTGAATAACTTATAGCCAACCCCTTTACGTCATTAATTTTCTCATGAATTTTAATACCAGAACTAAACTGTTCAATTGCATAGTTATATTGTTTAAGCTCCATGTAGATTTTACCCATACTATTCATTGCAATTCCGATAGTCGTGAAATGTGACTTAGACTCAGTTTTAATATTTGAAGCCAGTTTTAAAACTTTTTTGTGATAATCAATAGCATTAGGGATATCTGACATTATACGATAACAAAGTCCTAACATATTCAAAGAAACAACTTCAGCCTCAGTATTATTAATATCATGAGCTAATTTAATAGCTTTTTTATGATATTCAACTGCCTTATTTGGTTTTCTCTCATCACGGTATTTTATGGCAATTATATCAAAAGCATAGATTTTAGCAATAGGATAATCATTAGTATCAGCAAAAGCAATTAGGCTTTCAAGATATTTAGTATCTTGTTCATCTATGTCATGTATTTTTAGAGCAGTATTAAAAAACTTATAAAAGCTATTAGGTTTTTCTTCTAATAACCTCTTCATTTGAGGTTTAAATTGAGAGAAACCGACAGAAACTATAAATAATAGTATTACAAAAAGTATTTTTTTCACGATATACTACTTAAATTAAATTTAAGAAATCTGACTTACGTTGACGTGATACGGGTATTTTATGATTACCCTCTAATACCACATAACCATCTGATTTATAAAATTCCTTAACATAATCAAGGTTTACGACAAATGAATTGTGTATTCTAAAGAAATCATCTTTTGGTAGGGTTTCATACACCTCTTTAATTTTTTTAGTAATCACAATCTTTTTACCATTATTTAAGTATATTGAGCTATAATTACCATCTGACTCAACATAAATAATTTCGTTTGATGATAAAAACATAAACTTACCATCTGTATTAATAATAATCTTTTTACGTTTAAGCCTTTCATTAAATTGCTGTAAAATGCTTTCTATCTCCTCAACATTTAATTCAGATGTATGATGTTTTTTAATCTCCTTTAATTTATTGATAGTTTTCTCTAAATCATCACTATCAATAGGTTTCATTAAATAATCAATAGCATTATTTTTTAATGCCTTAATACCATACTCGTTATAAGCTGTCGTAATTACGACTTCGAAATCTCTATTAGGAAACTGTTCTAAAAATTGAAATCCGTGCATTGTTGGCATTTCAATATCTAAAAAAAGACAATCTATTTTATTGTTTTTTACGAATTCAATTCCTTCTTCAGGTGAACTAAATTTACCAACTATCTCTACATCGTTTTTAAAATGTCCTAATTCCCAAGATAAACTCTCTATGGCACGGGTTTCATCATCTACAATAACAACTTTTAACATAGTACATAATTTTTAAAAACTCAAAGTTAACTTATTATTATTCAATAAGCAAATTTAATCTACCTAAAAATCATAAAAAACCAAAGATTTAAGTCAGGGCAAAAATTATACTTTAATATAGTTTTTAATTATAAATTTAAAATTATCAAATTTTTAATTATTCATAATTTTTAATTCATAATTCGTAATTAAACTTCTTTACTATTTCTTCAGTGTTCCTTCGGTGTTTGTTCGAATATCTTATACTAATAAGTAATTATGATTATTTTAATAAATTGATAATTTCGTTAAAAACTATTAAAATTATGATTTTACTTCGTAGCTAAAAATCATAAAAAAATCCAAAGATTTAAGTCTTTGGATTTTTAATATTGTTAAAATTCAGCATTTTGTGGTGTACGTGGAAAAGGAATAACATCACGAATATTAGTCATACCCGTTGCGTATAATACTAAACGCTCAAAACCAAGCCCAAAACCAGAATGTACTGCTGTTCCGAATTTACGGGTGTCTAAATACCACCATAATTCCTCTTCATCAATACCTAATACTGCCATTTTCTCTTTTAAGACTTCTAAACGTTCTTCACGTTGAGAACCACCAACAACCTCTCCGATACCCGGGAATAAAACGTCCATAGCTCTTACGGTTTTTCCATCTTCATTTAAACGCATATAGAAAGCTTTAATATTTGCAGGATAATCAAATAAAATTACAGGACATTTAAAGTGTTTTTCTACTAAATAACGCTCGTGTTCTGATTGTAAATCAGCCCCCCACTGGTCTATACTATACTGGAATTTCTTCTTTTTATTAGGTTTTGAATTTCTTAAGATATCAATAGCCTCAGTGTACGAAATACGTTTAAAGTTATTTTCTACTACAAATTTTAAACGTTCTATAAGTCCTAATTCACTACGTTCTGCCTGTGGTTTCTTACTTTCTTCTTGTTTAAAACGATTGTCTAAGAATTCTAAATCATCTTTACAATTTTGTAATATATAGCCTAATACGTATTTGATAAAATCCTCAGATAAGTTCATCGTATCATCAAGATCATAGA
>PDWI01027936.1_pt1 | contig 10063 bp, 7 predicted proteins | sample 1430891 | NCBI WGS metagenome assembly PDWI01 (sample SAMN01162508, study PRJNA174530) | Oral metagenome, whole genome shotgun sequencing project. | biome: Marine environment; feature: Marine mammal; material: Swab sample of the gingival sulcus; isolation source: swab sample of gingival sulcus... | reverse complement strand
AGCCTCTACCTTATTCAGGTCGCTGGTGTCCGTCCCTTTTAGTTCAATGACTGCCCGCACTTCTTGGTCAAGGATAATTGCCCCGTCGGCTTTCTTACTTCCTTTCTCGTTCTTCAGCTCAGAGATGATAATTGCCCCGTCGGCTTTCTTACTCCCTTTCTCGTTCTTTAACTCAGAGATTAGGTTGTAGTCCTTGCTTGGTGCAATGGTATAGCCGAGGCAGTCACAGAATAGTTCGCGTAGAAAGCCCTCTTGGTATTGCTCTTCCTTAGAGGCACGTATATTTGCCTGCTTGCTTGGGTCTAAGAAATTCTGCTGAAAGGTCTGCCAACGCTTTTCTACGATTGCTTTATTTGCTTCTCTAAATGCCTTGAGCTCCTTGTCTAATACTCTTTTCTGAAATAATGCCATTTTCTTTGAATTTTAGAACTCTATTTAACTTTCCAAAGCCATTGCAACATCTTCCCATTCAGCTTCAAGGCTTTCTTGCTCTTTTTTTAGTTCTTCATAGCGAGATAGGATATTAAGATTACCGTCTTGCGTTACGCCTTCTGCTAACTTATCTTCAAGGATTTTCAGCTCGCTATCAATAACTTCGTTGCGGTCTTCTATGGCTTTTAACTGCTTCTCCAAAGCTCTAATACGTTTGTTTTCTTCCTTTTGCTGAGCATAGTCTTTTGCTCCCTGCTCATTGTTCGTGTTAGCCCTTGTCTGCTCTGCTTTTTCGCCTCTTGGATTAGCTGGCTCATTGTCCAAGTCTTCTTGATTGCGTTTGTTGAGCCAGTCATAGATACCTCCCATATGTTCAATGACACGTCCTGAACGGAATTCATAAATACGACTCACTAAGCCATCAAGAAACTCTCTATCGTGGGAAACGATAATAACTGTTCCTTCAAAGTTTAGAATGGCCTCTTTAAGCACTTCTTTAGATCGGATGTCTAAGTGATTAGTCGGCTCGTCCAAAATGAGCAAGTTAGCAGGGCGAAGTAAGAGCTTTATCATAGCCAAACGCCCACGCTCACCACCACTAAGGACAGATACCTTCTTCTCATTAGCTTCTCCTCCAAACATAAATGCACCTAAGAGATCATTGATTTGTGTGCGAATTTCGCCTTCAGCTTCAAGATCTATAGTCTCAAATACCGTTAAGTTATTGTCTAATTCCTGTGCTTGCGTTTGGGCAAAGTAAGCAACCTCAACATTATGCCCAAGTTCTAACTTACCAAGATAGTCCTTAATCTCTCCCATGATACACTTTATCATAGTAGACTTCCCTGCCCCATTCTTACCAACAAAAGCTACTTTATCTCCTCGCTCTATTGTGAAGTTTACCTTTTCAAAGACTTTATGCTCGCCATAAGCCTTTGATAGATCCTCCACAATGACAGGATAAGCCCCAGAAGTTACGGCAGGACGAAAACGGAAGTGCATTGATCGGCGGTCTATCTCGTCCAGCTCTATGCGATCAATCTTCTCTAACTGCTTGATACGACTCTGCACTTGAACAGCCTTTGTCGCCTTATAGCGGAAACGTTCGATAAAGTCTTCTGTCTCTTGAATGTTCTTCTGCTGATTTTCATAAGCTCTACGCTGTTGTTCCAGTCGCTCCTCTCTTAGCTTGAGATAATGCGAATAGTTCGTTTTGTAGTCGTGCAGACGACCCATCTCTATCTCAATAGTTCGCTTTGTTGTAGCATCAAGGAATGCTCTATCGTGAGAGATAAGCAAGAGGGCTGAACTGCTAGAAACAATAAACTTCTCCAACCAACGAATAGACTCAATATCAAGATGATTTGTAGGCTCATCAAGTAGAAGTACATCTGGCTTTTGAAGTAGTATTTTAGCTAATTCAATACGCATACGCCAACCTCCACTAAAAGTACTACTCTGTCTATGGAAGTCTTCTCGCTCAAAGCCCAAACCAAGCAAAGTGCGTTCTATCTGTGCGTGGTACGAACCTGAATGAATAATCGTTAGCTCATCATTCTTTTGGCTATATAGTTCTATAAGTTCGTGATAGCTCTCGCTGTCGTAGTCCATCCGATCGGCAAGTTCTTGCCCAAGTTCATCTACAAGCTTTTGAAGTTTAGCAATATGGCTGAATACTTCCTCGCATTCTTCATAGACGGTTGCTCCGTCTTTGTGCTGCATAACCTGTGGCAGATAGCCCAAGGTTATGCCTTTGTTTATGCTAATTGTTCCCGTCGTTGGTATCTCTAAGCCAACGATAAGTTTTAGAAGTGTAGACTTACCTGCTCCATTTCGCCCAGCTATAGCAACACGCTCCTTAGCAGAGATGACGAAAGAAAGATCAGAAAATAGTGCTGTTCCGCCGAAGAGGACAGATACATTATTTATTGAAATCATAAAATCTAAGACATCTGTTTAATAATAGTATAGGCGTCATAAACACCTAGTTCACCAGCCTTACTCAATTCTCTAAGACCTTCTTTCTTTAGACCTTTATACAGATAGATTAATGCTCGATTAAAATAAGCTTCAGCAAAATTAGGATTAATCTTTATAGCTGAACTATAATTCTCTAGAGCAAAATCTTTCTGCCCTCGTTGTGCTAGAATTATAGCTTTATTGAAATAAGCATAAGAAAACGTTGGAGCAATCTTAATACAAGCATCTAAGTCTCTCAAAGCTTTATCCTTATAATCTATATAAACTTTATTATCAGATAGAAGGCTCTTTGGCTTTGACTGAGAACCTTTATTAGGAGTAATTAATCTAGATAGCTTCAAATACGTTATAGATCTAGAGAAATAGAATAGAGCATTTTGACTAATCTGAAGACATCTATTGAAATCTTGCTCTGCCTGTTCTTCATCCTGTAATAGAGATAATGCAATCCCACGAAGGAAATAATAGCTTGTAGAATCTTGTCCTTGGGCTATTTCTCTTTGAACAGTAGCGTTCAAATTATTAATCTGTTTAATCGAAAGAGATTGACTCTTACATTCAAGGAATAACTCTCTGTTTAGAAATTTATTCTTTAAAAGGAAGTCATCTAAAGTTCTATCATAGTAATAGGTATCTTTTTCCCCTTTCTTTAGCACCTTTATCTTGAAGAAACTTAAATAAAAAGGCTCTCTAGGACTAAAAACAGAGCTTACACTTTTTTGATTATGAGCCTCATCATCATAGAAAGCCTTATAACTTTTTGTGTTAATGGAATCATGAAGCAGTAAGCTATACTTCTCGATGGTTTTATCTTTAAGGCTACGTGTAGCATGTCTCAACCTATTTGTCTTTGCAATTTTTCGTAACTGAGCTTTGTACTTAGTGTTTGTTTTTAGGCTTACAGCTTTATAATAATCTCTATTTGCCGAAGCTTTGTCTCCCAACTGATTATAAACCTTTGAACGAAGAAGGTAAGCATTTATAAAGTCAGGGTATTGCTTAAGAACAATACTTAAGTCAGCTAAAACTTTATAACGTTTGCCTAGCTCAAGATTAACAATAGCTCGATTATAATAAGCAGGATAATCATTAGGATTAATCCGAAGCAAAACATCCCAATCTTGAGCAGCTGAATGATATGCTCCAACTTGTTGATTAAGTAATGCCCTATTATATAGAGCTAATAAATAATTAGGATTATACTCTAAAGCATCAGAGTAATCAGACATTGCACCTCGTAATTTATTTTGCTGATAACGGAGCATCGCTCTTAAACCATATAAACTAGCATTATAAGGATCTATCTTTAAGGCTCTATTCATTAAACGCTCTGCTTCTAATGCTCTTCCTTGGTTCATCAGAATAAAAGCCTGTGTTTTGTAAGGTGTTGATTGTATAGCGTTATAATGCAAACTCTGTTCACATAAGCGAATAGCTTCTAAACTATCCTTTTGCTCTAAAGCAATTAAAGCTAAAATATTATAAGCCTTACTATTTTTAGGATAAACTTGAAGAAGCGAATTAAGCCGATGACTAGCCGATTCATAATCTCCAACTTTAGCTTCTGCTAGAGCAAGATTATAAAGTCCTCCTTCATTACTGGGGTCTAAATCAAGACCTCTCTTATAATCATCAATCGCAGAATGAAGACTATCTAAATTTTGCCGAGCAACAGCTCGAAGAAAGTATCCTTTTGATAAAAATGGATTACGATCAAGACAAGTACTCGCATCTTTTTCAGCACCGATATAATCTTCTAAACTAACCTTTGCTACAGCTCTAAAGAAATAAGGGTCAGCAAGCCACGGACGATTCGCTATAGCTTGGTTAAAATAAGCAATAGAGACATGATAATCTTTGAAGTATAAAGCATTTTTACCTATTGATATAATATGCTCAACATCTATTTGAGCAAATATCAAACTAGATCTTAGAAAAAGAAATAGGCTAAACACCAATACTCTTAACCTCATATAAATGCCTTATTTCTTCTTCAATGGAGCAGTTATCGTACGGTATCGTGCTTTTGTCTTTCCCTTAGCAATATTCATTAACTTAGGACGTATCAACTGTTTCCTTATTGTTGAGATATGATCAATAAACATCTTCTGCTCAATATGGTCATATTCATGCTGAATCACTCGAGCTGCAAAACCAGAGAAGGATTCTCTTTTTCTTTGGAAGTTTTCATCATCATACTCAATAGTAATAGATTTTGGGCGTGTAACGGATTCATTAATACCTGGTAGACTCAAACACCCCTCCTCTTCAGCACACTCATCATCACTATAATCCACAATATAAGCATTCACAAAGCAACGCTTCAAGTCCTTACACTCAGGATAATATTCAGCCATAGCATCGGCATCAATAACAAATAGTCTAATAGGTAAACCAATTTGTGGAGCAGCTAAGCCAATTCCATCAGTTTTATACATTGTTTCCCACATATCTGAAAAGAGTTTTTCCAGATTAGGATAGTTAGTATCTATTTCTTTTGTTTCTTCTCTTAGCACGGGGTGTCCGTACACATAGATAGGTAATATCATTTATTTCCTTCTTAATTTATTTTAGTTCCTCAAACGAGGGTAATCCTTTCTTAGACTCCATATAAGTCTGCAGAATAATAACAGCACTAAGCTCATCAACGAGACCTTTATCCTTTTGACGGAGAGACTTCTTTATTCCAGCTTCACGGATACTTCTCTGAGCTAAGATAGATGTAAAGCGTTCGTCGACAAATTTAATTGGGCAAATTGTACAAGCTTCTGTCTAGGATGACCAATCAGAATAAGTTCAACCTTCTCTCTTACAATATAAGCCTTAAGATAGTCTAATAGTTCATGAGTTGCTATCGTGCATAAGCCTCTCATTTGGAGCATTCTCCTCCTGAATCTCTGCCTCTATTTGATTAAAACCATCCTAAAAAAGATTAGATTATGAGGACAATTAAACACCTAATTATTCATTGTTCGGCCACTCGTATCCAACAGGATTACAGCCCTGAACAGATGAATCGAGATCATCGTGCTAGAGGGTTTCGCTCTGCTGGTTACCATTATTATATCCGTAAGGACGGACAGGTCATTCCTCTGCGACAGGAAGAAGAGCTTGGAGCTCATTGCCTAGGCTACAATAGACAAAGCATTGGTATCTGTTACGAAGGAGGTCTTTCGTCCGAAGGTAAGGCTATGGACAGCCGAAGCTCCGCTCAGAAAAAAGCACTGCTTCAGCTCCTGAAAGACTTAAAGCATCGCTATCCCCTGAGCCAAATAGTCGGACATCGCGACCTTAGTCCTGATCAAAATTACGATGGAATCATTTCCCCCTCAGAGTGGATTAAGCAATGTCCTTGCTTTGATGCAAAAAAAGAATATGAAAACATATCAGAATCAAACGAATAACTCAACAACACCTAAAACAAAAAGAAGAATGATGAAGCACAAATTACCACGACACAACCTACAAGTACTACTCGCCGTCCTAATGAGCCTAGCGGGACTTTGCCTCCTATTCTTAGGGCTTTACCTCCCACCTTGTGGAGTTATCGCGGCCTCCATACTCGTTGCTTATGGCGAAGTAATGACTTTTGCAGGAGCTTTGCTCGGCATTGACTATCATTACCGACAAAAGCAATGACGCAAGCGAAACAGAGCATCCTTCTAAGTAAACGGACATTTCCTAGAGTTCAAGGAAATGTCCGTTTACTTTATTGTTCTTTCAGCTCACAAATAAAAAAACTCAAGCATCTTTCACTGAAAAAGACCGTGTCTTTACGCAGAAATTTTCAATGAAAACATATAAAACAAGAATAAAACACCTATCTTTGTTGAAAATAATTGCGTAAATACGCAGAAAACTTCAACAAAATAATGACTATAGATAGAAGCTTATACCTAACTAAACTGATTAGGGAGAAGCACAACGGAATGATAAAGATCGTAACAGGTATTCGTAGATGTGGTAAATCCTATCTGCTTTTTCGCCTGTTCTATGCACATCTTATCGCTACAGGAGTTGATAAAGATCAGATCATTCAGATAGACCTTGAAGACCGACGCAACAAAGATCTCCGTCAAGCCGATAGACTTCTCGCTTACATTGATGAGCAAATAAGGGACAGCAGACAGTATTACATCCTCTTAGATGAAGTTCAGCAGGTGAAGGATTTTGCAGACGTACTAAACAGTTATCTTAAAATTCCCAATGTAGATATTTACGTTACAGGGAGTAATTCCCGCTTCCTATCCAAAGATGTCGCGACAGAGTTCCGAGGACGAGGCGTAGAAATCAAGATCTCGCCCTTGACTTTTAAGGAATTTATGTCGGTATATGACGGAAGGAACAATCTTGCTGATAGCATGAAAGAATACATGACTTTCGGAGGATTACCCAAACTTGTGGAGATGTCCGACGAAGAGCAGAAGATCCGTTACCTAGAAGATCTCTTCAAGGCAACCTACCTAAGCGATATAAAAGAGCGGTATAGGATTAAGAATGACAAAGAACTTGCAGATCTTATAGATGTTTTAGCCTCAAATATCGGAGGACAAAGTAATCCAACAAAACTTTTCAACACCTTCCAATCGAAGTATGGTGCGACAATCTCTCGCAACACTATCGACAACTACCTTGAGATCTTGCAAGATGTCTTCCTCATTGAGAAGAGTATTCGTTACGATATTAAAGGGCGAAAATATATTGCTACGCCAACGAAGTATTACTTCTCAGATCTCGGTCTGCGTAATGTTCGCTTACACTTCCGCCAGTTTGAGCCGACTCACCTTATGGAGAATCTCATATACAACGAACTCCGTTACAGAGGCTTCTCTGTCGATGTGGGAACAGTTGTCAAATTTGACAAAGACAATGGCAAAAGCATTCGTAAGCAGTTAGAGGTTGATTTCGTATGTAACAAGGGACATCAGCGTTGCTATATCCAGTCCGCCCTTAGCTTGCCAACACGAGAGAAGCAAGAACAGGAACTCCAATCCCTCAGACATATAGATGACAGCTTCAAGAAATTCGTCGTCACACAGGACAACATCAAGAAATATCAGAACGCTGAGGGGATTACCTTCATCAACCTTTTTGACTTCTTGCTTGATGACGAAAACCTCTCATTGCACTAGGATTTAATTTCCGAAGCACCTTTCACTGAAAAAAACTGTGTCTTTACGCAGAAATTTTCAATGAAGCTATGAGCTTAAACAAACAAAAAGGCGTACCCAAGGGTACGCCTTTTTACTAATCATGAAACACTTCCTTTTAATTCGAGCTTCTGAATGAAGAACTAGTCCTTAACCTTTTCCAACTTAAAGACAAAATTCTCAAAAGACCACTTACCATACTTGTATTTCTCTACAAGGATTGCAGATTTATCAATTGTACGTTGAGCCTCTCTTAGCTCAGAATAATCTTCATTAAAGACAAGTTTACGCTCTATATCAGGACGTTTAGCAAAATTATACCCACCGCCAAGATGATCAATACCACCACCGATCTGCTCCTTTATAAGAAGTGTACGCGTTTCTGCATCATAACGATAATGATATACACTCGAATCCGTCCTAACGCTCTTACGCAGATACGAACTAGGATCTGGAGAACGCTTGACTGTTACCTCAGTATAAGAATTTTCCCCATCAAAAATAATCTGAGTTTTCTCATGGGTATCCCCATATGTACGCTCCTTAAAATAGGTATTCCCGTAAAAAGGTTGAGCAGGCTCTTCACAAATACAAGAGAAGAGTCCCAAGACACAAACGAAAAGCCCCAAAAGGCTCAAAAATCTATATCCTTTCATCTTTTACTCTGTTTATTAAATTTCTATTAAGGGAGGCTCTTATCCAATAAGATACACCTTCCCCAAAAAAACATCTTTCAGAAAATTTGTTTGTAATATAGCACAAAGTTAAGAAAAGTTTGTAAAAAAACAATCCTTCTCTCCATCGGATCAATGTTCCTAGTCGGACGGACAAGCAACATGTTTGCTCAAAGCAATTCGGCTAAACGAAAAGCAGAAGTTTTCCGCCCCTCACGGAGCTAGTACTCCTTAGGAAAAGATTTTTAATTCGTTGGGAACATTCATTTACTTCGTTGGGAAGAATCAAATAAACCTTCCCTAGGATTTTTTTAGCCTATTGGTTTAGTACTCATCAATCAAGCTCAAGTAAGGAGAGACTTTTGCCGAAGACGTTTTTAGTTGCTCTTTTCCCCCATAGATAACATGGCAATGCTCCACAAAAGTTTCAGACAAAGCACGCCACTTATTCAAAGACTTCAAATAAGCCGATGAGAAAGTAGCTCCTGACTTTATCTCATAAGCCTGAACAAAGTCCCAACTATAATCTAATAAATCAACTTCATTCCCAGTGCTGTCTCGCCAAAAAGTCAACTGAGGCTCTCTCCCATTATTATAAGCTCTTTTGATAAATTCATTGATTATTAGGTTTTCAAACAAACCTCCTCGCAGAAAATGAGTATTAACCTGTTCTGAACTTCTAATGTCTAAAAGAGAACAAGCTAAACCTGTATCGTAAAAATACAACTTAGGCGTCTTGACCAAACGTTTGGCAAAATTGTTATGATCTGGTTTAAGTAAGTAACAAATATAACTAGCCTCTAAAAGCGAAACCCACGATTGAGCTGTCGGAACACTTATCGCACACTCATTTGCAAGAGAAGATAAGTTAAGCAACTGCCCTATACGACCTGCACATAGTTTAACAAAACGAATAAACTTACTCAAGTCTCCGATATTTCTCATTAATCGAACGTCTCGCTCGACATAAGTCTGAACGTAGTTTGGATAGTAATCCAAAGGATCAATTCCTTTATCAAAGAGACGAGGATAAGCACCTTTATAGATCAACTTATCCATATCTTGCTCCAACCACTTACCTTTTTTTAGTTCAGAGAAAGCAAAGGGAAGAAGCTTCAAGACTGCTGTTCGCCCAGCAAGTGATTGGTTGATCTGCTCCATAAGGAGAAAGTTATGCGAACCAGCCAAGCAATACATACCAGCTTCACCGACTTGATCCGTATGTGTTTGTAAGTACGAGAACAAACTTGGGACTCGTTGCACCTCATCTAAAATAACCTTTGAGGGATAAGTCGCTAAAAAGCCTCGAGGATCTTCTTCGGCAAATGAGCGAATATCTGGGTCTTCTAAGGATAAATATTTATAATTAGGGAAAGTCATTCGAAGAAGCGTTGACTTGCCCGACTGACGTGGACCCGTTAAAGTTATAATAGGGTACTGACGATTCAGTTGAAGTAGCTTATCTTTTAATAGTCTGTTTACCATAATTCATCTACTTTTCTTGCAAATTTAAGATTTAATTTTAAATTTACAAATAATTTTCAACTAAAACACTATAAATCAACACTGACAATTTTAAGAATACTTCTAAATAAAATCTAAAATGACCCTTTTAATAGGCTTAATTCTAGCAAAGTCGAGTTAATACTCCTTGGGGAAAGAATTTGCTATTCTAACTGATATAATTACAAAATCATGGAGTGGTCAAACAACTAAAGAGTACAAAGTCTTAAAAGGTTTGAAAAAAGAAAACCTCTTCTCCTTGTATTATCAGCTATTGAGCATATTTTGGGCTATCCCTCGTCTTTCCAAATTTCCATCTTCTCA
>PDWI01010926.1_pt1 | contig 10064 bp, 9 predicted proteins | sample 1430891 | NCBI WGS metagenome assembly PDWI01 (sample SAMN01162508, study PRJNA174530) | Oral metagenome, whole genome shotgun sequencing project. | biome: Marine environment; feature: Marine mammal; material: Swab sample of the gingival sulcus; isolation source: swab sample of gingival sulcus... | reverse complement strand
TACTATTTGCATAATCTCTATTAACCGTAAAACCAACATTTCCTGATAGAAACTTCATTTCACTACATAAATCCAATACTTTTGAAATAAATTCAGAAGAACCCATTTCTGACACGGTATTATACGGAAGCATTAAGCGAATAGCACCGACATACTCAGGTATCTTAGGCGAATTAAAAGCGTCAAACTTAAAAGCAGTATCAGACATTGATTCTCGCACATCTGACTCTAACGATAGTTGACGACGACGATCCCAGTATTGAGATTTATCTTCTGTCCAAGATGGTACTAAATCTAATGTGTCTTTTTTTACTTTTTTATATGTGCCATAACCATCAACTAAATAATAAGTAAAGGTTTTCTCTCCGACTAATTCAAGCATTTTTTTATAAAAATGTAAGATGCCTTTTTTGTTTTCAATAAAACCATTGTAAAAATACAAGGTTAAACCAAGACAAAATTTAGCATCGTAAATTTCATATTCTTTACCACGAAATGTGGTAGTTGTTGTGTCGTCAATTTCTTGTGCTATTTTAGATAATTTATCTAAATCCATATTTTGCTAAACCTCACTTACAACTTCTTTTACTATTTTGGCTATCTTTTCAACTGAGCTAAGCAGACATTTTTCTCTTTCAGAGTGAGGAAAGCATATAGTCGGGCCAATGGAGCAAACCCCTTTTATATGTGGTTGGAGCTTTATAATGACTCCACATTCAAGTCCTGCGTGAATGCCTTGTAGTTTCACATCGCCCACATATTTTTCACTAATTGATTTTACTTTTAGGGCAAAGTCTGTTTTTACGGGTTTCCATGATGGTGTTTGGTTTTCAAATCTTGCTTTAAAGCCAAATCCATTTAGTAATGACACAGTTTCGCTTTTGATTTGCTCCAAACTCTCATCGCTCATACTTCTTGCAAAAAATTCAAATTCAAGTTCATTATTTTTCTCTTTTATGGTCGAAAAATTTATACTTAAAAGTGGCATTTTAAGCTCTTCATCATACTCTCTTACCCCTTGTGAAAAAGCGTTTATACAGTGTAGGATTTTATCTGAATTTGCTAGATATTCATCGCTTTTTTCATTTAAAGATTTTATGCTTACATGTTCATTATCTGAGATTGGTTTTTTAGCACACAATACCTTTGCGTAAGCGTTTTGCGGGATTGAGTTATTTCTCTCTCCGCCTTTTATGCTTAAAAGTAAACAGTCGTTTTGTGCTAAAGTTAAGGCTAAAACTTTTATGGCATTTGGGGTATTTCGTGCTATATTTATACCAGAATGTCCTCCTGCAAGTCCACTTACTTTTATCTCATAAACTTCTAAGCTTTCACTAAGTTTTGCTTTTTGTAAGCTAGTAGTTCCAAATATATCGACCCCACCAGCACAGCCGATTATCACTTCATCTTCCTCTTCGCTATCAAGGTTTAGCAAATTTTCACTTTTAATGTCTAGTTTAAGTCCATTTGCCCCTAAAAGTCCCACTTCTTCGTTATTTGTAAAAAGACACTCAAGATTTTCACACTCGCTCATTAAACTCATCATGATAGCCATTCCCATTCCGTTATCGGCTCCTAGTGACGAGTTTTTAGCTCTTAACCAGCCATCTTCTTCGTAAAGTTCAAGTTTTGGAGCAACCCCCATGCAAACCATATCGTAGTGGCTTTGTAAGCAAACTTTTGGCTCTCCTTTTTGGCATAAAACATTACCTACATCATCGGTTTTTACCGTAAATCCACACTCTTTTGCAAAATTTATTAAATAATCTTTCATCTCGTCAGTTTCAAAGCTACAATGGGGAATTGAAGCGATTTTTTTAAAATTTTTCATTGTTTTTTCGTACATTTTTTTCCTTTAGTTGTGTTTTAATTTTATTATGGTAGTATTTGTTTATTAAAAATAATATTAAATTATAAGGCAATTGATGAATTTAGATGAAATTAGAGCTAAAAGAGAGCTATGTTTTGGGTATAAAAATATCAAACCTATTAAAGATGCTATTGAAAATCTACCAAAAATTGATGCGGAGTTGATTTTAAGCGATGTTGTGGAGTTAAAAGCCGATATTTGCGAAGAGCAAAATAAAACAATAAAAGATTTGGCACTTTTAATGAAACCATGGAGAAAGGGTCCATTTAAACTTTTTGATACTTTTATCGATAGCGAGTGGCAAAGTTTTATGAAATATAATCTTTTGGAGAGTCATTTTGATTTGGATAGTAAAATTGTGGGTGATATTGGGTGTAATAATGGGTACTATCTTTTTAGAATGTTAAAACAAAATCCAAAAAAACTAATAGGTTTTGATCCAAGTGCATTATATAGGTGTCAGTTTGATTTTATAAATTTTTATGCAAAAACCAAGATAATTTATGAGCTTTTAGGAGTGGAGCATGTAAGTTTTTATGAAAATAGTTTTGATATTCTTTTTTGTTTAGGTGTGCTTTACCATAGACACAATCCAATAGAAACTTTAAAAAGCTTACAAAAAGCCCTAAACCCTAATGGAGAGCTTTTTTTAGATACTTTTTACATAAGTGGTGAAAGTGAAATGGTCTTAAGTCCAAATAAAACATACTCCAAAATCCCAAATGTTCATTTTGTTCCAACCATTAAAGCTTTACAAAATTGGTGCGAAAAAGCAAAATTTAAAGATTTTGAAATATTAGCTACTAAAAAAACCGACAAAACAGAACAAAGAAAAACTGATTGGATAGACACCCAAAGCCTAGAAGATTTCTTAGACCCAAATGACGAAAATTTAACTGTTGAGGGGTACGAGGCGCCAAAAAGAGTCTATGTAAAATTGACAAAATAGATTTTTAGGTTCATTAATTTTATAACAATAGGTTATAATGCAGTATTAGGTGCTATTTAAAAAGTTTTCACATGAGCTAAAAACACTCATGTGGTTTTTTTAAATATATCTTAACCATGTTGGTAGATTTTTTTGTTCGGCAAATAGTGTTGAGCTTTCTCCGTGTCCGGGGTAGATGGTTAGGTTTTTGTTAAATTCTAAAACTTTTTTGATGCTTTTTTTCATATCTTGGGGGTTTGAGTAGGGAAAATCTACTCTGCCAATGCTTCGTTTAAATAAAAAATCACCACTAAAAAGACAATCTTCAATCTGCAAGGCACTGCAACCTGGGGTATGACCTGCAAAATGCCAAAATTTTATCTCAAAATTTCCTATTTTTACATTTTCGTCTGGCTCTACTTCAAAGTCGGCTAAACTTTCAGGAACGCCTGTGTTAAAAGTATCAACACTAAGCATAAAGGCGTCATTTTTGGGGCAATATATTGGGATATTAAAAAATTTTTTTAGTTCATTATTGCTCCAAACATGGTCGAAATGACCGTGAGTGTTTAAAATTGCTAGAGGATTTTTTACATTTTGTTTTACCCAAGAAAATGCCCCAACTCCAGGGTCGATGATAAGCTCTTCGCCATTTTTTGAAACGATATAGCAGTTTGTAGCATAGCTACCCATGGCTTTATATTTTATGTTCATTTATAACTCTTTTATAAAAATTTTTTAAAAATAATACATTATTATAAAAAAAATTTCAAGTTTATGTAAAATTTTAACCTTTTTATTGTATAATTATAAAATAAAAATTAATTTTTTTAATTACTTTAAAAGGTTTTATGTGAAAGATTTTTCAAAACTAGAAAAACATTTGTTGAAGTTTTTAAAAACTGAAGTGAAAAAAGCTGGGTTTAAAAGCGTTATAGTAGGACTTAGTGGAGGACTTGACTCCGCTGTGGTGGCTGTGCTTTTAAAAAAAGTTTTTGGTAAAAATTTAAAAGCCATTATGATGCCAAGCGAGAGTTCTAGCAAAAGTAGCGTAAAAGATGCAAAGAGTTTATGTAAAAAATTTGATATTGATTATGAAATCAAACCGATTTCAAATCTTATAAAACAAAATTTTAAAAACGAAAATGCAAGCAACTTAAGAGTGGGAAATTTTTCAGCTAGAATGAGAATGGCAACTTTGTATGATTTATCGGCCAAATACAATGCTCTTGTCATTGGAACAAGTAATAAAAGTGAACTAATGCTTGGATATGGAACTATTTTTGGTGACTTAGCTTGTGCTATAAATCCCATAGGCGATATTTACAAAAGTGAGCTTTTTAGGTTTGCAAAACATTTGAAAGTAAATAAAAAAATTATCAAAAAACCACCATCTGCTGATTTGTGGGAGGGGCAAAGTGATGAGGATGATTTTGGTTTTAGTTATAAACAAATCGATAGAGTTTTAAAAGATTTTATCGATAAGAGTATAGACAAAAAAGGTCTAATGAACAGTGGCTATGATAAAGATTTAGTTGAGTTTGTTTTAAATAGATATGAGAAGAATAAATTTAAAAGAAATCTTCCAATCATAGTAAAAATAAAAAAATAAAGGATAGTAAAAGTTATGAGTATTCCGCTATTTAAACTTGAAGTAAACGAGAGGGATATAGAGCTTGTAAATGAGGTTTTGACTTCTCAAAACAAAGAAAGTATGGTTACGACTTTGGAAGAAGATATACAAAAGTATATTGGTTGCTCGTATGCAGTTAGTACAATGAATGCAACTGCGGCACTGCACTTAAGCCTTAGAGCAATGGATTTAAAACGAGGCGATAAAGTAATATGTTCTGTTAATTCATTTCCGGCAGTTGCAGAGGTTATAAGACATTTTGATGCCGAGCCAATATTTGTTGATATTGATAAAGATGATTTTAATATTGACCCAAAACAGTTTGAAAGAACACTAAATTTAAATAAGCATAAAAAATTAAAGGCAGCTTTTATAGGTCATGTGGCGGGTCAGCCAAGTGAGCTTGATGAGATTTATGAGCTTGCAAATGCTAATGATATAAAGATTATAGACGATGCAACTCAAATAATGGGTGGTACTTATAAGGGTAAAAAGATTGGCTCAACAGGGTCGCATATTTCATGCTTTAGATTTGGGTCTCGCATGAGAAATCCAGTCTCAACTGCTGGATTTTTAGTTACCGAAGATGAAGAGATAAACGAAAGAGCAAGGCTGTTAAGAAACCACGCTATACAAAGTGATGAGTGGGATGAACATGGAAATATAGGCTACATTTATGATGTGGTTGACATCGGTTTAAAATATGACCTTAGTGAGCTTTGTGCTGCTTTTAGTGTGGGGCAGTTGGCTAATTTTGATAACATCATAAAAAGAAGACAAGAGATTGCTGGTATTTACAATAAAGAGCTTGCAAACTGCCCTCATGTAAGTACTCCTGTTAAAAAACGAGAACATACTTATAGTAAATACATTATAAAAATAGACAAAAATAGAGACCATTTTGCAAGACAATTAAAAGAAAAAGGTATTTCAACAGGACTTCATTTTGTGCCTCTTCATTTGTTGAAATATTATAAAGAAAAATATTCGCTTAAGATTAATGATTTCCCAGTAGCTCTTTCAAATTATCAATACATTTTATCGATTCCAATCCATAGCTCAATGAGCAATGAAGATGTGATGCGTGTTTGTGAGGCTATAAAACAAATTGCACAAGATCGTGTCTAAAATCGTAATTTGGGTAGAAAATTATCTTTTCTTCCCAAATTTTTTTCAAAAAATTATAAGTTTTTTTTTACTCCCATTTACTTTTTTTTACTGTGCTTTCATAAGTTTAAGACGCAAATTTGCCAAGCCTAAAGATTTTGGAATTGCTGTTGTTAGTGTAGGAAATTTGGTAGTTGGTGGAAGCGGAAAAACCCCAACAGTTTTATCATTGGCAAAAAATTTTGACAAGCCTTGCGTGATACTTAGGGGCTATAAACGAAACTCTTCTGGATTGCTCGTCATTAGTGATTTTGGTGAGATAAAAGCTAACATTTCCCAAAGTGGAGATGAGGCAATGCTTTATGCTAAAATGCTAAAAAATGCTCTTATCATAGTTAGTGAAGATAGAGTAAAAGCTATCAGGAAAGCTAAAAATATGGGTGCAAAAATAGTATTTTTAGATGATGGATTTAGTAAGGTAAATATAAAAAAACTTGACATTTTAATCACTCCAAGCCCGTACCCAAAAAACACTTTTTGTCTGCCATCTGGTGGCTTTAGAGAGAGTAGAGGCGCAGAAAAATACGCAGATATTGTGCTAAAAGAGGGTGAAAATTTTAAAAAAAATGTAAGTTTGAGTGGTGAAAGTGAAAAGATGGTTTTAGTTACTGCTATTGCAAAGGCATCAAGACTAGATAAATTTTTGCCTAAAAATGTTACACACAAGTTTATATTTGCCGATCATTATAGTTTTAGTAAGCTTGAGCTAAAGAATATTGTCAAAAAAACAGATGCCACAAGTTTACTTGTTACTAGAAAAGATTGGGTTAAAATGATGGATTTTGAGTTGCCTTTATCATTTTTAGAGCTTGACTTTATCATTTTTAATGAGGTCATTGAAAAGATTAAAGAGTATCAAAAAAGGTATATTTTGAAATGTTAAAATATAAACATAAAAAAACACATATTGTAGAGTTAAAGCCAATGCTATTTCTATCAAACATTACCTGCAATCAGAGAAAAAGAATGAATTATAAAGATTTATATGTTATAATGCTTAAAATGTCTTCGAGAGAATTACTTTAAAAATTTTATAATTTATTAGACCTAAGGTAAATAATGGGAAAATACTTAAAAAGTTTATCAACAATTAGTAAAGTAAAGCAGATTAGAATTTTCGATATTTTTATACAAATTTTAATACTCTTATCAATTATTACATTTTCTATCCAAACTTTACCTGATTTAGATAATGACATAAAAGATATGCTAGAATATTTTGAGATATTTTGTATATTTGTATTTACAATAGAGTATATTATAAGAATTTATTACGCAAAGAAAAAATTATCATATATATTTAGTTTTTATGGGGTAATTGATTTTCTTAGTGTTGCACCATATTTTTTAGGATTATTTTTTGATGCACGACAGATAAAAACATTTAGGCTTTTTAGATTGATTAGGATTTTAAAACTAACAAAATATAGTAAATCTTTAATCAAATTTGAAACTGCCTTAAAAAGAAGTAAAGAAGAATTTGCACTTTTTTTTATGTTAGCTTTAATAATGTTTTACCTATCTTCAGTCGGAATATATTTTTTTGAAAATGAGGCTCAACCAGAAGTGTTTAAAAGCATCTTTCACTCTATGTGGTGGGCAGTTGCAACCCTTACTACTGTTGGTTATGGCGATATTTATCCAGTTACTATAGGTGGAAGATTGTTTACAACTTTTGCACTTTTGATCGGTCTAGGAATAGTTGGTATACCAGCTGGAATAATAGCATCAGCACTAACTGAAATAAACGAAGAGGAGAAAGCAAAAAGAAGTAAATTATAAATTTTATATATAATGAAAGTATAATTTTTTTAACGACATAAGTTAATTATTACTTCATAAAATGTATAATATCGCCTCTAAAAAATCCAATATAAAAGAAAATCTATGCCACTTAGTAAATTAAACCAAGAACAATTAAAAGCAGCCACTTCGCCATTAGGACACAATCTCATAATCGCAAGTGCTGGGACAGGTAAGACTTCTACCATAGTTGCTAGGATTGCATATCTTTTACAAAATGGCATAAAACCGTATGATATTTTACTCTTAACTTTTACAAATAAAGCAGCTGCTGAGATGATTGAACGAGTTGGGCTGTATTTTGATAAAAAAATTGCCAAAGAGATTGAGTCTGGTACATTTCACGCAGTTAGCTATAGGCTTTTAAAAAAGCTTGGCAAAAATATTGTGCTAAAGCAACCTCGTGAGCTTAAAATGCTTTTAAAAACGATACATGCAAAAAGACGCTTTGACCATATTGATGCACAAAATAAACCTTATCAAGCTACAACTTTGTATGATTTGTATTCACTTTTTCAAAACTCATGTATGGATAGTAGTTTTAGTAAGTGGTGCGAGGAAAACTATCCAGCACATGAACAGTATTCGCTTATTTATGAAGATATAATCGAAGAGTTTAAGGAACAAAAAAAGCAGTTTGGATATGTGGATTTTAACGATTTGTTAACTTTAATGAAAGAGCAGTTGCAAAAGGGTGCTAAGATTAGTTTTAGTGAGATTTTAGTAGATGAGTATCAAGATACAAATACGCTTCAAAGCTCACTTGTAGATAGTTTTAATGCAAAAAGTTTGTTCTGTGTAGGCGATTACGACCAAAGTATTTACGCTTTTAATGGAGCAAATATTGAGAATATAGGTACATTTTCACAGCGTTACAAAGATGCAAAAGTACACACTTTAACCAAAAATTACCGCTCAACAAAAAGCATTTTAACCTTAGCAAACAAAGTTATCTCTATAAATCCACGCCTTTATCCAAAAGCCTTAGAAGTTACAAGAGATGGCGATTTTACTCCTCCAAAACTCTTAATCTACGAAGAACTTTTTAGCCAATACCAAAGCATTGCAAGACAGATTTCAGATAGCTCTTATCATAAAGATAATATAGCTGTTATTTTTAGAAACAATTCAAGCGCTGATGGTGTAGAAGCTAGTTTAAGAGAGATTGGATTGTCCTGTAAGCGAAAAGGGGGCATAAGTTTTTTTGATACTAAAGAGGTAAAAGCGATGATAGATTTACTCACAATCGTAGTAAATCCAAAAGATATGATGGCTTTTATACACATTTTTGAGTACGCTAAAAACATGGGTCCAGCTATCGCAAAAGAGATTTTTGATGGGCTTTATAAGTTAGGCGAGGGCGATATTTACGATGGACTTGTTAAGCCAAAAGAGGGGGTAAAGCCATTTGAAAAAGCAAAAAGCAATTATCAATTAGGACTTTTTGATATAGATTATAGCTTAGGAAGTGTAAGCAGGTTTGCAAATCTTAACTTTAGCGAAAATTTTTTAGCAAACCCCATTTTAAAACATGCCAAACTAAACGAGCAAAGTGCGTCATATTTGCATGATTTGTATAAAATCTTAAAACAAACTAAGCATATAAAATCTCCCACAACTCTCATCCGTACACTTGGTTCATGTGCTGTTTTTAATCAAATAGCCCAAATGTTAGCCACAAAAAGAGCAACTAAAAAAGATGGCAGTATCGACGCAGAAGAAAAACAAAATGCCCTTGAACGAATAGATAGAAAGATAAAACTTTTACAAGATTTATCATCTAATTATAGAGATTTAGAGCGATTTTTAAACACTTTAACCTTAGGAGGAAACGAAATGAGCGAGGGAGAGGGCGTAAATCTTTTAAGCGTGCATGCGAGCAAAGGGCTTGAGTTTAAAGAGGTTTTTGTCATTGATTTGATGGAGGGGAGATTTCCAAACTTAAAACTCATGAGTGGTGGCGGAGGCATAGAAGAGGAGCGAAGACTTTTTTATGTGGCAACCACAAGAGCAAAAGATAAGCTATGTTTATCTTTTGCAAAATATGATAAAATCAAAAAAATATCTTATGAACCAAGTAAATTTTTAAAAGAGGCTGGTTTGGTCGAGTAAAGTTCTATTTTTGAAGTTTAAAATTTTGTTTATAGGCTTTTATCATGATTAAATATTTTAACAATAAAACTCTCGTAAATTTTCAATTATAAAACTAACTAGTTTTTTAAAAGTCTATAATGAACCTATTTGTTAGAAAAATACTGTTGAGTTTCGTTTTAATTCAAGATTATATAGCCTGTGAAAGCAAATAAAAATACTAATTAAATATTTACGAAGAAACAAAATAAAATAAGAAACAGTAAAAACATTAGCAATCATCTAAAAAGACTTAGATTTATCTACTTATGATTTTCTAAAATTATTTACAATTTGGCACTTTTATATTTGTTTATCATTTATCTTGGTACAAATTTTATATTTTTAGTAAATATTGGCACTTATCTTCTTTGTAGCTCTATCTAGGTTTCTATGAGATTTTTCTCGTAAATAGTTTCGAATTAGTATATAATCTTTATCTTTATGTACGGTAAAATTGATAAAATTTTTATTTACATCTTTTATAAAAATAACATCATGGAGTGGGTCGATTAGTTTTTGGTTTACTGTTA
>PDWI01010924.1_pt1 | contig 10065 bp, 8 predicted proteins | sample 1430891 | NCBI WGS metagenome assembly PDWI01 (sample SAMN01162508, study PRJNA174530) | Oral metagenome, whole genome shotgun sequencing project. | biome: Marine environment; feature: Marine mammal; material: Swab sample of the gingival sulcus; isolation source: swab sample of gingival sulcus... | reverse complement strand
ATTTCCATTTCCCATTCCTGCATGAATTAAACCTTTTGCACCAGCTTTTAAAGCGGCATCTACAAAAATGTCTGTATCGTTTGCGTGAGCGTAAAGGATATCAACTCTTGGTAAAGATTTGATTTTTTCTATATCAAACTCGCTTGAACTTGTATGCTTTTTAGTCGATTGCATATAATAATATACATTTCCATAATACACAACACCAAGCTTTCCTGCGTTTGGTGATTTAAAAGTATCAAGTGCTGAAGTATTTGTTTTTGTAACCTCTCTTGCGCTATGGATTTCATCATTCATAACCACTAAAACACCTTTACCAAAACTCTGCTTATCAGCAACAACTTTAACAGCATTATAAAGATTTAACGGACCATCTGGACTTAAAGATGAACCAGAACGCATAGCACCTACAAAAACTATCGGCTTATCACTTTTTACGGTAAGATTTAAAAAATACGCAGTCGCTTCCATAGTGTCAGTTCCATGAGTTACTATAACACCATCAATGTCACTTTTTTTAAGAAGCTCATTTACTCTTTTTGCTAACTTTAGCCAAACTTCATTACTCATCTCTTGAGAACCGATATTTGATATTTGCTCACCTTTAATGTTTGCCACATCTTTTATGCTAGGAACTGCTGCGATTAGTTTATCAACAGTAACAGCACCAGCTGAATACTTACTATCAATAGCTGATTTACCAGCACCAGCAATAGTTCCACCTGTAGCCAAAATAACAATATTTGGCTTTGCAAATAGAGTTGTAGCAGTTGTAATCACACATACAAAAGCTAACTTTAAACCTTTATACATTGTTTTTCCTTTCATTTAAAGTGTTTATACTTAAACACATTTTATACTAGCCCTAAAAGCACCTTGAAAAAAGAAAATTAATCTTCTTTTTTCATATAAATTCCGTTTAAAATTTTATACCTATAAAACTTAAAAAACAATAAATAATTTTTTAAATTTATGATTTATATAAAAATTTATGATTAAAATTTAAACACAATGGGTAGCTGGTTGTTGTTAAACAATGGCTAATTATTTTATATAAGCTAAACTCTCTTACTTGCCTCTTTATAAACATCTAAATCATCTCTTTTACCAATGGCTATGACAAAAATCTCTATTTTGTCATCAATTATCTTATAGACTATACGGATTTTTTTATCGTCCACATAAGTTTTGTAATAACCTGATAGATTTAGGTTTGCTTTGTTACCTAATGGCAAACCTATATTTGGATTTACTGATAATTTTTTCATTTTTTTAATGATATTTTGCCTTAAAGCATTATCTAGTTTTCTTAAATCTTTTCTAGCTTCTGGGTGCAGTTTTACTTCGTATATCATAGATTATCCAAATCAATATTATACTCTTTTGCAATATCTTCTAAACTAATATACTCCTCACTTGGAGTTTTTGCTCTTTGCTCTATTATTTTTATAATCTCTTCGTCCTCTTTTGCCTCTATGTATTCGTCAATTCTTTTAAGTCTTTCGTACTCTTCAGTTGAGATAACTACAGCTTGGAGTTTATTGTTTTTTAAAATGCCTACTTTTTGCATTGTTTCATCTTTTATATCGTTTAAAACTTTGCTTATGGTTTTTGTAAAATCCGTAATCGACATAAGTTCATTTTGTGAGTAAGTTACCATAAAGTATCCTTTTATAAAATTTGGTAAATATTATAGCGAATTTTATATTAAATTTAGTGCTAAATTTTACTCTAACTCTAAACTTACTATCTCAGCTGGTGCTAAAAAGCGTATCGGAGGCCCCCAAAAACCAACCCCACTACTTACATATATTTGTGTATTTTTAGAGTGCTTATAAAGTCCATGCAGATATGGTTGGACTAAAGAGACTAAAAATCCAAAAGGAAAGATTTGCCCGCCGTGAGTATGTCCGCTTAAGATCAAATCAACTTTGTGTGAAATAGTTAGATAATTTGTGATTTTTGGCTGATGAGATAGCAAAATAGTAGGTAAGCTCTCATCACGGTTTTTTAATGCCAAGTTTAAATCTGGCAAAAAATGATGATTTAATCTTTTGGCGTCTAAATCATAAATACCAGCGATGTTTACCCCTGCTATTTGTATATTTTCATTTTCAAGCACTTTTAAGCCTAAACTTTTTAAATACTTAATTATCGGCTCAACTCCGTGATAATACTCATGATTTCCCACCACAAAATAGACTCCATATTTTGGCTTTAAATCTTTTAGCGGAGCTAAAAACTCTTTTGCTTTATTGATGTCAAAATCAACCAAATCCCCTGTTATTGCTACCATGTCAGGATTTAGTTCATTTATATTTTGTACTATATTTTTTAAAAAATTGTATTGTAAAAATTTGCCAATATGAACATCTGTGATATGCACTATGTTGAGTGGTTTTTTTAGATTTTTAATCTTAACTTTTACTCTTTTTATTTTTGCCGTGCTAAAGCCCTCCCAAAAACCGCCTATCATATAAAGGATTAGTGAAAAGATGGTAAAAGTATTAAAAATTTTAACAATTGCTTCTCGTCTGGGCTTTGAAAATGGCACTTGTTCTATACCTAAATATACAAACATATAAACCAAAGAGACAACAAACATCATAAAACTTAGTCCGATTAATGATGCAAAAAATATGTATAGATTCCTATCCATATCACTTCTTAAATTTGCTAAAAAATATAACTCACACAAGCTAATAAAAAGAAGAAGAAAAGCAAAAGATTTAGAGAAATTTTTAGCAAATATAACGCTAAAAGTTCTAAAAATAATGTAGTGCACCAAAAAAAATGCCACAAATGACAAAGCTATAAAAATAAAATGGATATTTTTCATAAACTATTTGCTATTTCTTTTATGGCATTTGCCAGTTTTAAGACCTCTTTTTTCCTATGGGTAAAATGGATTGAAACCCTAAGCCAACCGGGCTTTTCACCCTCTTTTACTATTTTTAAACCAAGTAGCTGATGTCCGTAAGGTCCAGCACAGGAACACCCTGCTCTTGTTTGAAATGAACCTACTTCACAAAGTTTTTCACAAAGTTTGTATGGGTCAATATTTTTAATATTAAATGAAACAATGCCTAAAGATTTTAAATCTTCATTGCCATAGATGATGCAATGTGGTATATTTTTTAGTTCATTTATAAATATTTTTTTTAGCTTATTTTTTCTTTGTTTTATAAAATCAAAACCTATCTCATTTCTAAGACTATATGCCAAACTTGCCCTTATAAACTGCAAAATCGCAGGAGTCCCAGCATCTTCTCTAAGCTCAATTTGTGGCAGATAATTATGCACATTTTCATTTACATAAGTTACAGTGCCACCGCCTGCAAAACTTGGTGCTAAACTTGTATCGATTAGGGATTTTTTAACCACCAAAATACCACAACTTCCCACGCCTCCTAAAAGTTTATGAGGTGACATAACGATAGCGTCATAATATTTTGAAGATAGGTTCATGTAAGCACTACTTGCTGCTGTATCAAAGCATACTATTGCCCCAAATTTTCTAGCTAATTTAGATATTTTTTTATAATCAGTTATAATGCCAGTTACATTTGAAGCTGCACTTATGGAGCAAATTAATTGTCTATTGGCATTTTTTTGTAAAATTTGCTTAAAATGTTTTAAATCAAACTGACCATTTTTATTTAGCTTTACTCTTTCGATTTCGCATAAACTCTCTCTAAATGATACATCATTAGAGTGATGTTCGTAAGGACCTAAAATAACTAAAGGCAAAAGTTCTTTTGAAACTTTTATACTATATCTTTTTTTGGTAGCAGGAGAGATGTAAAGCCCTAAAATCTCTTGTAGTTTTTTAATGGCACCTGTACTTCCGCTGCCACATGGAAGTATGGCAAATTCATCGCTCACTTTTAGCTGTTTTGCTAGATTTGCCCTTGCCTTGTCATAGTATGTTTGAGTAATTTTAGCATTACTAGCCTCATGGGAGTGAGTATTTGCATAAGTTTTTAAAACTTTTTGAATTCGTTTTTCTATTGGAGCAAATGCAAGACCAGAAGCTGTAAAATCAAAATAATATTTTTTATTTATTCCAATGGTATTTTTACGAATAAATTTTAGCTTATCTTCTTTTGGTAAAAATGGCTTAAATAACTTCATTTTTCAACCACTATCTCTAAAGTATCGTTTGCTTTACCTATAGCATATCCTTGTACAAAATCAACTCCCATTTCAGTAAGTTTAATGATTTTTTCTTCACTATCCACAAATTCGGCTACTATTTTAATATTTAACTGTTGACATAATGATATAATTGAACGAACTACTAACTGTGATTTGTCACTACTACAAATATCATGTATCAAACAACCATCAAGCTTTAAAACATCAGGTTTTAAAGATAAGATATAATTAAATGTAGAATACCCTGAACCAAAATCATCAATAGCAATTTTTACGCCAAGAGATTGTATTTTTTTAATCTGTTTTTTGATTATATTAAAATCAGTAATCTGTTCATTTTCTAAAAGCTCAATAGAAAGATAAGAAGAAATATTTTTATTTTCACTTAAAATATCATACATTTGTTCATACAAAGTCTCATTTAAAAAATCTCTTACATCAAAGTTTAAAGATACTGCAACTTTATCTTTTTTAATAGTTTGTATTGCTTTTTCTAACATATATTTACTCATATACCGATAAGAAGAGTTTGATCTAATATTTGGTAAAAATTTATATGGAAATATTACTTTTCCCGTCTTTGATATTATCCTAACTAGCATCTCGTATCTTGCTATTTTTTTAGTTTTAGTATCCATAATGGGCTGATAATATGCTACTAGTCTTTTCTCTTTTAAAGCTTTTAAAACCTCTCTTGAGCCAAAAACATTATCTTCATCTGCTCTTTTTTCTTCGTAAATCTCAACCCTATTTCTACCATTTACTTTAGCAGCATAAAGCATTTTATCGGCTATACTTATAGCACCATCTAAAGACCTACTTAAATGAGGCGTAGAGTTAAATCCTATGGAAGATGTAACTTTTAAATTATCTTCTTTTGTATTAAATTTTTTACTTGATATTTTCTTTTGGATATCTTCAATCATTTTTATCTCATCATTTTTATCTAAATTTTGCTTAGATAAAAACAACAAAAACTCTTCACCACCATATCGTATTAAAACATCATCGTCTGTAATGATATTTTTCAATCTATTCGCAAACTCTTTTAGCACTTCATCACCAGCATCGTGGCCAAGAGTGTCGTTTACTCTTTTAAAATGATCAATATCTATTAAAGCTATACATATATCATTTAGTTTAATTTTATTTGATATATTTTGCAAATAGTGCCTATTGTGCAATCCTGTCAAAGAGTCTATAAAAGTTTTTTTTCTCTGTTTGTAAAATAAATATCCAAAAAAGTAAATAAGACATAAAAACAGTCCAAGCGCAACCGCAATTAATAAAAGATAATTATTGATTGGTAAAAATATCTCTTTTACCAAACTATACTCTTTAGCAGAAAAATCAAAAGCTAATATAAGTCTTGTTTTGTTATTTTCAACAATTGGGTGTAAATAAGTAAGCCAAAGCCCATTTATGGTACTTTGTGTTATCCATTTAGGCTTATTAGTAATTAAAACTTCGTCCCAAAATTTTGAGGAAGGGTCAAATTTTTGCAGATATTGACCCTTATCCTCTATATTTTTTGCACCATCGAAAATGTATCTATATTTTTCTTTATCATATACAACCAAAAAAACATACGCATACTGCTCACCTGTAAACATAGATAGAATATTATCCATTTTTTCTCTCGCTTGCTTTTCTATGTTAAGCGGATTTTGCATACACTCTTTACACTCATTTCGCAAAAAATACTCTATGTTATTTGCAAAAGCTTTAACATTTATTCTTTCAATATGTTCAATATTTATATAAGCCTTTTTTAAAGCTGAATCATATTGATAAAATAGAATAAAAATTATCAGAGTTAAAAATGTTACAGAAGAAAAAAATATCCACCTTACTAAATTATTTGTAATCATTTTTACTCTATAAAACAATCATATTTTTAACCAACAAAAACAATCTTTTATTTTTGTGTAATATTTTTACTTTTTACATTGACTAAATTATACAATGCTCTTCCAAGTCCATAAAACAGATATGCACTTATTAACAAAGCTCCAAACTCAACAGGATAGATATATCCCATAGAACAACATACAACAAGTCCAATCAATATCTTAATAGAACTTGATTTTTCAAAATTTATCTTTTTAAAACTAGGATATCTGACATTGCTAACCATTAAAAATGAAAGTCCAATTTGGCAAAGAATTATTATAAACTCACAACCATTAAACACAGAATACTTTTCATAAACCATAATCCACATTGAGATAACAACTGCCGCAGTTGGTATAGGAACTCCTATAAAAACAGAGGGTTCATTTGTTGCACTTGTTATATTAAATCTAGCAAGTCTGATGGCACCAAAAACCACATACATTGCAGCCACCAATGAACCTAATTTTCCATAATGAATACCGATGCTATAATAAAATAAAATTGCAGGAGCAACTCCAAAAGCTACTATATCAGCTAACGAATCAAACTCAGCTCCGAACTTACTCATGGTCTTCGTAAGTCTTGCGACTCTTCCATCAAGTCCATCAAATATAAGTGATAACATTATATAAATAACAGCCTTCTCATAATCTCCTTTTACAGAGGCAAGTACACTAATGACACCTAAAAAAGCACTAACTGCCGTAAAAAGATTTGGCAATATATAAATAAGCTTAAGCTTGTTTTTCTCCATAACTTTACTCCTCACTTTGTGTTTTATTTTCCAAGTCTTGCTCAGATTTTTCTTTTATTTTTAATCTTGTAGGCAAACCGTTTTCTTCTTCATAGGTTTTTATAATCTCAACTACCTTTTCGCCCTCGATATTTTCTGCTTCATATAAAGCCTCAACCATTCGCTCAATCGCTGGTTTATAATCACTTAAAGTTTTCTTGACTATTTTATATCTTTCATCAAGCATATTTTTAACATACTCATCTAGCTTCTTAGCCATATCATCACTATAATCTTTTATACTTTGTCCACCTGTTAAAAATGTATTTCTCTGTTTTTCAAGCACCATAAGTCCAGCCACTTCACTCATGCCATACAAACTTACCATAGCTTTTATGATATCAGTTGCCCTCTCAAGGTCATTTCCAGCCCCAGTTGAAATCTCACCTAAAAATACCTCTTCAGCAGCTCTTCCACCTAAAAGTACATCGACTTCAGCTATTAACTCATGGCGTTGCATTAAAAATTTATTCTCTTCAGGAGCATTTAAAGTATATCCTAAAGCGGCAAGACCTCTTGGAATAATACTAACTTTTGTTACCTTTTTCGCACCTTTAGTAGTTTCGGCAATCAAAGCATGACCACTTTCATGATAAGCTACGATTTTCTTCTCTTTTGGATTAATTCTGCGAGATTTTTTCTCCAGCCCCGCAATCGCCCTCTCAACCGCCTCAACTAAGTCTTGATGCTCAACACTTGGTTTTGATTTTCTTCCTGCTAGAAGTGCAGCTTCATTTATGATGTTTGCCAAATCAGCTCCAGCAAGTCCAGCGGTCAATCTTCCAATCTCTTCTAAATTTACACTTTTTGACAACTTTATATCTTGCATATGTACCTTTAAAATAGCAACTCTTCCTTTAAAATCTGGCTTATCTACTAAAACTTGCCTATCAAATCGTCCAGGTCTTAGCAGTGCACTATCTAGTACTTCGGGTCTATTTGTAGCTGCCAATACAATAACTGGCGATTTATCTGAATTAAAACCGTCCATTTCGGCTAAAAGCTGATTTAGAGTCTGCTCTCTTTCGTCATTTCCGCCAACCATACCATTTGCTGCTCTACTTTTTCCAATGGCATCAATCTCATCTATAAAAACAATAGCAGGTGCTTCTTTTTTTGCATTTTCAAACAAATCTCTTACCCTACTTGCTCCAACTCCCACAAACATCTCTATAAATGATGAACCAGACACTGAAAAAAACGGCACACTAGCCTCGCCTGCGACTGCTTTTGCAAGCAGAGTTTTACCAGTTCCTGGAGGTCCTACTAAAAGTACACCTTTTGGAATTTTTGCTCCAAGATTTATGTACCTATCAGGGTGCTTTAAAAAGTCAACTATCTCTTTAACCTCTTCTTTTGCCTCTTGTACACCTGCAACATCATCAAACTTTACCTTAGGCTTTTCGCTATTTACAAGTCTTTTACTGCTTCCAATACCCAAAATGCTACTTCCCATAGATTTTTGAACCCTTGATGAGATTAACATCCAAATAGCAATTATTATCAAAAACGGTAACATGCCAGAAATCATATCTAAAAAGAAGTTTGACTCATTAAATCCGCCATAAGTAATTTTTTTAGATTCTAATAGTGGCAAAAGTTCTGGGTCAGCACCAACCTTTCTTACCACATACATAGTATTTCCATCTTTACTTTTTGCCTTAATGACACTTTGACCTATCTTTACACTACTTAAAGAGTCATTTTTTGCCAAACTTTTAAACTCATAATATTCAATATGTTTTGTACTTGCAGAAGCTCCTAGCATACTACTCATATCGTCATTTGGCTCTAAAAAACTTTTAAATAAAATTATGATAACAATAGAAAAAATTGCAAAAACCAAAAGTGGATTTTGATTAAAAAAATTGTTATTGTTGTTATTATTTTGATTACCATTTTGCTGATTGTTCATTAATTTTCACCCTTTATAAATATAATTGTTCTCCACTCATTTTTTTCATAAGTTTGCAAATGCCTTAAATCTTGAAAACTATCAAGAACCCGTTTTTCATATTTATCTAAAATTCCAGACAGTATCAAGGTCGCATTTGGCTTTAAAGCTTTGATTAAATCTTTTGAGATAATGATTAAAATATCAGCAATTATATTTGCCACAACCACATCATAACTCTCTTTTGCCTCACCCACAGAACCAACCCATGTTTTATTTAGTTTAACGGAATTTAATTTTTCATTTTCATGGGTACTTTGCAAAGCTTGCTCGTCCGTATCGCAACTATCCACTACTGCACCAAGTTTAGCACAAGCAATACTAAGTATCCCACTACCGCAACCTACATCTAAAACCCTATCATCTTTTTTTAGATATTTTTCTATCATCTTAAGACAACTATATGTACTTTCATGATGACCTGAACCAAAAGCAAGAGCTGGATTTATTATGATATTTATAAGATTTTGTTTTGACTCTTCCCAACTAGGGTGAATATAAAAACCACCAACTTCAATAGGTTTAATAGAGTTTTGATATTTACTAATCCAGTCTTGATTCTCTTTTTTATTTAACTCAAAACTCACTCTTATATCTTCATTAAAAATCTCTGATAATTTTTTTATAAACTCTTCTACGCCATACTTTAGATTTTGTAATTCATCTTCACTTCTAATGACAAGGCACTCTTTTTCATATTCGATTGCCTCTATCCCAAAAGACATAATAAAATCAGCAATTTGGTCTTCATAGTTATTTACAAATATTTTAAGTTCATTATAAAATTTATTTGACATATTAAAATAAGTATCCCTTTTTAATAATTTTTTCTTAATTTTACCCTATTTTTCATTTACTTTACTTTAAAGGGCATTAATGAACTAGTTCACCAAAGCCCCTTTGAAACTCTTAAAATTATCTTTTTAGTTTGTAAATCTTCGCATAAGGATTTGAATCCACAAGTTCATATAGATTTTTATCATAGTTTTCTAAGAAAAAAAGTTGAAAAAAAGTTGAATTTAAAATCTTATCATCAACCACAAAAAATGAACCATAAGGTCTTGCGTATATTATGTTTAGTTGACCACTTGTGTTTTCACTATTTTGTTTAACAATTGGATTATTATTTTTATCAAAATCTATAATATAAAAATGTTTTATTGGTACTACATTTGAACCAATATTAAGAGTATTATTTTTTTTATTTAAACTTACTCCATTACCCAATAAAACCTTATCTCCCACATCTTTTACAGTAGATGCA
>PDWI01010923.1_pt1 | contig 10067 bp, 8 predicted proteins | sample 1430891 | NCBI WGS metagenome assembly PDWI01 (sample SAMN01162508, study PRJNA174530) | Oral metagenome, whole genome shotgun sequencing project. | biome: Marine environment; feature: Marine mammal; material: Swab sample of the gingival sulcus; isolation source: swab sample of gingival sulcus... | reverse complement strand
AAAACAATTGCTATATCAGGATTTGGGAATGTAGCTTGGGGAGCAACAAAAAAAGCAACAGAATTGGGAGCAAAAGTTGTAACAATATCAGGTCCTGATGGATATATTTATGACAAAGATGGAATTTCGGGAGAAAAGATTGATTTTATGCTTGAATTAAGAGCAACTTGTAACGATATTGTTGAACCCTATGCAGAAAAATATAATGTGCCATTTATTCCTAATAAAAGACCTTGGGAAGTGAAAGTTGACATTGCTCTACCTTGTGCAACCCAAAATGAATTAGATGAAAATGATGCACAAAATTTAATCAATAATAATGTTTTTTGCGTTGCAGAAATTTCCAATATGGGCTGTACTCCAGAAGCTATTGATTTGTTTTTGGAAAATAAAATTTTATACGGTCCGGGAAAAGCTGTTAATGCAGGAGGTGTAGCAACTTCTGGTTTGGAAATGACCCAAAATGCAATGCATATCAATTGGAATGCCGAAGAAGTAGATAAAAAGTTACACCAAATAATGGACAACATTCACAAACAATGTGTGAAATATGGAACTGAACCCAACGGATATATCAATTATATGAAAGGAGCAAATATTGCTGGTTTCTTAAAAGTCGCCAAAGCAATGATTGCACAAGGAGTTGTATAGTAAATATTATTTAAGAAATAGTGTAGGTCTATATCAAGCAAGTCAATACATTTTAAATTATAATATATTATCAGAATATGGCAAAGGGTATGTGTGGGGTTCAATCATCTTGTTCCTTATTGGAATCACCCTTATCCTATTAGGAATCAGAAAAAAGAAAAAATCAGAAAATTAAAAGTTAGAAATTTCTTCTATATCAACACCATAAATATTGTTTATTTTCTCAAAGAAAAGAACTGATTGCTGTTGGGTAACTTGAATTGTGTATTGACAATTATATTCCATTTTCATATCTATTATTTCAGTGTCCATTTGTTTTACAATTTGCATAACTTCGCTCATTTTTTGGTAGTCAAATTCAAGTAAAAATGTCTTTTTAAACTTTTTTTCCACAATAACTGCATTTTCTAAAGCCTCAATAGTTGCTTCTTTATAAGCAGTTACCAATCCACCTGTTCCGAGTAGTACACCACCAAAATAGCGAACTACTATCACTAAAATATTAGTAAGATTATAAGAATTAATTTGTCCTAAAATAGGTCTTCCTGCTGTTCCTGACGGTTCGCCATCATCATTTGCCCTAAAAATATTCCTTTCTGCCCCCAACATATAAGCATAACAAACGTGGCGAGAATCGTAATACTCTTTCTTATATCTATCAAGAATAACCTTTATCTCTTCTAATGATTTAACAGGGTGTGCAAAGGATAAAAACTTACTTCCTTTCTCTTTGTAAAGACCTTCAGAAAGTTTAGAAATAGTTTTATATGAGTGAATTTCAGACAAAAAATAAATTTTAATAAAAAACTATTCTTCTTCTCTTTTGATATTAGCACCGAGTAAATTCAAGCGTTCGTCAATATTTTCATATCCTCTATCTATTTGTTCAATATTGTCTATCACGCTAACACCTTTCGCACTCATTGCAGCAATCAATAGGGCTATACCAGCACGAATATCAGGAGAACTCATTTTAGCACCTTTTAATTGATGTTTTTTTCCCAACCCAATAACAGTTGCTCGATGTGGGTCGCATAATATAATTTGTGCTCCCATATCAATCAGTTTATCTACAAAAAAGAGACGGCTTTCAAACATTTTTTGATGTATTAAAACACTTCCTTTTGCCTTTGTTGCTACCACAAGCATAACACTTAATAAATCAGGTGTTAATCCCGGCCAAGGTGCATCAGCCAAAGTCATTATTGAACCATCGATAAACGATTCAATAGTAAAACTTTTTTGTTCAGGAATATAAATATCATCTCCTCTACGTTCTAAATTGATACCTAAACGCCTAAAACTTTGTGGAATAATACCAAGTTCATTAAAATTAACATTTTTAATCGTTAGCTCCGATTTTGTCATTGCCGCCATTCCGATAAAGCTTCCAACTTCTATCATATCAGCAAGTAGGGTATGCTCACAACCTCCCAATTCTTTTACTCCTATAATGGTTAAAAGGTTAGAACCAACACCTAATATTTTGGCTCCCATACGATTTAACATCTTACAAAGTTGTTGAATATAAGGTTCACAAGCAGCATTATATATCGTTGTTGTGCCTTTTGCACAAACAGCCGCCATTATAATATTCGCTGTTCCTGTTACCGATGCTTCTTCAAGTAACATATACTCGCCCTTTAAGTTATCTGCTTCTACTTTATAAAGACGTTTTTCTTTAATGTACTCAAATTTTGCTCCCAATTTTTGCACACCAATAAAATGAGTATCTAATCTTCTTCTCCCAATTTTATCTCCTCCTGGTTTAGCAATATAAACTTTTCCAAAACGACCTATCATTGCTCCTAAAAGCATAACAGAACCACGTAATGATATACTTTTTTTATAGAAATCATCTGTCAGGAAATAATCTAAATCAATATCTTTTGCTGTAAATCGGAAAGAATTTTTACCTATTTTTTCAACTTTTACTCCTATTCCTTTCAAAAGTTCTATTAAATTGTTTACATCTAAAATATTAGGAATATTATGAATTGTTACAGGCTCAGAAGTAAGCAGAGTAGCACAAATCACTTGCAATGCCTCATTTTTTGCTCCCTGTGGATAAATTTCACCCGAAAGTTTTCTCTCCCCTTCAATTATAAATGATGCCATTACTCTATTAGTTTATATTTAAATTATAGGTTTATTTAGAGAAAATATCACTCCACTACTTATCTCTTTCTATTTTTAACAATCACTCTACGTGCAGAGTATAAAACTTCTCTTGTATTTACCAATGTAAAAAGATTTTCAGGAATATCTAATTTGCCATTAGAAAGTTCACGTAAATCATCAAATATTTTTTTATCAGTTACATCATCTTTATTCCATAATAAAAAGCTCTTTTTCATTTGGTTAGCAATGGCTCTAACAAATTCATTTTTTGCTTCTCCTTCTTCTAAATTAGACGCCTTTTCAATCATTCTTTCCAAATTTCTGCCATAATGTTTATATTTAAAAGAATTATTTTGATAAGGTATCCTCTCTGGTTTTTTATACAATTCTTCTTTTTTAATAATCTCAAAAGGAGAATCAATATCTAATTGAAAATCTGACATTATCGCAATATGATCCCAAACCTTGTGCTTAAAATCGTGTACATCTCGCAAATAAGAGAACAGATTACCCATTATTTCAACAATTGTATTTACACACTTTGTTCTCTCTTCTTTGTCGTCAAGAGTAACAGCATGTTCTATCATTTTCTGTATATTACGCCCATATTCTGGCATAATTAACCTCCCTTCTAAAGTAGAATATTCCATTTTTTCAATTAGTTTTAATATTTTTATTTGGATATTTTTAGACTTTTCTCAACTACCATTAATGGATTAAGCACATATATTTGTGGTAATTTTAAAAATATAAATATTTATAGTTTGCAAATTTAATCTTTTCAAACGAAATATGACGGACAAAATACAAAAACGTTTAAAATTAGTATTTTATCCGCCATAGAACTATATACATTTTACCAATTAAAATTCTCTTATAAATGCCTATTCCTATATTTTTTCTCTTCTATTTTTATTAAACAATAATTACTTTAAGCATCAAAAATGAACCTTATTAGTGATGATGCCCTCTATGATGTTTTTTATGACTGCTATTATGATTATGGTTTTCGTTATGATTGCTATTATGATTCTTTTGATGTTTTTTGTGATGACTTTCTGCTAAATGATTATTACTATGTCCATTTTTATGTTCAGCATGATTACAATAAATATTATTACCAATATGAAGCTCTCCATCAGTACAGATAAACTCTTCGCTAATATTATTATCGTAATGTATTACTCCTAATTTAGTAACAGTATCATATGTGTACCAACCTTTTATGGTACTTATTGCATTTGCTGATTTCAAACTTATATTAAACACTCCATTATTTTTGAATATAACAGTCTCTGTTTCCGTTGTACTGTTAATCATAAATTGACCTTTATAAGTACCCTCAAAATTAGAGTTAGTAGTTACAACTTCATCTTTATTACAAGATGTCATAAATAATGTACTCATCAAGAGCAAACCTAAAAAATTAATTGTACTTTTCATTTTTCTATCTATTTTTGTCATTAGTTATCGGCTCATAACTTTTGACAGGTTATACATTTTATCATTAAAGATTATGTTCTTTGTAGTAATCAATTCGTCCATTGAGTTCTTTGATTAAAATCTTTGAAATCGTCCTCTCCATTAAAAAGCAGAGGCTTCTACTCGTCTGACCATTAAATGATAAACATTGACAATCAAATAATAAATATTTTCCATAAGTATTGACAAAGTTACGACTATTTTTTTGTATTATTGATGATTTTTACAAAGAATTTAAACCAATTGTTGAAAAACAATAGCCTAAAACCAACTCAAAAAAAGAAAATTCGTCGTAGAAAATCAAAACTTTCTGAAAGTGAAGTGATGTTTATTTTAATCTACTTTCACCTTTCTGGTATTAGAAATCTCAAACACTTTCAATAGCTCAAAAAAGACAATCTATCATAGGGTGGTTTTATGGATTTAAGCTTCATTTGATAATCAATGATAAGTGAAATATTGGATTTTTAGTTTAATGTTATTACAAGAAAAAAATAAGACTTCGTAAACGGGCTTTAATTGAAACTGTTAATGACTAATTAAAGAATATTTGTCAAATAGAACTAACGTTAAATAAAAAAAAGTCCGAGCTTTTTAACCCGAACTTTTTATCTATATCTTTTCATTAATTTATTTAACTGCTTTAATTCCATCAACACAGAAATAAGAAGGAGTATTCATACCAGATTCTCCAGTATCTGTTGAAGATAAATTGAAAACGAATGCTTTTACTTTACCAAATTTTTCTGTATCTACCCATTTCCAAGTGTTTAGTATTTCTTTTTTTCCATTTCTAAAATCTGCTAAATAAATTTCTGTACTATCTTTTCTTGCATCATTTATATCAAGAGCAACGATTTTTAATTTGAACCAATCTCCATCTGCAAATTTTCTACTAAATTGATTTCCATTTTCAATTACTCTATATGCATAAGTAGTGTTAGTGATATACATACCTTTTACTTTTTGGGCTTTACTGTCTTTAAAAGATATTTTAGCAACAGGGGCATACGAATTAATATAAGCTGTTAAATAGACTTTACCATCAACACCTTTACCAGTAATAGCACTATTATTTGTAAAATCACCTGTTGTAATATCTGTTCCATTTGTTACTGCAAAACCACTCCAAGAAGTTCCCCAACTTGCAACACTATAATAATTATCAAATAAAAAACATCCATCTTCAAGTTGATTATGGTATGTTTTGCTTGTTTCTGTTTCACTAATAACACTACCCGAAGTATCACCTACCCAAGTAGAGTCAGGTTTTGTTAGAAAATTCTCTAAATTAAGTGTGTAAGTTGCTTCAACATCATCTTTTTCACAAGATGCAAAACCGATAATTACGGCTACGATTAAATACAAAATTTTACTTTTTTTCATTTTTTGTTTTGTTTTGTGCTTCAGAACTTACGTTCATCAGCGAGTTAAAAATATTAATTATTGATTATAAAATGATTTTCTTTAAAATGATTTGATTATTATTTAATCTCAAATGAACAATATAAATACCATTTGGAAGATTTTCTAAATTGATACTATTTTGATTTTGAACAGAACAACACTCTTTTCCTGTTAAATCCAAAATTGCAATTTCTATCAAATGATTAACATTAGAAATAGTTAATATTTTAGAATTAATTAATAGTTCTGTTTTTCCAGAAGAATGCTTATAGATACTCGCAAAAAGTTGTGCGTTAGGGTGTAAATCTTCTATTCCTCTTAATTCAGTAGAAGTTTCACCTAACGAACCAGCCTGTTGCAATTGCCCAGTATGAACACGAATAAAATCAATATAATCTAACTGAACAGGATTGCCATTTTTATCCACTGCCCAATCTATCTTAAAACCATTTTTCTCTATTGAAGAACTGTTCAGTTGGTTATCAACATATCCATAATCAAAAGCCAAAAGATTAAAAAATGTTCCATTTTTAACGATATTGTTGGGTAGTTTTGTTCCCTTAAATGTAATTTTATCTTCGGTAATCCAATTAGGATAAATATGATTTTGAGTAGCATAAGATATGTGTTTTATCGTTCCACTCCCTCCTTGATTATCTGTCCACTTCACATCTGTTTTTATATTGTTAGGACGATAATAGGTTATTTCATAATTTTTAATTGTTTGATTATTCTTGTATTCACTTCCTGCCAACTCATACCATATTTCATCTGAATCAGGTTGTCCATTTTTATTCAAATCTTGACAAACCATTACTATCCCAGGTTCAGCTCCATTAACAAAAGCATTTCCAAACGCCCTAAAATCATATTGCCCTTTAACATTAACAATAGAATGGTCAAATCCAACAATAATATATCCTCCGAATGCTCCTAATCCAATCATTGAATGATTATTTTCAACCAAGACACGATTAGCATAAGCCAAAGCATGTTCATAAGTATCACTTTCTTCTAATGGTGGAAAAAAACGATTAATATGTTGCCCTGGTGCTGGACGATATTCAAGCACTTTACTAATAGTTGCTGAGTTTTGCCCAAACACAACAGAATTGACAATCATAAATATTGCCAAAAATGTAAACAAAAAACGTTGTTTCACTGCGTTTTAATTAATTTTATTTTCTGTATGTTACAGCACCTTATTACCCGAAAGTTTGTAACGTCTTAAAAACTGGCAGGTCTTCTGACTTACTCTTTCTATTCAAATGCCTTCCCATCTTAAAAAAGATAGTGGCAAAAGGTTTGATGAATAAAAATCAATGAGTTTACAGCAGCGGGTCTGTTGCCGACTTTCACAGCATTCCCTATTATATTGTACTATTTGCAATTAAGTAATAGAACAGCACCAATTTTTGTCGTGGCAAAGGTAAACATTTTTATTTAGATATTGAAGTCGTTTGTGTTTTTTTACAAGGAACTCATTTTTTTAAGAGAAAAAATAGTATTTACAGATATTAACCACAGGTGTTTGATATTCAAAAAAGATGTTTTTTCTCAACAATGTTTAATACTTCTAAAAAATTTTCCGATTTTTGCAGAAAATTTGTGCATATGTATCGTTTTATGGAAATCATCACACAATGTTTTTTACCATATTGGCAGTTTTCTTAAACGTACGAAAAACAGATTAAAGATAGAGAATGTATAGAGAAATAAAATGTATAAAACGTTACAAGAAACATTATCTTTTTACGAAATAAATAGTGAAAATCCGTACTATATTTCTTCTGGGAAGCCACTTTTGAAATATCCAGAGAAAGCTTTTAGAATTGATTTCTATGCTTTATGTGTTTGTGTTTCAGGAAGTATTGAATTTGAAATTGACACTGAAAAGCACTTGTTTTGTGAAAATGGATTTCTTATTACAGCTCCTTCAACCTATTTGAAATTTAGAAACGCAAGTAGCGATTTCAAAATGAAACTTTTATTTTTTGACAAGATTTTTTTGTTGAAAAATATTTCAAATCCATTTATCATTGAAAAACTGAATTTATTTAGAGAGAATAAATCGTATTCAATAGTAAAATCAGATTTAGAGTCTAAGCATTTATTGAACTTATTGTTATATCTTGAAGAAAAGATAAACCAACCAAGCACTTTTAAAAATGAACTTATTAGAACGATTATTTTTAACATTTTGTTAGAAGTTGCTGAGACTTTAAATAAAATCTTTCCTATTGCTTCAAATTCCATAAAAGACAATCTATTTCTCAAATTTAAAGACCTTATAGAAGAGTATATTTTAGAACAAAAATCTGTTCTTTTTTACGCAGAACAACTTTGCGTATCTAACAAATACCTTATTGAAATTGTAAAAAAATCTTGTGGTAAAACACCTCACGAAATCATTGATGAAGCACTTCTCAAAGAAGCACATATATTATTAAGCGATACATCTTTATCTATTTCCGAAGTTGCATACAAATTGCAATTCAATTCCAATTCAGCTTTTAGTCGCTTCTTTAAAAAGCACACTTCTATTTCACCTTCTGAATATCGGAAAAAAGAAAATTTAGTATAAACAGAATTTAGGTATAGTTTTACTGAGTTTAGGGACGTATAAGAATTAGAGTATAGTTATACTTTTGCCTTGTAATTTTAATAGAGAACACACTATTTAATTATTTAATGAAGAACCTCATTTTTGAGAAACTTCATAAATTATTAAGGCTGGATAAAAGTTTATCAAAAATATATAATTAATCATTAATCTTAAAACTAAAAAATTATGAACACAGTAGAAATTCCTATTTGGCAGTATTTAGTATCAATGGTTACATACACTGTTTTATTGATGCTTATGATTGAGGTAATGCGTAAACATAAAAAGTTCGCAGCTATCTTTTGGGTGTTATCCCTTTTTACATTTCCTTTGTGGTTTGCTCATTTAGACGGTTGGTTTAGATGGGTAAAAACTATATCTGTGCTTATACCAACGGCTTTGATTGTTGGTCCTGCTCGTATTGCTAATTTTGAAAAATTAAAAGGTTGGTGGAGTACGTTCAGAAAAGATTGGGTTCTTTGGACTTTGTATGCTATTCTTGGGATAAATATTCTTGAAGCTACAATAAATGACTTTAATATGCACAACTATTTCAATGGATTTGTTGGTGTTATTCTTATTTTAACAATGCCTTTGTTTAAATATATAGGAAAAAAAGCGAATGGTTGGGAGTTTTCAAAAAAGAATGGCGACCTTATCGCATTTACGCATCCTATGTGGAACTTTTTATATACCACTTGGAATATCGCTTTTGTATATGCTGAAAATCCTGGATTTGCAGCAAGTTCATTGTGTATTTTATTAGCAGCAGAATTATACCCAGTGATAAAAAAACGTCCAGAGCTTTATATCACTTCCCGAGTATATACTTTGGCAATGCATATCTTGATTAGAGCTACTTATGACATCTTTACACCGATTATGGATTCTTCACAGTTTCAGAATGAAAATGTTGTATATTACTGGGGTCTTGTGAACATAATTCTTGGTGTACCTTATTTAATCTGGCATTTCAATCAACGTAGAAAAGAAATTGTAGAACTAAAATAAAAGAAGTTATGAATTATTTATATGAAGTTTCCGATTGGAGTGGTTGGGCAATATTAATCGGAGTTATATTTACATTAATTGCCTTTAATGAGTTTGGAAGAACGACAAAATGGGGTGGTATTTTACTTTTTATCATTTTACCAACTTTTCTAACTATCTATGTATGGCCAAAAACGGCTGCACCAGGCAATGAATATGGAACAGGAAATTGGTTTAATTGGGTAAAAACTTATTCAGCACTTGCAGGGTGTATTGGTTTTATGGCGATACGGTATATTCCATCTTTGGCAAAAAAGAAATGGGTACTTGTTTTTCCACCACTAATTCTTGCTATAAATATTTTAGAAGCTTGTATAAGAGATTTTCAAGTCTATAGTTTTGGGCTTTGGGACGGTGGAATGGTCAATAACCTTTGGACAATATCAGGTTCTTGGAATATTATGAATGGAATTGCTGGAATACTGAACATTTTAACGATTTGTGGCTGGGCTGGTATCGTAATTTCAAATAGAAAATCAAAAGATATGATTTGGCCAGATATGATTTGGGCTTGGATTATTGCTTATGATTTATGGAATTTTGCTTATACCTATAACTGTATGTCAGACCATTCATTTTATTCAGGAGTAGCCTTGTTGCTTTCTTGTACAATTCCTGCATTTTTTATTGTTAAGGGTGCGTGGCTTCAACACAGAGCATCAACGCTTTCTTTATACATTATGTTTGCAATGACTTATCCACAATTTGTTGATAGAATTGCTTTTGTTCCAACAACGCACAATCCTAATGC
>PDWI01010922.1_pt1 | contig 10067 bp, 5 predicted proteins | sample 1430891 | NCBI WGS metagenome assembly PDWI01 (sample SAMN01162508, study PRJNA174530) | Oral metagenome, whole genome shotgun sequencing project. | biome: Marine environment; feature: Marine mammal; material: Swab sample of the gingival sulcus; isolation source: swab sample of gingival sulcus... | reverse complement strand
TAGGAAGGCATCTACGAGACCACGAGTGAAGCCTATACCTGTACCTCTTCTATATCTGTGAGATGTAAGGTGTAGTGTATTCAATTTTTTGTTGAATTGCTTCCACAATAGGACTTCAGAATTGCCTGAAGGGTTGATGCTGGCGAACATATCGTAATATGCATTCCAACCATTAGCCTCTCCTGCTTTAGGATCTATTTGGTGGCTATTAGTTGCAAGCTGACAAGCATCTGCTACAATCTTAGCTTCTTTTTTAGCTTCTCCTAGGAAGAAGCTAACTTCAGCATCAATGTTGAAGGTCTTACCCTTGTTCCATTCTTTATTAGCACCTGGCCATTCGTTGTCCCCTGGGACACGACCAGAACCTTTGTGGTACTTCTCAAAAGTTCCTTCATATAGAGCCACACGAGATTTGAATAGACGAGCTACGTTCTTATTGATACGTTGCTTAGCTGGGTTCTCTTCACGAAGTAAGCTGATTGCCTTGTCAAGATCCTCAAGGATAAAGCGAGCCACTTCATTACGAGGCATACGTTTCGCAGCTTCTCTTAGTGCTGTTTCATCATCACTAAGTGTATTCTTGAGAATAGGATAGTCTCCATAAGCCTTCAACTTATTATAGTAGAAGAATGCACGGAAGAAGTAAGCCTCACCAATACATTGTTTAACTTCTGTTTGGTCGCCAGAGATCTTATTTCCCTCAAACTTTGGAAGTACTTGTTCGAAGAACCAGTTGATGTCACGGATATTATTTACCCCAAGTCCACCATTTGTTGCTACTTTCCAATGTTCTTTAGAGAATAGAGATCTTTGAGGACTTTGGAAGTAAGCGGCATTATCAGTATAGTTGTCTTGACTAAACAGTCCTTCAAACCACTTTCCTTGAGGAGACCAAAAAGCACTATATCTATTTATTGTAAATGAACGCAATTGGTCTGCTGAATTGTAGTACACCTCTGGACCAACTTGATCTAATGGTTTACAATCTAGCACATCGTCCATCTGTTTACAAGAAGGACTTAGTATGAATGAGCCTATTGCTAGGGCTAGTGTTATAAATTTCTTATTCATCTTCATCTTAATCATTAAAGGTTAACATTTAGACCAAAAGAGAATGTACGTTGTAGTGGGTAAAGTTTACCTGCACCCCAATCTCCTCCAGTAGCTTCTGGGTCAAATACTGAAGACATCTTAGTGAATGTAGCTAAGTTATCTACAGAAGCGTAAATTCTCAAGTTAGATAGTCCAATCTTGTTGCTGTATTGTACTGGTACTGTGTAGCCAAGTTGCATATTCTTGATACGCATATACGAAGCATCTTGTAGGTATCTAGTTTGAGTAGCCGTATTTTTCCAACCATCATTAAGAAGTGGACGAGGGTAGTAAGCATCTAGATTAGCACCAAGAGGGTCTCCCTCTGGACGGAAGAAGTTCCAGTGTTCTTTGAATGCTGCAGATTGCCAAATATCATCTTTTGTAGCACCGAAGATATATGGAGAGTCATTCCACCAATCACGTTTACCTACACCTTGAAGCAACATACTAAAGTCAAACCCAAAGTAAGACATATCTAATGATAAACCATAAGAGAAACGAGGTGTACTATTACCTATGATATGTTTATCTCCGTGGTCTTCAATAGTGTTTTTACCTTTATTGACAACCCCATCTCCGTTGATGTCTTCATACATCACATCACCAGCTGCCCAGTTATTACCCCATGATGGTTTATTATTTTTGAGGTGTTCTGTCATTTCCTCATCACTCTTGGCAATACCAGCAGTTTTGTAACCCCAGATTTCACCCATTTTGCGACCTACATACCAGTTGTCTATAGAGTTTGTTGGGTTGTAGTACTTAGTGATTTCTACTTGGTTGTCAGATAGAACGAATTTAGTACCATACTTGAAGTCTCCGATATTATCACGCCAAGACAATTCAAGTTCCCAACCATAAGAACGCAAGTCAGAGTTGTTAGCCTTTGGCTGTGCTGTACCTAGGATTGAACTTACTGGAGGAGGAGGTCCTACCATATTCTTAGTATCACGTACGAAGTAGTCAAATGTAGCTAAGAAACGATTATCAAATGCTGCAAGGTCAAAACCAACGTTCCAGTTCACGACACGCTCCCAAGTAAGAGACGCAGATACCATACCTGGTGCATTAGTAATTGTTTCGTGAGCATTGTTGATTAGCCATTGAGAACCACTATTTTCACTAGCAACTGTGATAGGAAGAGCTTGGAACCAAGGATACAGAGAACTGATGTTTGTATTACCTAGAGAACCCCAAGAACCACGAAGTTTGAATTGTCCTACATAGTTTTTGATAGGTTTCCAGAAAGCTTCGTTAGCTACGTTCCAACCAAGAGAGAAAGCTGGGAATACACCCCAAGTCTTATCACCGATGAAACGAGAAGAACCGTTACGACGGATAGAAGCTTCGATTAGGTATCTATTGTCATAAGCATAGTTAGCACGAGCGAAGAATCCTAATGTAGCCCAGTGTGAATAGCCACCACCTACAGATGGCTTATCATTGTTTGCTGTGTTGATAGTTGCAACTTTTGGGTTGATAAGGTCTTTTCTTTGAGCACCTAGGTTACGAGACTTACTAAGCTCAATGTCCATACCTGCTACAACTTTAATGTCGTGCTTGCCTAGGAATGAATCATCATACTGAGCGAAGTAACGACCAGAGTAGAAGTTATTCTTCCACATTGACTCACTTACTTCAGTATAGTTTACATCTCCTCCTGTACGTGTGTATAGGTAAGGATTGTTATTGTTGTCATAAGCGTAAATAGGTAGGCAATCCCAATGGTTATTGCTGACTACTGTATTGTAACTATTCTCAAAATTAATCGTTACAGACTTAATTGGGTTGATAACGAAGTTCAAAGATTGATAAAGGAAGTCCTTTTCATTTCTATCTACACCACCATCACGCATTTGTATTGTTTCCATATCTGGAGTAAGATTTCCGTTAGGATCTAATACTGCATTTACCGGGAAACGACGAGCAATATTGTGGAAGAATAGTCCAGTCATATAAGAAGGACGTTCGTAGTTTTCACGAATCCACTTAGAGCTATAAGATACATTTAACCAAGGCAATACTTGTGCACTTAGTTTAGCTGTCATATTATAACGCTTGAAAATATCTTTACCATAGTGAATAAGTCCTCTCTTATTTAAGAATGAACCACTCAAGTAGTAATTAAATTTGTCAGAACCACCACTGATAGAAAGGTTGTGTTCGTGAGCTGGGACATTCTTGTCATACATTTGAGCGAACCAGTCTGTATTTGCAAAAGGTTGGTCATCGTAGTTAGCCCATTTATGCTTTCCAGGAATCCAGAATGTACCTGTTTTAGCGCCTTCTATATTTGGATCTATTGTACCATCAGCAAAAGCATCAATCTTTTTAAGTGTTTCTTTGCTAAACATAGGCTGTTGTCCAGCGTTAGCCAAAGCTTTGTTGAAGTAACGAGCGAACTGAGGAGACTCCATCATTCTAGGGATTTGTGTAGCTGTAGAGAAGCGAACGTTACCGCTGTAGCTAATCTTTGCTTTACCACTCTTACCGCTCTTAGTTGTTACCAAGATTACCCCGAAGGCAGCACGTGATCCATAGATAGATGATGAAGCAGCATCTTTCAAGAATGAGATGCTTGCCACGTCATTAGGGCTGATAGAGTTGATATTACCCTCTACGCCGTCGATCAGTACTAGTGGACTAGAGCTTGACCCATCACCGATAGTACCAGCACCACGGATGTTCATTGACATCTGGCTGTCCATAGCTCCACCGCTGTTTGTAACAGATAGGTTAAGCCCAGGTACTACCCCTTGCAGTGCTTGAGAGATATTCTGTACAGGACGAGACTTAAGAGCCTTTTCGTCCACAGAAGACACAGCACCGATAAGGTTTACTTTCTTTTGACGACCATAAGCCACAACGACTACATCATCTAGAGCCGTTGATTGTGAACTCATTTCGACTTTAAGGAAAGTACGTCCTTTAAGAGCAACTACTTTATCCTTCATCCCTACGAATGAGAAGACCAAAGTAGCATCGCTAGGTACGGCTTTAAGCTCGAACTTACCGTCAATGTCGGTAGCTGTTGCTTTTTGAGTACCTTTGACTGATACAGTCACGCCTACCAATGTTTCTTGAGTATCATCAACGACAATACCATTGATAGTTTTTCTTTCTTGAGCATAAGTCGGTATTGACGACATCAGCACAAAAAGAAAAGTCAATAGCGAAAGAGCTAGTCTGCTCCTTCCTACCTTACTAAGAAGAGTAACTTTTTTACCCATACTTTTACTTTTTAAATGGTTAATTTATACGTATATTCTATGACAAAAATACCTTATATTGAATACATTGCCAAATCTTTAAAGTGAAAATCTCATCTGAGAACTATTTGCTAAGAACTAAACGGTATCATAAATGATTTCAATGTGATAGTAAAATATTTTAGTAAGTTTGATTCTTAGAGCTTTGTGTCGTTTGAAAGATGGTGTTTTGTTCTGATTTGTATCCTTGGATTATTTATTAAAATTTTGAAAAATATCTTTTCTCTTTCTTGCAATCTAGATGAATTTAGCTTTTTTTTATGTTTTTTTGACTAGTCAATAACTGCCACTAAATGTACTTAATTTTTTTGTTCAAGGCTTGTTCTTTGATGTTTTTAGAGTGGCAAAAGTATTGTTTGAGCTTACAATAAAAAAACGCTCCCCACGGCTCGTGGGTTTGAGCTGAGAATTTGGAAAAGACGAGGACAAACTTTTTCAAGCTCAGCTCAAACTTTTTTAAGTTTAGGACAAATTCCGTAACATTGAGCTGAGTTTCTAGCATTTTTTATGCTGTCGTGTAAGTTGCTTTGATGAAAAAATAAAGGCTTAGCAAAGAGGTGTTTGCTAAGCCTAAGTTAATTGTTATACAACAAAGATAATTTATTTTATTGAATTTTGCTAATGTGCTAGAGAGTGTCGTTGGGCTTAGAGAAATACCTTCTTGTGATTAAGTGAAAAAATCTGTAATAGGATAATAAGATTAAGCTGAGATAAATCCATTTCTCTAAATAAATATGTATTTTTGTAATATAACGTTATAAAGAAATCAAAATATATGGCTGGAATAGGAGGTTCTAAACTCTATAATAGGGTGGCAGAACTAGGGAATAAACCTTTTTTTAAGTTTATAAAGAGACAACATCGTGGTTGGAAAGATGCCCTTAATTGTCGCTTTAAGTTTTATCTAACTTATGTGATACTCACAGTCGTAACCGCTGTTTTGTGTATCGCAACAATATCATTTTATTCATCGTGTAATAACGAATTGAAAGATGATAAAATCGTCTTTGGCGACTATCATAAGCTGGAGATGTACGAAGACCTAAATACAAAGATAGAATTTGCCAAGCACGAGAAGAATGCCACTCAATTAGCTCAGTTGGAGGAGCAACAAGAGGATGTTAAGTTCAAGACGAAGTTCGGTAGATACGGAGCTATGGTAGGTCGTTTTATGACTAATGATCTCTTCGGCTACGGAACTATCTTTATTTTCTTGGGTTTGTTTACGGTGCTGTTTTGGTTGAGGCAGAGAGTTTATTTCCCCAAAACTAATAGCATTTGGCTAGTCCTCTTCAAAGCCTTGAGCTGGGGCGTGCTGTTCTTCGTCATACTTGCTGTGTGGGGCTCGGTGCTAGCTCATAAACTGCAACTTATCTTTGATGGCGAGAAGCCATTGATGTGGGGCGGTAAGATGGGGGACGACTTCTATCGTTTGATAGATGGCTCTGTCGGCTCTTTCGGTCTGTGGTTTGCTTTGGTACTTATCCCTATATTTTATGGTTTAATCTTGAGTTATATGCGTACGACACCAGCCGAACGCAAAAAGCTAGAGATAGAACGCCGTCATCGTGAGGCTCAGGAGGCAAAAGAGGCTCTCAAACGTAAAAAAGAAGAGGAGAAAGAGCTTACTGCCTACTCGCAACAGCTAGAGCGTGAAGCCAAAGAGAATGAGCATAAGGCAAAGGCTGAAGAAAATAAAGCCGAGGACGAAGAGCAAGCAAAGAAATCTTCCTTCCTAAGTTCTATGAAGCAAGGAGTGGCGAAGCTATTGAGTAAAAAAGAAGAAGCTCCACTTACTAAGGACGAAAGAGAGCCAGAGCTAGTGAGAGAAGAAACGCCTACTATTGAGCAAGAAGTAGAAACGCCCAAGGAGGAAAGAGCGGTAGAAGTGCCAGCTAATCCACGAGAGAAAGTTAGTGAAGCTGTCGCTCAGGTGAAGCCTGAGTCTAAGCTGAAAATTACCGTTGTAGATAAGGATAAAGACGCTCTTAGTGAAGATGAGCTTAAAGCAACGGCTGAGGACATCCCATCTGTCTATCATAAGCCTACTATTGACCTCCTAGAGGAGCACGATAGAGGTAATATAGATGTTGATGAGCAGTTGATCAGAGAGACGGAGCAACGTATCGTGGAGGTATTCGGCAAATTCAATATTGAGGTTACGATGGAGAAAGCTACCGTCGGTCCAACGATTACGCTCTATGAGGTCGTACCAAAAGAGGGTATGCCTGTCTCTAAGATACGTAATAGAGAGGATGACATCGCTATGGCTCTGTGTCAAGACCACGTGCGTATCATACCACTACCAGGTCGTGGTACGGTAGGTATAGAAGTGCCAAATCCTAAGACTAAGACTGTCTCTATGCGTTCGATGATTGCCTCTAAGACCTTCCAAGAAGCCAAGCAGAAGATGCAATTGCCAGTGGCTATCGGTAAAACGATTATGAACGATACCTTTGTCTTTGACCTTGTGAAGACTCCGCACCTTCTCATAGCAGGGGCAACAGGACAAGGTAAGTCAGTGGGGCTGAATGTTATCATCACGTCATTGCTCTACAATAAGACTCCAGACGAACTCAAGCTCATAATGGTTGACCCTAAGATGTTGGAGTTCTCTATCTATGAACGTCTGTCGGATTATTTCTTGACTAAGTTGCCAGATACCGATATGTCTATTATTACGGATATGGATATGGTCGTGCCAACGTTTATGTCTCTCTGTCAAGAGATGGACAAGCGTTATGAGATAATGAGAGATGCGGGTGTGCGTAATATTATTGAATACAATAACGCGCTCAAGTCAGGAGCTATCACCGAGGAAGAGGGCTATGAGAAAATGCCTTATATCGTAGCAATAGTGGATGAGTTTGCCGATCTTATCTTGACGGCAGGACGTAAGGAGGTGGAGAAATTGATTTCTCGCCTAGCTGCCAAGGCTCGTGCTTCGGGTATTCACTTGATCTTAGCGACGCAACGCCCTTCGGTGGATGTCATCATTGGGGTGGTCAAAGCTAACTTCCCCGCTCGTATCGCCTTCCGTGTCTTCTCTTCTAAGGACTCGCAGACGATTCTAGATAGTAGCGGAGCGGAGCAGTTGATAGGACGTGGTGATATGCTTTATTACTCTGGTCAGCTACCCGAACGTGTGCAGTGTGCTTTCATTGATACGCCTGAGACCGAGCGTATAGTAAAACATATTACTCAACAAGCTATGCCTCGTCCATTCCTACTGCCTGAGTACGTAGAAGATGATGGTAGTGTAGCAGATATTAACCTCTCTAAGCTGGATAGCAAGCTCAGAGAGATAGCTATCGAGGTAGTAGAGAATCAGAATGGCTCAACGAGTAGCATCCAACGTACGCACGAAGTGGGCTTCAATAGAGCTGGTCGCATAATGGATCAGTTGCAAGCTCTAGGTATCGTAGGTAAGCCACGAGGTAGTAAGCCGAGAGATGTCCTTATTAGTTCGCTAGACGACCTAGAAGAGATCTTCTCTCAGTACAATATATAATCTAAGAATGAAACAGATGAGAAGTCTAAAAATAATATTGATTTGTCTATGCTCAAGCCTTAGTCTCTTAGGGCTGAAGGCTCAGGACAAAGCTTTGGCAAAGTCATTGTTTGCTACAGCTAAGGAGCAACTATTCCTCAAGGGACAATGCACAAAGATACTATTTGATAGTAGTATCTTATCTCGTCGTGGGGAGGAGCAAGCTCGTTACGAAGGTTCTATCTACATTCAAGGCGAAGATTTTTGCTTGGAGTATGGGCATATCTTGGCTGTCTATAGTGGGGGCTTGCTAACTTACGTTGATGACAATCAAGAGGTCTTCTCTATTAGCCGTCCGTCAAAAGATGAACTTCTACAGATTAATCCTTTCTACTTCATTCATTCAGAGGCGAAGGGTTTTAAGTTGGAGGATATTAAGCAAGAGCGTGAGCATTATATCTTACGTTTTACGCCACCTTCGGCGGACTTTAATATCAAAGATTTGTCTATTTACCTTGGGCTAAAGAATAAAGACGTATCAAGAGTGAAGATTCAAGCTACGGACGGGATGTTTATCCTCTTGAGACTGCGTCATCAGTCTTATGAAAAAGCCAAAGCTAGTTCGTTATTCCAGCTCAAAAAGGAAGACTATCCTCAGTACGAGCTGGTAGATTTGAGATAAGCCACGAAAATAATGCTGTTGCGTGCGTGCTATCTTTTGTCTTGTTTACTCCCATTTGTCTTGCTAGCTTACTTAATAGTTCGCTATTATCATAATAAAAAGACACAGGGACAAGTAGCAAAGGAAGATAGTCTGCTAGCCATAGAAGTGGATATAGACACTTCGCCACTCTTTCAGCTTAGTAAGGAGCGTTCACAGGCTCAACCTTATTATTTGGTCATTGACACGGAAGCTGTGGACTTGGTGGATAATGATATTTTTGAGGCAAGCCTTCTTTCTAAAGAGGCTGAGACATTAAGCCATAAGCTCTATCCGCCTATTGTGGTGCTGTCATATCAAGTTTTGGACGAAGAGAAAAATCTTATCCGAGAGCTGTCACATATCATCTATCATCAGACGGAGATGAGCGAAGAGGTCAGAAAGATTAACCTACTGCGTAATGAGGATTTGCTTCAAGGTGAGGAGCTAGTAGAGGTGCTAGAAACCTTCATCAATGAGGTGGCAAGGGCTAAGGTGCTGGTGGCTCATAATCTGAACTTTCATTTGAATAGCATCTTTTTAGCTTGTCAGTCGGTGGGGTTAGAGCTAGACTTTACTGAGGGGAAAGAGAAAATATGTACTATGGAGCAAGGGCAAGCCTTGGGCTTCAAAAGAAATAGGCAAGGGCAGGCTCTATATCCTAAGTTGTCAGAGCTATTTCGCTATTTATACTTTAGAAAGTTCGCAATGACACTCAAGTATCAGAATAAGTCTTTGAGAGATGTGCGACTGGTCAGCTCTTGTCTAAGGAAACTAAAGATTAATTAATCATTATGTGGGAGAATTTAAGTAAATATAAAATCATTTTAGCTTCGCAGTCACCACGACGAGTAGAGCTTCTAGGTTCGTTGGATATTGATTTTGAGCAGAAAGTCTTAAATGATATTGACGAGTCTTATCCGAGTAGCTTACCAGCTGATGAAGTGCCTGAATATATTGTAAGGAAAAAGGCTGCAGCTTATAAGTCTATAATGAGTCGTGATGCTTTGCTCATCGCAGCTGATACGCTTGTGCTATTAGAGGGGCAAGTATTGGGTAAACCACAGAGTGAGGACGAGGCAAAAGAGATGTTACGAGCTTTGTCTGGTAAGAAACATAAGGTAATTACAGCAATGGCAGTGCTGACGGCAGAAAAAGAGTGCTACTTCTCAGATACAACAACGGTGTATTTTGATACTCTAGAGGAGGCAGACATTGATTACTACGTCAAAAAATATCAACCTCTTGACAAAGCTGGAGCTTATGGCATACAAGACTGGGTAGGCTTGAGAGGTATTGAACGAATTGAGGGTTCATACTTTAACGTAATGGGCTTACCAGTAGCTAAATTGTCAAAAATGCTATCGAAATTTTGATTTAATGAAAAAATAATGTATCTTTGCAAACCGATAGTATTAGAGTTTAATCAGTTAAGGAAAGTATAACAATAATAAATATAAGGAGATGAAAAGAACATTTCAGCCATCAAACAGAAAGAGAAAGAACAAATACG
>PDWI01010921.1_pt1 | contig 10069 bp, 8 predicted proteins | sample 1430891 | NCBI WGS metagenome assembly PDWI01 (sample SAMN01162508, study PRJNA174530) | Oral metagenome, whole genome shotgun sequencing project. | biome: Marine environment; feature: Marine mammal; material: Swab sample of the gingival sulcus; isolation source: swab sample of gingival sulcus... | reverse complement strand
AAGTCTTTTTTGCTGGCACGGTGTGCCGCTTTTTTGAGCATTTGGTATGACAAATCAAGGCCGGTGTAGTCATTATGTTTATCCAGACAGGCAATAAGTTCGCCTGTCCCACAGGCCAGATCAAGGATTTTGGCTTGACGCACAGAGCCAATCAGTTCCTGCCAGATACTTTTATGCCGCACAGGATTGGCCTTATGAATTTTGGGCCGGATAATATATTTCATGGATACATCATAAAACAGAGAAAAAAAGCGAAACTGTTTTTTGTTTTTTTCATTGGCCGCAGACAAGTCTTTTGGCAGCAAATCAATAATATGGTTTTTATCCGGCAGAGGAAAAGACATGATTCTTCCCTTTGTATGAAAATAGTCTTTTGTATGATTTTGAACAGTATTCCAAATGCAAGTCAGGGCTTCAATGGTCAAAAAGTCCTGAATTTGAAAAGGGGAATACCATTTATATGCTGGTATTCCCCGGAAAAGAACATCAACCTGTTAGTACCGCTTGTTGCATCTTTTTGGAACGGTGGAATTTTTACCTCTGAATGGCTGTCAAAACCTGTACGTTACTTGCAGACCGAACTCTCCCGGATCGCTGTACAGAGTGTAAAATCCATTGAAATAGCCGACTGAATCATATTTTTTATCGAAGATGTTCTTACCGTAGAGGTACACATCAAACTGCTCACCTTCATATCCGATTTTTGCATTGACAATCTGATAGGCACCTCTGACGTGTTGATTTGCGTTATCAAAAAACATTTCTCCGTACCCGATGAAATCCGCTCTTGCGTAAAACCCGCTGGCATGGCGGTACTGGGAGCCTATATTAAAAGTGTATTCAGGGGCATAGGGGTTCTTGTTGCCCGCATAGTTCCCCCTTGCATCACTAAATGTGTCGAATTCGCAATTGGTGTAGCCAAAGCCGCCCATAAGAGACAGGCCGTCGGTAATCCTGGCGGTTATTTCGATTTCCGCCCCCTTTGACGTGGCTTCAGCTGCATTGGTGTTCCATGACACGTACGGATCCACTTTTTCCGACACCTGCATATCGGTGATATCCATGTAGAAGAGGGCGGCATTCAGCATGATGCGTTTGTCCATCAAAAGACTTTTCAGGCCGATTTCATAAGACCACAATGATTCTTCGTCATAACTGTAATACCGGGGTTCCGTTGCAAGCTCGTTGAATCCGCCCGGACGATATCCCTGGGAAACACCTGCATACGTCATGATATCGGGCGTAATTTTGTATTCCAGAGTAATTTTCGGAGTGATTTTTTCCCACGACCCGTCAAGACGACCTGCCGGAATATTCCCTTCCAAAGTCATATCCTGTTTTTCATAACGCAATCCGCCGATGATTTTGAGTTGTTCCGTCAGGGAGTATCCGATCTGCCCGAAAATGGCGTATGCATCACCGGTAAGGCGGACATCGGAAAGGGAAGCCATAGGCGGAATCATTGATTTTACTTCCGTCATGGTCGCGTCATCGTCCGTATCGTAGTAAAGACCGGCGATCCATTCGAATTTGCCCGTATTTGAACTCAGGCGCAATTCCTCTGATATTTTTTCATGCGTGGCATCCTGATACCCGTCCATCAACTCCATGGGGCCAAAATCAAAATCCAGCTGGCCGCCATAACTTGCTTCCCTTCTGGCTGTGATGGATGTCAATAAAATCGTTTCCGTAAGGTCATATGTAATACTCAGGGATTGACTATTGATTTTCATCTCCTGCCACTCATCAAGCCCGGATGCCACCTGACGATATGAGGGCGAAGGGGACTTGAACATGGCTGCTGTCATATCGGTCAGGTTCATATTCAAACCGCCGTCCGTTTCATGGGAGAGATAGGAAACGATCATGGAAATATCAAGTGTATCCAAAGGATTCCAGCGAAGTTTTGCTCTTCCCGACCATCGGTCCTGTTCATATCCCTGGTCATCCCTGTAAGTGTTGTGAATAAATCCATCTTTGTGCTTATAGATCCCGGCAATATCGAAAAAAAGGTTGTTCTCCTGTATGGGGCCGCTCAGACTGATGCCCGCTCCGTCAGTCAGCTTGTCTCCCGATTCAGAGGAGAGCCATTGCCCCCCTTCAGCGAAAATTTTTCCCTGAAACTCATTGTCGGGCTGCCGGGTAATAATGTTAATAGCCCCGGTTTCCGTATTCTTGCCGTATAAGGTTCCCTGGGGACCGCGCAACGCTTCAATACGTTCGATGTCAATGAAGCCTTCTTCATATCCGAAAGCACCGAGCACAGGGACACCGTCAACATACATGCCAGTAGAAGAAGTATTGTTGGCGTATGTCGGTGCCGCAATGCCACGGGTTGAAATTCTGTTAAAGTGAGCATTCCGTCATTGAACATCATCATATTCGGAACGTAATCGACAATCTCCATTACTGATTCGATCTTCCTGTCCTCGACATCCATTTCATCCATGACAGTAATACTGTTTGATACGTCCTGGACATTTTCTTCCTGCTTTTGCGCCGTTACCGTAACAGTCTCCAATTGCCAGTCTTTTTGGGATGCATTTTTTTCACCTGCTTCCACCGTAACGACAGGCTCTGAAATAAACAAAGCCATCGTCATTACCAGGATACCTGTTATTGTTTTTAAAAAATTCGTAATATTCATAATTGCCTCCTTTTATGATTATGATATGGATAGGAACTTACTTTACATTCTTTGACCTGATGGACATTATCAGCCTGAAACAATCATTTCTATCAGTACAGGAAGTTTTTTTATCGCTGGAGGGATTTTTACGGAAGGCGGGACACAAGTTTCCAGAAGGAAAGACCTTGTAGTTTAAGGAGTGCGAAGGGATTTTACATGCTGCAAATATGCACCGGGCAGTACGCCATATTGTTTTTGAAACAGGGTACAAAAATGACTGATATGGTTGTAGCCCACGGCAAGGGAGGCTTCACTGACATTTGTGTTTCCACTATCCATGAGTTGCCTTGCCTTTTCCAGGCGAAAGTCTTTTAGTGCCGCATAGACCGTTGTGCCAAACAACTGACGGAATCCTGTTGTCAGTTTGTGTCTGTTGATGCCCACCTTTCTGGCAAGTTCTTTCAGGGTCGGAGGTTCTTGATACTGGGAAAAAAGAATGTCCCTTGCCATACTCAGGCAAAAGATATCTTCATCTTTCAGGGTGATGTTTTTTTTTCGCTGGCTGCCCAGCCAGTATTCAACTTCCAGGGCCAGAAGTTCCGCAACCTTGGCCTGGAAAAAAAGCTGGCGGGAAATGCCGTCCAGCGGACAAGTCATGATCTGATGGATAATGGTTTCCATAAGGGGTGGAATGTGGGATTCCCGCTGGCCGTAAAGATTGGTCTGGTCGGTAAAAATCTGCACAAACCTGTCTGCCATATCCCTGTCGCCTCCCAGGTATTTTGTCAGGCCATTTCGGGTAAAATAGACATGAACCACTTTTACAGGATGCCCGGCTTTGAGAGAGCCCCGTTCGCTGCCGCCTGGCTGCCAATAGATACGATGCCTCGGCACGCAATCTTCCTTGTGGGGCAAGTTTTTTTTCTGATACTCGAAACTTCCCTCACCGGAAAGGCAATAGGTACATTCCAGATGATTTTTCAGGACAGTCGTGGAAACCATAGTAAGGTCATTTTCCAGAGTAAAGGCTTCCATACTCAGTATAGTCTCCGGTTCCAGATAATATATCTGCCTTTTTTCCTGCCAGGGCAAAAATTGGCTTTCGGACGGAGACAAAATCAGGGAGGGGTCGATATGAAGTTTCATGCTTTGGGGGAGTCCTTGTTGGCACCTCTACAGTCGTGAGTTCTCCTGAATAACTGGCAATTGATTACCCACGACATATCCTTATTTTTAACAGATGAACTAAATTAGTCAGATATACAAAAAAAAGAATGTACTATGAATAAAATTATGTCAACTAATTTTTTGTTTTGATTAGTTCGTTCATGGCTGAATGTTGACAGGAATGCTTAAAGACTATTGCGGAACTGTTGGCAGAAAAGAATCAGGGACATTGACAATTATTTTTCGTTTTTTGAAACCCGTTCGCCCCGAAACAGTATGGCTGTAAGCAAAATCAGTCCACAGCCAAGGACGGTGTGGAAGATGAAAAAATTCCCATAGCCCATATATGCCGCTGATGGCTGCCATGCCAAGTCCGCCCGCGTGAATGGCGGTCATCTGCAGGGAACAGTCAACACCTTCGGAACCGGTTTTGGTGAAATCCATAACCAGAGTGCCGCTGACCACAGAGACAAACGAGATAGCAACATTGATAAGGGTTATGGCAAGATATATCAGCCAGAGCGGGCTTCCCAGAAAATACTCCGGCACAAGCAGGAGATTTTAGAAAAATGTAGCTTAAAAAATTGAAAATCGGTCTTGACATGGGGTTCACTTCATACTTCAATTGACAACCCTTTAATTTTCTGCCAATCTGCATCATGGCCTATAGATAAGCGCCATTTACAAAGATTCATAGGGAGGATTGTATGATCATAGGATTGGATGTGGGCGGCACTCATACAGACTGTGTTCTTCTTGATGAGGGCGGAATCGTGAATCAGGTCAAGGTGCCTACCATGCCTGAGGATTTGTTTGAGACGGTTTTATCAGGTTTTACCCGGCTTCTGGATGGAAAAACGCCTGCTCAGGTTCATCGAATCGTTATTTCCACCACCCTGACCACCAATGCCCTTGTTTTGAATACGGCTGTGCCCACGGGCATGATCGTGTCTCCCGGCCCTGGAATTGATCCTGAATATTTTCGTACGGATGAGCATTTTTATGTGGTGGAAGGTTCCATCAATCACAGGGGAGTGGAAAAAGCGCCGATAAACAAAAAGCAGATCAAGGAGATTGCCGGGCAATTAAAGGATGCAGGCATCGAATATGTGGGAGTTGTGGGGAAATTCAGCGTACGAAATCCTGCCCACGAGCTTGAAATCCAGAGTCTGCTGCAAAAAGGTCTGTTTTCAAAAAAGAAATTTCAGCGGATTTTTTTGGGGCATCATGTATCAGGAAATTTGAATTTTCCCAGAAGAATTGCCACCACCTCTTTGAACGCAGCCGTGTTTTCCCTGCATAAGTCCTTTTTTGAGGCCGTACAAAAATCCCTTGCCCAGATGGGTTTTACCGCTCCCATTCAGATTCTCAAAGCTGACGGCGGAACCATGAATCTTGATTCTTCCATGAATTTTCCTGCCCAGACCGTGTTATCCGGCCCGGCAGCTTCCATTATGGGGGCCATTCCCCACGCACCAAAGGAGAAAACCGCTATTGTTCTGGATATTGGAGGCACCACAACAGATATTGCCTTTCTGGTTGACCAGGCCCCGCTGCTGGAACCTATGGGCATCCAGCGGGGCCAGTACAAGAGCCTGATTCGTTCCCTGCGCACGGATTCCAAGGGAATTGGCGGAGATTCCGCATGTAGTGTCAAAGACGGCCAGCTGAAGATCGGGCCAAAGCGCAAGGGCCCTTCCCTTGCAGCGGGCGGGCCTTTGCCAACCCCCACCGATGCCATGAACGTATTGGGTGTATTGTCCCTTGGCGATACCCAAAAATCTCTGGAAGGCATTACCCGTCTTGGTCAGGAACTGGGTCTTACGCCCCAGGAAACAGCAGATGAGATTTTTCGTCAATCCTGTAACATCATGATGAAAAAGACCTTTGAAATGGTGGATCAGATCAATTCCCAGCCCGTATATACTGTGCATGAATTTCTGGAAGGATACACCCTAAGTCCTGATCTTGTCATGGTTCTGGGCGGCCCTGCTGTCCAGTTTGCTGAAAAAATTGAAGAATTATACCATATTCCCGCTGTGGCGGTTCCCAATGCTTCTGTTGCCAATGCCATTGGTGCTGCCTGCGCCCGAACCACCTGCGAAGTGTCCCTGAATGCCGATACCGAGCAGGGAATGATGGCGGCTTATGAAGAGGATTTTTCCCAAAAGATTTCGTCTTCTTATACCGAGGAGGAATTTTGTGCCACAGCCTTTGATTTGCTGCGGAAAAAGGCTCTGAAATCAGGGGCTGACCCGGAAAATCTGGAGGAAATGGAAATGGTGGAATTTGCCAAATTCAATATTGTCAGGAACTTTTCGCCAAAGGGCAGGCTATTTCGATGCAAGGCCCAGGTAAAACCCGGTTTGATCAAGGGATATGAAAGATTTTTACAGGCAGAATCCCTGGAAAAAGGAGGCAAACCATCATGTTAAAGGCATCCCGTAGAACAGGGCTGGTATTTTTTCCGGCATTTGACTGGGCCATTGACCCCACCCATCCCGAACGGGAAGAAAGGCTGTTATATACCCAGGATCAGGTTATTGAAGAGGGGATTTTTGATATTCCCGGAATCATTGAATACAAGCCGGAACTTATTTCTGTCGAGGATATTCAAAGGGTTCATTTTTGTGTGCCGGACGAAAAAAGCGTGACCACCGAATCCCATATGATTAGTGCTGGCGGTGCCAAAACCATTGCCGATGCAGTCATGACAAAGGAAATCCAAAACGGGTTTGCCCTGGTTCGCCCGCCAGGGCATCATGCCATGCGTGTGGTTCACGGGGGCAGGGGGTTTTGTCATATTAATGTGGAAGCCGTCATGTCCGAGTATGTCCGTGCCCAATACGGCACCAGGCGAATTGCCATTATTGATACGGATTGCCACCACGGAGACGGCACCAATGACATCTATTGGCATGATCCTGATGTTTTGTTTATTTCCCTGCACCAGGACGGGCGCACCATGTATCCGGGAACTGGTTTCCCAGAAGATTTGGGCGGCCCCAATGCGTTGGGAACCAACCTGAATATCCCTTTGCCGCCGGGAACTTCCACGGAAGGCTATCTCCATGTCATAGAAGATTGTGTTCTGCCCATTCTGGAGGAATTTCAGCCGGAAATCATCATCAATTCTGCGGGCCAGGACAATCATTACACAGATCCGTTGACCAATATGAGTTTTTGCGCCCAGGGCTATGCCAATCTGACCACCATGCTCAATCCTGATATTGCCGTGCTGGAAGGGGGATATTCCATTGAAGAAGCCTTGCCCTATGTGAATATGGGGATTATTCTTGCTATGGCAGGCATTGATTACCAGGGGGTAGTGGAACCGGATTATGATCCCAAAAGCCTTGTCCAGTCTGCCAGGGTATCAGACCAGATTCAAAAGGTCATTGATCAGATCAACCATTTCTGGGGCCAGCGTCATGTCATGGGACAAGAGGCAGGAAGCCCTGGACAAGTCCAGGTTCGGGAACGGGATATTTTCTACGATACGGACAATATTTTTGAACACCAGACCGAAAAAATCCGAATTTGCAGGGATTGCGGAGGATGTCTTGCCATTGATTCCACGGCAAAGCCGGGAAAACATATTTTTGGTGTGCATATTCCCTTGTACGCATGCAAGGCATGTGCAGATCAGGGATACCAATGGTTTGAAAAGGCAGATGCCGCACAGTTTGACAAGGTCTGTCTCCAGGATTGTTCCCAGGGAACCTATCTTTTGGCCAAATAGAACAGCAAACATTTTCAGAGAAATGGGCTGTAATTACAAAAATCTACAAATTCGATCAGATGTCATGGGCCTGGTAAGGGAGTTTTTTCATACCAACGGGTATCTGGAAGTGGATACTCCCATCATGGGGCCTGCCATTATCCCGGAGGCCCATATTGATCCTTTTTCCATGACAGATGATGCCTACGGACCATTGTTTTTACAGGCATCGCCGGAACTTTACATGAAACGCCTCTTGGCAGAAGAATTTCGGGAAGAAGATGTGCCAGGATTGTTTCAGATCTGCAAATGTTTTCGGAAAGGGGAACGAAGTCCAAGGCATCTGCCGGAAATGACCATGCTGGAATGGTATGGAACACACCAGACATATCTTGATCTCATGGAGCAATGCCAGGAGCTTGTCCGGCATATTGCCCTGAAATTGAATGGGAACCCCGTCCTTGAATACCAGGGAAAGACCATAGAACTTTCCCAGGCGTGGGAGAAAATTCCCGTGGAAAAAGCCTTTGAAATGTATGCTGAAAAATCCATGATCAATGCCCTGGAACACGGGGACTATGATGAGATCATGGCCTTTGAGATTGAGCCGAATCTTGGCTTGAATGCCCCCTGTTTTTTGTTTGACTATCCGCCAAGTCTGGCATCCCTTGCCGCCTTAAAACCGGACAACCCCAATGCTGCCCAGCGTTGCGAACTTTATATTGCAGGCCTGGAACTTGCCAATGGATTCACAGAATTATCCGATCCCGTTGTCCAGAAAAAACGGTTTGCACAAGAAAACAACATTCGTGTGGGAAGAGGGATGCCTGCTTTACCCGTGCCTGACAGATTCCTTTCTTCATTGGAGAATTTGCCTCCCTGCGCTGGGATCGCCCTGGGAATTGACCGCCTTGTCATGCTGTTTTGCGATTGTTCTGTCATTGATGAGGCTGTGGCTTTTGTGCCGGAAAATCAATGATTGGGCATGTGATCCTTGAAAGGATCAGAAAATTGAAAAAGAAAAATAAAAAGAATACCAACAAAAAAATGGAGGTGTGAAATGAAAAAAATACGATATTCCATTATGTTTGCTTTTTTGATTATAGCAGGATGCACTCATGTTGGAACCCATCAGGCAGGTCCCAAAATATCCGCATCTCAATATGAACTGATACATTGGATGACCAGGTATTACCAGAATCCCTCTCCAAATGAGTTCATAAACTGGTTGCAGCAATTAAGTGCTGAAGGCTTGCTGAGAAACGAAAAGAAACAGTTTCCTTTTTTGGGGTTCGCTGCCACAGTATTCAACATCAATGCAGATAAGGTTTCAGAATGGATAAAAGTGATTGATTCCTTTCCAAAACAGGATAAAAAGACAATACTTGTTGCTCTGTGGCTGTCCGACACCAAAGAATCCCGTGATGCATTGTCGGATACGGTTCACAAAAAAGTACTTCAAGGGCATAATTATTTTCATTTTGATATGCAGCAACCGCCCCCAAACCTGAATGAAATTGATAAATACTGGGGGTTTCTTGATATTCAATGGGGTCGATTTCTTGCCTCAGGTTCTGAAGAACCCATTGTACAGATTGTTTCCATCCTGGAATTTGCCTCTTTTTCAGGTTCAAGGAAGAAATATCCTGATCCCAAAACAAAAGAAGAAAAATGGGCAATCATCAATGAAGCCCTGTATAAAACAGCCATGAGATCTTTACGGAGTAATTGCAAAATTCATCCCAGGGTTCTGGAAATATGTGAGCAAATATATAAAGAAAAAAGATTCAGCCCCTTGGCCCAGAAGTCTCTTGAATCTATTCTCATTGAAATGCGGCCGCAGCTGACAACCCAGGTGGTATCCTGATGGTGGATCAGGGAATTACCATCAATGCAGATTCCGGTATTTTCAATGTATCCTGCTCCGGGGACTCCAGAAAGAGCTTTCCCATAAATTCGCCCAGACAGTTGCTCAGCGTTTCAATTTTTCTTCTCTATTTGGTGTGAAAACATCCTGTATGATTTCAAGCGTCCTGTCCACGGCCCCGGTGTTTTCCCTGCAAATTGCTCCTGCGGCCTTTCCCATGGACAGGGCAAGGTCGGGATGGAAAAGTATGGCCTGAACAGCCTTTTGCATTTCTTCATTGTTGTTGACGGTCTGGGCTGCGCTGCATTTTTCCATGATCCTTGCAATTTCCTGAAAATCGCTCATATCCGGCCCGAACAATACGGCCTTTTCATACATGGCAGGTTCCAAGGGATTGTGCCCCCCCTCAGGAACAAGGGAACCGCCAATAAAGGCAAGGTCGCACACGGCATAGGTCTGGGCAAGAACGCCCATGACATCAATGAGGATCACATGCCTGTCTTGTTCAGGAAAACGGCTCTGGGGGTCGGGTTTATCATTGCCGCTGGAATTGTCTGTTTGATTGTTTGTCCTGGTGTCTGTCCTGGAGGAATAGAGTACAGGGGAAAAATTGTATTTTTTCATGAGAGGCAAAAGGTCTTTGCATCGTTCCGGGTTTCTTGGGGCAATGATTAAACACAGGGGC